>OLGB01000927.1_pt1 | contig 38099 bp, 43 predicted proteins | sample 1605691 | NCBI WGS metagenome assembly OLGB01 (sample SAMEA3888925, study PRJEB22519) | human gut metagenome | biome: human gut; feature: human-associated habitat; material: faeces | place: Denmark | collected 2010
GAGCAACTGCCTTTTAAGCAGTGGGTCCGGGGTTCGAATCCCCGCCGGGTCACCATAAAATCAAAACGGTATAGATGCCACTGGCGAAAAGCCAGTGGCATCAACCGTTTCCGGGCTTTTTCAGCTCAAAAATTCACGGATGATTCCATAGATGCCAACCGCTGTTTCCCCCTAACTGGTGGGATTCGAACCCCCTCTTCTCGGAGGTTGGCAAAACCAGAAACCATGTAGCGCCCTTTTTGAAGCATCAATTTTCAAAAAGGGCGCTATTTTTCTATCAATAGAATACACAAAATTTGAGGCGTCAATTTGTTGGTCACGACGGGCCATCAGATTGGCGCCCTTTTTGCTTTCAGACAAATTCAAAAAGGGCACTAAATATCAGGAGGTAGTAAATGAACCGAGAACAGTTTTTTCAGGAGCTTCGCACCGCTCTCCACCGTGAGGGATTCACTCCGCAGCCGGAACAGGATGAATTGCTTCCTGTGGAGTGGGATGGTCTCCCCCTCTGCCGGATCACAGCGGACGGAGGCGTTCGCTACTGGCAGGAGGATGTAGCGACGCCGGAACGGGAACGAGCCTGTGAGCGAGCCACCGATCTTGCCTGCACCGTGCGGGAGTACATGACGCTGCTGGAACAGGCTCCGCCCCTGCAAGCCCAGAGCCTGACCGGTGACTACCGCCTGCTGGCTGACTTCAACGGAGCCGTGCTGGCTGCCCATCCCACCCGGCTTGGCGTCCAATTCGTCACATGGGACTGGAGCTTCGACCGCACAGGTCTCAACCAGGGCAATTACTTTCAGGAAAACTATGCAGGTGCCAAGCAGGACTTCGCCATCCGCGCCGGCCTCATTTCCAAACAGCAAATCTTCAATCAGGAGCAGCTTATCGAAATCTACCGGTGCTGCTCTGACACCTTAGACGCTGGTTATGACTTGACTGCCGAGCAGGAAAAGTGCATACGGGGCGTTCAGGAGCAGATTGCCATTGCAGCTCCCGATGCTCTGGAGCGCATAAGAGAGCAGGAGCAACACCCCATGGAACCCTACAACCAGGAACCGATCATGTAATATTCAGGCGCCGGAGTTTTAGAAATAAGACTCCGGCGCTTTTTTATTGCCTCAAACCAGACAGGAGGATTGAAGATTGGATCAAAAGAACGAACAAAAAGCGCCGCTGCGCATCAAAAACCTGGCTGAGTTGAAACGCTGTATCCGCCCCGGGACAGAGTTGGTGGCAACCAGCCATAGCAAGCACCCTACCCTGGTCAGGCTTGTACGGGTGGTGACTGAGGTTCAGACCAACGCTTACTATTCCGTGGTCAAGGATCAGCCGACTCATCAGTATTCGACCTGTAATTACGGGAAGGGATTCCGCTCTGATTTCGAAAAGGCATCCAACTATTTATTTGAGGGCACGACCATCAAGGTTCTTGACCGTAGAAGCGGTGATAACAGCGTGCTGTACGAAATGGAGCTTTATCCGGGCGAATGCCTTGTCCTCGGGCAGAAGAACGACATGGAGGAAAATGCGGATATCAGAGAAGAAAATGGCGAAATCAAGCAGGAAGGGATGAGTATGACCTTATGACACGCTATTTCATGCGAGATACGCCGCTGTGCCAGCTGGAACAGCAGATGATGACCCCGCCCTATTTTAAGCCCAGAGGCCATGGCCGATACTATCCCGGTTTCCAATATAGCAGAGATGACATGGAGTGCCCATACTGCATGAACTTCAGACGCAATCATCCCTGCCCTTTGGAGCAGTGTGTCTGTCTGGATGAACGGATCATGGCCGGTGCGATTGACCTCAACGAGTTTGTCAGGGATTGCTTCTTCCCTGAAGCGGGAGTGCAGCTTCAGGCCCGCTTAGAGAGGAGTTTCAATGGCTGCTCCATTGGATTTTTCCTGAGAGATAGTCATCGGGAACGTTGGCAGCACTGGCGTGCGCGCTGCTATCGAATGTCAGGCCGTAATCTGGCCGCGCTGTTTCTCCTCACGGCGTATGAGGATATCTGGCGCAGGATGATCTGGAAGTTTGATGCCCGCGGATTTGACTTCCAGTCCGTCCAGCTTTCCGGCATCCAGCCGGAACTGTACAGTGTTTACCAGGCAGCCAAAGCCATCTCCACCGGCAGCCACAATATCACTCTTGCCGATCTCGCATCCCCCGAATTGGTCACAGATGAGGCGTTCCACCTGATTGTCTGCGCTCTGCTTCTGGCTAAGTACGGAGATGCGATTTTGAATTTTGAAGGAAAGTAAGGTGATGCAATGTGATGATGGAAGCAGTTCTGAGCAACGCCGACCACCCGGAATACGGTGTTGCGACGATCCCTCTTCCCATTCCCAGAAATCAGTACGACCACTGCGTTTCGCTGTTGGAGGCACTGGAGATCGGCGGTGCCTCTGAAGTCCGAAAGCAGAAAAACGAAGAAGGGGTTCTGGATCTCTGAGGATCTGGACGAGAAGGTAGACATCTACCTGCGCCTCGACAACTGCGCCAGCCGGAGCGAATTCGTGGAGAATGCGCTCCGGTTTTACATCGGCTATCTGAACACGAAGAACGCCGGCGGCTTCCTGCCCGAAGCACTCTCCGCCATGCTCACCGGCACCCTGGACAATTTTGCCGGACGCATGGGCTCGCTCCTGTTCAAGCAGGGTGTGGATCTCAATGTGCTGGGGCAGATCATCGCCTACGACACCGATATCGACGAAGGCGAGTACCAGCGTCTGCGGGGAGGCGCCATTCGGGATATGAAGCGCACCAACGGGCGCATCTCGTTCAAGGATGCGCTGGACTTCCAGAAGTCGGTGTAACCCATGGCAAAGCTCGTACAGAAAAGCGGCTACATCAAATCCGAAAAGGCCGGCGGGTACATGAAATACATTGCCACCCGCGAAGGTGTGGAGAAGCTGACCGGCAACGGTCCCGTCACCAAAGGACAGCGGGAACTGATCCAAAAGCTCCTGCATGATTTCCCTGATGCCGTGGAGCTGTTCGAGTATGAGGATTACCGTAAGACGCCTACCCTTGGTACCGCATCAGCCTTCATCACCATGGCGCTGGATGCAAACCTCCACGAAATAAATTCTGAGAGCGGATACCTGTCCTACATTGCCACCCGCCCCCGTGTGGAGCGCCGCGGGGCCCATGGCCTGTTCAGCTCCGCCGCCGCAGTAGACCTCGACGCAGCCATGTCCGAGCTGGAAGCCCATGACGGAAATGTGTGGACCATCATCTACTCCCTGCGCCGTGAGGATGCTGCCCGGCTGGGGTACGACAATGCGGACGCATGGCGCGGCCTGCTCATGATGCACGCACAGGATCTGGCCAAGGCCATGAAGATACCGGCTGATCACTTCCGCTGGTATGCGGCCTTCCACAATGAGGGGCATCACCCCCACATCCACATGATGGTCTGGTCAGACGATCCGAAGGAGGGCTTCCTGACCAGGGAAGGCATTGCGGCCATGCGCTCCAAGCTGACCAACACCATCTTCCGGGATGAGATGATCCAGATCTACGAGCGGAAGGATGTTGCTTATAAAGAGCTGATCGAAGCGGCGCAGGATACCATGCGGGAGCTGATTCAGAAGATGGAGCATCCCCTCCGCACATCTCTAAATCCACCGCCATCTCCAAGCCCTGGTAGCATCCGCCGGGGCAGAGCATGACGCCCACCGGTGGATTGACATCGACGCTCAGCGTTCCCTGATCGATATAAATGTACCCCGCTGGCAACGGCACTTCACACCGGCCGCCGGTACAGAAATTGAGCTTCAAATAGTGGTAGTCCCCGGTGGGCCGAATGGGCAGCTGAGGCACATGGAAATCGATAGTCCACACCTGTACCCCTGTCCACAGCTCCAGCAGGCACATCACTCCTTCCCCGTGTTCGGTTGAAAAGGTCATGCGGCGCACCAGTGGGGAGAGTGCCGTCTCCTGGATGCAGTAGTGCATGACAAAATCCGGATCGGCATTGTAAGGCATTGCGTCCCCCTCTTTTTGGTTAGCTAAAGCTAACCATCAAATATACCATACCATATCCAACAGAATATTTCTGCTCCATCGAGCTACTTTTTCTCCGCTGGGCTTATGACTTTGAGAGGATCTTTCCAGTTGATATGTAAAAGTGTATATCCGGCTCCACGGATTGCCTGCCGCAGTACGGCCTCCGGCAATGGCTGCACCATTCTCACGAGAGCGGTCTTTCCCCCCAGATCCACCTTTGCCCATACGCCATTCAGTTCATTTAGGGCGTTTTCTACACGAACGGCACAGTGGCCGCAGGTCATACCATCTATGGTCAACACTGCGGTATAGGGGTAGTGCGTTTCATCCCGATCCGCAACGCGGCGTTTGACTGGACTCACTGCACCGGAACCGCAGCACCCGCCCCGCCGCAGGGTTTTACCATACCGCCAGATGCCAAAGCAGCACACAGACAGGGCCAACCCGATAAAAACAATTTCCATTGGGTACCTCCTCAAGCGGATAAGTCAATCATCCCAACTGCCACCGGGCGCTCTGGTTCTGAAGCTCCACCATGTGCCGGAACAGGCCGCTCTCCGCCATCAGCTCCTGCGGAGAGCCTTGCTGCGCCACCTTTCCGTCCTTCAGCACCACGATGTGATCCGCCCCGGCCACGGTGCGCATCCGGTGGGCGATGACCAGCACCGTTTTGCCTGCCAGCAGCCGGGAGAGCGCCCCCTGCACCTTGGTCTCATTTTCCACATCCAGAGAGGCGGTGGCCTCATCCAGCAGCACGATGGGGGCGTCCTTGAGCAGCGCCCGGGCGATGGAGATGCGCTGCCGCTCGCCGCCGGAGAGCTTGGCGCCGTTTTCTCCGATGGGCGTCTGGTAGCCCTGGGGCAGTTTGCTGACAAACTCCTCGCAGTTGGCTGCCTTGGCCGCAGCCATTACCTGCGCGTCGGAGGCACCTCGCCTGCCCAAGCGGATATTCTCCATCACCGTGTCGTCAAACAGCACCACATCCTGAAACACCATGGAGTAATCGGTCAGCAGCACCTCCGGGTCCACCGTGGCGATATCCACCCCGCCTACCCGGATGGCGCCCCCGGTGACATCCCACAGGCGGGCGGCCAGCCGGGCACAGGTGCTTTTGCCGGAGCCGGAGGGGCCGACCAACGCGGTGATCTCGCCCTCCTTGGCGGTAAAGCTGACATCGTGCAGGACAGCCTTTTCATCATAGGCAAAATTCACATGGTCAAAGACAATGTCATGGCCCTTGGGATGAAAGGCTTCCGCCCCCTCGGCGATGGGCGTGTCGAACAGCGCGTTCATCCGGTCTGCCGACACCTGGGAGACAAACAGCTCGGCGATCAAAGCAAGGCTCTGATCGAAGGGGGCATAGATCCGGGTGATGACCATCAGGAACAGGAACAGCAGCATGAAGTCGATCTGTCCCGACAAAATCAGCCCCGCACCCACAAGGATCGTGGTGGCCACGCCCAGCCGCATGATGACGCTGGCCCCGTTGACGAACAGGCCGGTGACCAGCTCGCCGCGGATCATGATCCGTTCATGGTCGTCAATCTTCCGGTACAGCCCGGCAAGGTATCGCTCCTCCTGATTGGTGGCACGGATCTCCCGCACATTTTCCAACGCCTCCTGCATCCCGTCCGAGACCCGCACAGCGGCGCGCTTGATCTGCTCCGCCTGGCGCTCGGTAAGCTTCCGGCTCCCAAACAGCAGGCCGAAGGCCACCGGCACCCCCCAGAGGCAGGCAAGGGCCAGCCGCCAGTCATACCAGAGCAGGCACACCGCAATCACGGCGGTGGATATGTAGGAGCCGTACAAGTAGCCCAGCACATGGCTCCAGACATGCTCCATGCGGTTGACATCGCCCATCAGGGTCTCCGTCAGGTCGGCCAGATCCCGCTTGCCGAAAAATCCGAGCGGCAGCTTGCGAAGCCACTCCGCCAGACGCAGGCGGGTGGCCTTGACCTCACCGTACACCAGGCCGTAGGTGGCCTTGTACTGCTGGAGATGAGTGAGAAAGGAGAGAAATGCAAATATCACGAGGCCAGCCAGCACCGGCAAGGCCACAGGCAGGACACCGCCGGCCAAAGTTTCCATAAGGCCGGACATCACAAGGTACAAAATGCCGACCCCACCTATGACCACCAGATTGACGATTACCGTCCAGAAGGTTCCCTTTTTGGTGTTCTGTACGCCCTGATCCGTCAGGGCATATTTCCGTTGAAAGTTTGCTCCGAACATTACCGTTCCTCCTTGCCGCTTTCCATTTTCCACTGGATCGCCTGATTGTAGTCGGCCCACATCCGTGTGTACAATCCTCCTGCCGTGATCAGCTCCCCGTGGGTGCCTTGCTCCGTCACCCGGCCACCCTCCAGAACCAGGATCTTGTCCGCACCCACCACCGTGGAGAGTCGGTGGGCGATCATGATGACGGTGCGGTCCTTCGTCAGCCGTGCGAAGGCTTTCTGTATCAGCGCCTCATTTTCCGGGTCGGCAAAGGCCGTGGCCTCATCCAGCACTACGATAGGTGCGTCCTTCAAAATGGCCCGGGCCAGGGCGATGCGCTGGGCCTCGCCACCGGAGAGATAGGTTCCCTCGGTGCCGATCACGGTGTCCAGTCCCTGGGGCAGCTTTTCCAGAATGTCGCCGCACTGGGCGGCCTCCAGGGCGGCCAGCGCCTGCTCCCGGCTGGCGTCGGGCCGGGCGGCCCGGACATTTTCCAGAATGCTGGCCTTGAACAGGCGGTTGTTCTGGAATACGAACGCCACCTGCTCCATCAGCACATGGGGATCGATCTGGCGCACATCCACGCCGCCCACCTCCACCGTGCCGGTGTCCGCATCCCAGAACCGGGGGATCAGGCTGGCGGCAGTAGTCTTGCCGCCGCCCGAAGGCCCCACCAGCGCCACCGTCTCTCCGGGCTCGGCGGTGAAGGAGACATGGGACAGGGCGGGGGACTGCGCGCCGTCGTAGGTAAAACTCACATCCCGGAAAACCACCCGATTGTCCTTGGGCGTCTGGGGATGCTCCGGTACCGCCAGTGTCGGCGCGTCCATGACCGGCTGGATGCGGCCCAGAGCGGTGTCGGCCAACATCATGCCGGAGGCCGCAAACATGATTTTGGCCAGCGCGGTGGAAATGATAGCGGAGAACACGGCGTAAAAAGCAAAGTTCGTTACAAATCCCGCATAATCACCGGAAGCCAGCGCACCGGGAGCCAGGAACAGCACCACCGGCACCAGAAACAGAAAGGCGCCCTCGGTGAAGGTCAGGTTGATGGACTGGGGCACACGGCACACATCGCCCTGATAGTGCTCCGCCTTGGCGCTGTAGTCCTCGATGGCCTGCTGAAAGGCCTTGAAGGAGTAGACGGTCTGCTGAAAAATTTTGACTACCGGGATGCCGCGCACATACTCGGTGCCGGATTTGGTCATGCGGTCCTGAGCCGCCTGGTACTCTGCCATCAATGCGGCATTCTTGCCGCCCATCATGCTGCACATGGCGAGTATGGAAATCACCGCCGCCAGCAGGCAGGCCGCGCCCATGCGCCAGTCAAACACGAACATCAGCACCAGCATGGCGAGAAACAATGTAATCGTGCCTACAATGTCCGCCAGATTGTGGGCCAGCAGCGTTTCCGTGTCGGCGGCCGCCGCATCCAGTTTGCTACGAATCAGACCGGAGGCATTGGCGTCAAAATAACCCAACGGTGCCTGCATCACATGGGCCATGCCCTGCTTGCGGATGTTGGCTGCCGTGCGGAACGCAGCCAAGTGGGTACACATCAGGCCAAGGAAGTAGATGAGGATGCCGCCTACCGCAAAAGCGAAGGCGATCCAACCGTAGTCCGTCACACTCCGGGCCTGAGTCCAGTCCGGCGCCACAGCGATCAGATCTCGTGCCGCCAGCCAAATGCAGAGGTACGGGATCATGCTGCACACCATGGACACCGCCGACAGTCCCAGCCCCAGAAGGGTAAGCCGCCGATGGCTGCCTGCGTATTCCAGCAGGACAGACAGCGCGTGTTGCTTCACAAATACTCCTCCTTTTAAGGTTAGCATTAACTAACTGATTGCGTAAAAAGAAAGGGGCGAAGCCCCGATCTTCCAAAAAAGATTGGCGGTATGTTACTGCCCGATCAGCTTCAGCCACCCGGCAGTGTAGAAATCCCGCAGCTGATCCACATAGTGCATGGCCTGCTCCTTGGGCATGTCGTGGACGACGATCTCGAAGATGCCATTGAACATCCCGTTGGCGATGATGTGGCACAGCTGGGCATCCAACTGGGGGGACTCATGCCCCAGACGGTGCAGAACCGCCAGGTATTGGAGGGTGTATTCCACTTCGACCTCCGCCATATTGTGGACGAAATGCTCATAACTGGTGCCCTCGGCCTTGCACAGCAGCAGCTTCACGGGCTCCCGGTGGTCGCAGATGTAGTCCACCATCCAATGGACGCACTGGCTGGACTCCAGTCCCATGTGTTCCGGCTGCTCCTGCTCGGGCATCTCGGCAAAGGCGGTCTGTGCTTCCATGAACCGGCCCATCAGCGCAGCGGCGTGAGGCTCCACGATGGAGGCAAAGAGTGCCTCCTTGCTGGAGAAATAGCCATATAGTGCGCCGGTGGTGACACCGGCCTGCTTCACGATCTGCCGCAGGGAGGCACCCTGAAAGCCTTTCTCTGAAAACTCCTCCATGGCGGCCCGCTGGATCTTTTCCAGTGTGGCAGTCGATTTCTCTTCCATAAGCGCACCTCATGTAACAGCGTTATATATCACTGTTATAATAGAGCCCGTGGGATGATTTGTCAAGGGGAAACGGCCGCCTCCGTGCAAAAGCCGACTGGAAAACTCCGGCCAACTTTTGGCGAAGGCATTATTCGGCTGCCAGATGGACCATCTTGACCATCCAAAACCGGTCCGAAACTGACATACTGATCTTGGTGGACAGTTTCAATCCGGTTCGGGGGATATGGCGGTAATAAGGCTCCTCAGCCAGCACCCTGACCCCGCTGCCGATTTTCCCGGCCAGCAACGATGCGGAATCCACATAGAAAAACATCTGAGCATCCTCGTGGCCCACCTGTTTCATGTATTTCTTTCGCATCATGGCCATGCCGCTTTTACTCACGGAGTCAAAGACGATTTCGATTTCGATTTCTCCAAACCCTGTGAGCATCCGCAGGAGGCCCACAACCTTGCTTTCCTCAAAATAGTGGAACAGGCCGCCGGCGGTGACCAGAATGGGAGCATCCGGCGCATCCGTGCGGATCTGTCTGATCCAGTCCTCAGCAAAGGCGTCTCCGGCAAGATAGGTCTCCCGCTCCGGCTCAGGCAGCAGCTCCCGACGGTATTCCACCACATGGGGCAGATCCACGGCATACCAGCGCGACCTTCCATTGTCGCAGCGATAATAGGCCGTCTCCAGACCGCAGCCCAGCTGGACGATCACGCCGTCTGGCCTGTGCTCCAGAAACGCCCGGATGTACCGATCCATATTGGCGGACCGGGCGGCGGAGGCCAGCAGAGTATACTGGCTCTGTCCGTCCTGCTCCGGCAGGCTGGAAGGCAGTTTCTTTTTCAGTTCCAGCGCCTTTGGATCGTACAGGATCTGCGGGCAGTACTCGCTGGCATAGATCCTGCCCAGCATGGGGACAAACAGCGTGTCCTCTACAACACCCAACTTGGACATGATCAACCCTCCTATTTGGACGAATTACTTTCTGCCCACAAGCAGCCGGGAAGAGCCCAACATCATCATGGCAGCCCGGCGGTGGGAGCCGAAGGCTTCTTCCGCGGTATCAATGAGCCGGACATCCTGATAGCCCATCTCCCGCAGCTTTTGGGCAAAGGCATCCATATCGCCGTACAGCTTGGGCTTCATGTCATCATTCAGAGCGAAGACGCCGCCTTTTTTCAGAACCCGCAGGCTCTCCAGCAACAGTTTGTGCATATCGGCTCCCATGACATTGTGGTAGACATAGTTGCTGATGACCGCGTCAAAACTCTCATCGGGGAAATCCAGATGATTGGCGTCACCATGCCGGAACACACACCGGGAGGCCACGCCTTCACTTGCGGCGTTTTTCTCACAGAGGGCCTTGCTGTAATTGTAAACAGCTCCCCAGTAGTCCATGCCAGTGACCTTTGACTCCGGCCAGGTCAGGGCCGCACGAATCGACAGGGCTCCGGAGCCGCAGCCGACCTCCAAGAGACTGCCCTGGCCGTCATAGTCCAGATGAGAGAGAACGACCCGGTGAACCTGTTCCATGATCCCGCCGCCGCCAAAGGCATACTGGCGCCTGATCCATGTGATCCAGACCAGCAGGGCTGCCAGCGCCGCCGTAACAACTGAGAGCAGAACGCCGAGAGCTGTGATGTGGAACACCGAAAAGGAGAGTATGGCCAAAACCACGGCCAGAGCCGTAATGCCGCCGATAATATAGAACACGGGATTGGACATCCAGCTCCCGTAGTCTTCGCCGTGACTGCCGAGACGAATTTCTGCTTGTTGATTACGCTTTTGCTGCATTTGATTTTCCTCCTGTTGTTCAATATTTGTGTACAATTCGTTTACGGGTGTTTCTCCTTCGCCTTCCGGCAGACAAAGGACGCCATGCTCTGAACGGTGCGGACCTTTGCAGGCCCGAATGTTTCCTCCAGACGATGCCGCAGGCTCTCCGCCGTCTCAAAGGGCGGGGTGAACCAGCCCTTTGGCACATACAGCCTGCGGATTAGCCAGTCCGTGCGGCGGTTTTGTCCCCGCACATAGAAGCAGCCGCAGAAAACTCCGCCGGGCCGCAGTACACGAAAGATCTCCCACCAGGCGGCCTCCTTGTCCGGAAACGCATGAAAGCCGTTGAGCGAGAGCACGATGTCGAAGCTGCTGTTCCCAAAGGGCAGCGCCCCCACATCCCCCTGCTGAAAGCGCACATGGGCAAGTCCCTCGCCCCGGGATTTTGTCCGCTCCAGCATCTCCGGCGAGTAATCCAGGCAGGTGATCTCCGCCTCCGGCATTTCCCGATAGAGGGGCATGGTCAGTATGCCGGTACCCACGGGGACTTCCAGCAGTCTTCCGGAAAACCCCTCCGGTATTCCGGAAAGGGCGGCGGAAAGGTAGTCCTGGGTTTCCGCCCGATCCATTCCCCATATCAGGCGGCATACCGCTCGGCCTGACAGGGTGGAACAGGTGATCATGCCATCATAAAATGTCCGTTTGCCTCCCAATCCCCGGTAGGCGTTTTGAATCCGCTCTTCTTGTCCCATTTTTTCACCTTCACTCACTCAAGCACCCAGCGCCACATCCAGCGTCATCATGAGGGTAAAACCGACTGCAAACAGAATAGTCCCTATATTGGAGTGCTTTCCCACTGACATCTCCGGGATCAATTCCTCTACTACCACATAGACCATCGCTCCGGCGGCAAAGCTCAGGGCGTAAGGCAGTACCGGAACCAAAATCCCCGCCAGAAGGATGGTCAGAATCGCACCTATGGGCTCCACTGCACCGGAAAGCGTTCCGTACAGAAAGGATCGGGATTTGGAAAATCCCTCCGCTTTCAGGGGCATAGATATGATCGCACCCTCCGGGAAATTCTGAATGGCGATCCCCAGAGAAAGGGCCAGAGCCCCCGTCAGCGTGATACCGCTATCTCCGTAGAGCCACCCGGCATAGACTGCCCCAACCGCCATTCCTTCCGGAATATTGTGCAGCGCCACAGCCAGCGTCAGCATGGTCGTCTTTCCAAGACTGCTTTTGATGCCCTCGGCCTCCGCGCTGCCGCGGTGCAGATGCGGGATCAGCCGATCCAGCCCCAGCAAGAAAAAGATTCCAAGCCAGAACCCCGCAACGGCGGGGACAAAGGACCACCTCCCCATATCCGCCGCCTGCTCCATCGCGGGCAGAAGCAGACTCCATATGGAAGCCGCCACCATGACTCCTGCCGCAAAGCCGGTGAGTGCGCGCTGTACCATCTCACCCAAATTGTTCCGCATAAAAAAGACGCAGGCCGCCCCCAGCGTCGTCCCGGCAAACGGGATCAGCAGCCCTTGCCATAGTTCAATCGGCATATTCTCCTCCAATCTTGCCGCAGTGGTTTTCTGCAAAGTCGATCCGGACAATCAGGAGGCGCATCGGTCCGTCGGCCAGCTTTACCAGTGGCTAACAGGTGCAACCGAACACTGTATAAGAATCTCCTGTACAGAGCCCTTATCAATTTTACATTTTTCATAGTCGCTCTTCAAAAGGTATGATACTCTATGTTTGATTATAGTTAGCTATCGCTAACCAGTCAAGTCATTTTCCGTTAGGGACAGTTAATTTTCCTATCAGCTGTGTAGAGTGTCACGCAAACTCTCACCTGTAACCTTCAAAGTGTGCGAGATTCAGGGTTTCTTTTTTCTTTCTCTGGGCGTAACGCAGAGTTTGATATGCTCCGCCGCTGGAATGATCCACACAGAATACCACAAGGTCGCTTCGATCCACCATCTGCCGGTTGCGAATCTGAATGGCACCCTTCGGATGGCTACCAGCGGCGGCGCTGCACAGTTCAATTTCATCATAATATGCTTCAAAGTTCTCCAGATTGTCCCGTAGCTCTGCCGTCGGATACGGAAGTACCAAAATCAGGGCGCTATTGTCATCCCGCACACGGCGCTGTTGGCGCTTGACGGCAGAAGAGACAATCTGATCAAAGTCTCCGTTACGGCCAACCAGAAACTCCACATATTCCTTTTCCAAAAGCAATGTGTGGATCAGCGACTCCACACGCGCTTCCGCTTCCCAAAATTCCGGAACAATCCGATGTCCAAAGAAACTGACGGTAAATAGATCCATGTCGTTCTCGTTGGCATTTTCTGACCAACAGCTCCCTCAAGTAAATGTTTCACCTCTTATTATATATATACATTTACTTTAAGTAAATAATCCTCTAATTGGTTTCAATTATATTTTACCTGCTCTGTTGGTAGCATAATGTCGGGAGGTGAAGTGATGCAGACAGAGTTTCCGGAACGATATATCACTCTGGGCTTAAAAATTGCCTATTACAGAAAAAAGGCGGGATTGACACAGGAGGTTCTTGCTGAACGGATCGGAAAAAGTGTTAATTTTGTCGGCCAGGTAGAAGGAACAGGAACAATTCGGGGTGTATCCTTGGAGACCCTGTTCAAAATTGCCCAAGTATTGAAGATTCAGCCCTCCAAACTGTTGGAGGACGACTGATTAACATTGTAAAAAGAAAGCGAGTGCTGCCACCGGGATATATCCGGTGACAGCACTCCTCATTTATAACGGTTTAGGCGTTCCTTCTCTCAGAGCTTCCACTGGCCGGACTCTTTACGGCCGGATACGAACGCTTGATACAGGCCCTCCTGGGCCATGAGCTGGCTGTGGGTGCCCCGCTGAACGATCTGTCCGCCGTCCAGCACCAGGATCTGATCCGCATTGCGGACCGTCTTCAGCCGGTGAGCGATCATCAGGATAGTCTTATCCCGGGTCAGAGCTTCGATGGCCTTTTGCAACCGGTCCTCATTCTCCGGGTCTACATTGGCGGTGGCTTCATCCAGAATCACGATGGGAGCATCCTTCAGGATAGCCCGAGCAATGGAGATGCGCTGCTTCTCGCCGCCGGAAAGACTGGAACCACCCTCGCCGATGACGGTGTCATAGCCTTGGGGCAGGGTGAGAATGAAGTCGTGGCAACAGGCTTTCTTCGCCGCAGCCACCACTTCCTCGTGGGTGGCATTGGGGCGTCCAAACTTGATGTTGTTTTCCACCGTGTCGGCAAAGAGATAGACCTTCTGAAATACCATGGAGATCTGATCCATCAGGTCCTCCAGAGTATAGTCCTTTACATTCTGACCGCCCACAAGGACGGTGCCGCTCTCCACATCCCAGAACCGGGCGATGAGATTACACAGTGTGGTTTTCCCGGAACCGCTGGGGCCCACGATGGCGGTGGTGGTTCTGTCCGGGATGGCGAAGGATACATCCCGCAGGATAGGCCGCTGGTCATAAGAGAACGAAACATGGTCGAAGGTAATGCTGTGCTCCCTGGGCGTGCCGGCCCGACCGGTCTCTGCCAGCTGGGGCATGGCGTCCGTCTCATCGGCATGGGCCATGCAGCTGCTGACGATACGCAGCAGGGACATGCCGCTGCCCGCCGAGGAGATCTGAGCAAAGACCAGGAAGGACATGATGACCACCATCAGAGCGTTGGCCAGAATCATCGTTCCGGAGAGATAGAACCATACCGCCGCAAGCATCATGGCCACGCTTCCCAGCTGGAGCGCGATCCCCTGCGCCATAATATAAGGGGTGAACATCTTTTCGATGTTCAGGTTGCTGCGGCAGTTGTATTCCAGTGCTTCCTGCAAGGTGCGGTCACCCCGTCCGGTGAGGTTGAAGGACTTCACCACGCTCATGCCCTGCACATACTCCAGCACCGCCTCCACCAACTTGGCCTCGGACTTCTGACGGTGCGGGGCGAGGGCGGCGGATTTTTGCTCCATGGCGGAGGTGATGAACAAATAAACTGCTGTGGCCGCCACCACAATGAGACCGATCCGCCAGTCAAAAATCAGGATCATCACCGTAAAGACCAGAGCGTTGAGCATCCCGCCCAGCATGGTCACCAACACCATGGGGGCCACAGTCTCCACATTGTCCAGTACAGTGGTGCAGACCCCGGTGAGCTCTCCCAGGCTGTTGTCGTTGAAGTAGCCCATGGGGACGGATTTCATCCGCTGCCCGATGGCCACGCGCTTATTGGCCGCCATGAAGTACCCTGCGTGGGTCTGCTCAAGCTGGGAGAAATATCTGGTCACGGCGCTGCCCAGAATACTGACTGCCAACAGGCCCAGCGCCTGCCACGCCGTGGCAGGGCCGGTTTTTCCATCCAGCAGAGCCAGGATGGTGTAGTAGATGGCGGCAATCTCAAACATATGGAACACCGCACCCAAAAAGCAGGCGATCACCGAGCGCCGGATGTTGCGCTGTTCCTTACCGGCAAACCGCCAGATACCTCTGAATGTCTCGATCATACCGTTTCTCCCTCCTTTGCGCCCATGTGAGCCTGCCACAGATCGGCGTACAACGGACAATGGCGCAGCAGGTCTTCATGCCTGCCCTGCGCCTCGATGCTTCCATCCTTCACCACCACGATCTGATCAGCGCCGGTGATGGTGGACAGGCGGTGGGCAATGACGATGACCGTCTTACCCTCCACCAGTTTTGCCACTGCCCGCTGGACCACTGCTTCATTCTCCGGATCAATGTAGGCGGTGGCCTCGTCCAGAATCACCACGGGGGCGTTTTTCAGCATAAGTCCTGCGCTACACTGGACGCCACCGGAAGACGACTTATGCCTCCATTCTGGTACTGGTGGCCGGCGTGGCCATGAGCATGCTGCCCTATTTCTTCCTCTACCGCCTGTTGAGACCCCTGCTGACTGGGGGCAGTCTCACATTGGAGGAAACCCTGTTCAACGCCGGGGCCATGGCTCTGTGCATGGTCCTCTACGGCCTTCTCTATGTGGAGGGGCTGGCTCTGTCTCATCGCTCCGCCTATCATACTTTGGAAAACCTCCGGCTCCATCTCCAGAGCAAGCTGGAAAAGCAGCCCCTGGGCGCGATCCAGGAGAAGGGCGTTGGCGTCTGGAAGAAGATGTTCATTGACGACATCGAGAGCATGGAGCTGCTGCTGGCCCACGCCCTGCCGGAAGGGCTGTCCAATCTGGCGGTGCCGGTGGTGGTATTTGCGGCTATGTTCCTCACGGACTGGAAGCTGGGTCTGCTTTCCCTCTGCTCCCTTCCGCTGGGCGTACTGGCCATGGGCATGATGTACCGCTCCGGCATGAGCAAGATGGGAGACTACTACGCCGCCGGGCAGAAAATGAACAACACCATCGTGGAGTACATCAACGGCATGGAAGTCGTGAAAGTCTTCAACCGGGACGGAGAGTCATATCACCGCTTTGAGACCGATGTAAAAAACTACCGTGATTTTACTCTGGATTGGTTCCGGGCTTGCTGGCTGTGGATGGCCCTCTACACCAGCATTTTGCCCTGCGTGGCGCTGGTGCTGCTGCCAGCTGGCGGCTATCTGGTACTCACCGGCGCCTCTACCTTGCCGGATTACGCGCTGGTATTGTGCATGTCTTTTTCCGTGGGACCGCCTCTGATCCGAGCCATGAACTTTATGTCGGTGCTGCCCCAGCTGAGCTACAAGATTGACCAAATGGAATCTCTGTTCAATATTCCGCCCCTGAAAGAAGGAAAAACGGATTTCAACGGAAACGATTTGCAGATCCGCTTTGAGAATGTGCGGTTTTCCTACAAGGTGAATTCCGCCGAAGGCGGAAGAGAAGGCGGCCTGGGCCGCGAAAAGGACGAAGTCCTCCACGGCATCTCCTTCTCTGTCCCACAGGGGAGCCTCACTGCTTTGGTGGGAGAATCCGGCAGCGGGAAGTCGACCCTTGCCAAGCTGCTGGTCCACTTTTACGATGTGACGGACGGACGCATCACGCTGGGGGGGCAAGACCTGCGAGAGATGTCCCTCGCCTCTCTGAATGAGCAGATCTCCTTCGTCGCGCAGGAGCAGTTCCTGTTCAACACCAGCCTGTTGGAGAACATCCGGCTGGGAAGACCCGGCGCCACCGACGAGGAGGTGCTGGCGGCGGCGGAACGGGCTCAATGCGGAGAGTTTCTGAAACGGCTGGAAAAAGGAATCTATACCATGGCCGGCGATGGCGGCAAAGGGCTTTCCGGCGGGGAGCGGCAGCGGATCGCCCTGGCCCGGGCGATTTTGAAGAACGCTCCCATCGTGGTACTGGATGAGGCCACCGCTTTTTTGGACCCGGAGAATGAGGAGAAAATGAACGCCGCCATTGCCGAGGTGATCCGGGGCAAGACGGTCATCGTCATCGCCCACCGGCTTCAGTCCATTGCAGGTGCCGATCAGATCGTGGTGCTGGATCAGGGCAATGTGGCAGGGATTGGCCGCCACGATACATTGCGAAAGACTTGCCCCGCCTATGAAAAACTGTGGCGGGCTGCCGAGGGAGCCGCTGCCTGGCGTATCTCTGCGGAGAAAGGAGGCGACGAGGCATGATCGCGCTGATGAAACGAATCCTGTCCGTATCCGGCCCCTATCAGGGGCGGATCAAGCTGGCCTTTGTCTTTGCGTTTCTGAAGGCCATGCTGTCCAAGGCCCCCATCGGTCTGTCCTTCCTGGCCCTGAGCGCTTTTCTCCAGGGAACCATGACGGCACGGCTGTGCCTGTGGCTGGCGGTGGGCACGGTGGGCTGCGTTCTGCTGGAGTGCCTGTGCCAGAACATCGCCGACCGGCTCCAGGCCGCGGCGGGCTATATGGTATTCGCCGATCTGCGCATGGAGCTGGGACGGCATCTGCGCCGCCTGCCCATGGGCTATTTCACAGAGGGCAACATCGGCAAAATCAGTTCCGTTCTGTCCACCGACATGGTGTTCATTGAGGAGAACTGTATGCACGACATTGCCAACATGATGAGCTATACCTTTGCCCAAGCCATTCTTGTGCTGTGGCTGGCCTTCCTGAATCCCTGGCTGGGACTGGCCGCCTTGGTGGTGGTAGGGATCATTTGGCAACTGGGCCGCGCTTCCCTGGGGAGCACCCTGGCTCACTCTGATGTCCGACAGGAGCAGAGCGAGGCTCTCACACGGGCAGTGCTGGACTATGTGGAGGGCATTGGTATTGCCAAGACCTTCAACCTGCTGGGAGAGCGTTCCGAGCAACTCACCGAAAATTTCGCCCGGAGCCGCAAGGTCAGCATCGAGTTCGAGGAGAGCCAGGCTCCCTGGATGCGGGCCCTCTATCTTGTGTGCGGTCTGGGCTCGGTGCTGATAATCCCCCTGTCACTCTGGCTCTATGGCCGTGGGCAGCTCTCCATCACCTTCCTGCTGGGTGTCTTGCTCTTCGTCTTTGACCTCTTCGGCCCCATTAAGGCACTCTACAGCCAAGCCACCCGCCTGACGGTGATGAACGCCTGCATGGACCGGATCGAGGCGGTACTGGCCCAGCCAGAACTACCTGACCGGGGCCGGGAGACCTTACCCAAAGCCGGCGGTGCCCCGGAGGTGGAGTTCCGAAATGTCACCTTCGCCTACGGGGAGAAAGAGGTACTGCATGATGTCTCTTTCACACTGGAGAAAAACCGGATGCTGGCCCTGGTGGGGCCCTCTGGCGGCGGTAAAAGTACGGTAGCCAACCTGCTCTCCCGGTTTTGGGATGTCAAACAGGGCCAAATCTTAGTGCGGGGCAGGGATATCCGCGATATTCCTCTTTCTGATCTGATGGATCAGATCTCTATGGTGTTCCAGCGGGTCTACTTATTCCAGGATACCGTCTATAACAACATCGCCATGGGGCGGACAGACGCCACACGGGAGGAGGTTTATGAGGCGGCCAGAAAAGCCCGATGCTATGACTTCATCATGGAGCTGCCCGACGGCTTTGACACGGTCATCGGCGAAGGTGGAGCCAGCCTATCCGGCGGAGAGCGACAGCGAATCTCCATTGCTCGCTGCATTCTGAAGGATGCTCCCATCGTCATTCTGGATGAGGCCACTGCCAGCGTGGACGCCGACAATGAGAGCTACATCCAGGAGGCCATCACCCAACTGTGCCGGGGCAAGACCCTGCTGGTCATTGCCCACCGGCTCAATACCATTCGTCACGCCGATGAGATCCTGGTTATCGACCAGGGGCGCATCGTTCAGGCCGGCGCCCACGACACACTTATGGAGGAGGAGGGCATTTATCGCCGCTTCATCATCGCCCGCTCCAATCCCACCAGTTGGTGCCGGTAAAGGCAGAGGCGCGAAAGAAAAGAATGACCGGGATGCGTGTCCCGGTCATTCTTCGTTCCAGCTTCTTCCCTTGATTGATCCCGGGGGGCATACAAATCCAATATAGTGGCATCTTGCAATTTCATGCGACAAAGAGTATGATGTAGTTAGCAGGCACTAACCATCATTGAGGTGACCATACTGTATGGATGACAACAAGCAGTTTTGGGAGCGGTTTTCACGGCATTACGCCGGCTTCATGCGCCGCTCTCAGGCGACCTATCAGCAGATCTGCAAAGCAATGCGCCCTTTTCTGAAACGGGACATGGATGTGCTGGAGTTGGCCTGCGGAACAGGCCAGCTGTCCGTGCCGCTGTCTCCATGTGTCCGGAGCTGGGAGGCAACCGACTTTTCAGCCGAAATGATCCGTCAGGCCAAGAAGCAGGTGCATTCGTCCCGGCTCCATTTCTCCGTCCAGGACGCTACCAAGCTGCCCTACGGCCCGGAGAGCTTCGATGCGGTCGTGATCTCCAACGCCCTCCATGTCATGCCTCACCCGGAAAAGGCTCTGGCGGAAGTCTGGCGGGTTCTGAAGCCGGGGGGATGGCTGTTCGCCCCCACCTTTGTCTGGGGCAAAAGCCGCAGCGCCAGACTCCGGCTCTGGTTCATGGGGCTGTCCGGCTTTCGGGTATACCATGTCTGGACTGCCGGGGAGCTGATGGCATACCTGTCCGAGTGCGGCTATTCCATCGTTCGCCATCAGCTTCTCGGAAGTTCGTTGGCGCCGCTCTGCTGTCTGATAGCCAGGAAGATTCCGGATGAACGGACTGCGGCACAGCAGACCCGCGTCTGATATACGCAGCTCGATGATCCAAAAGTCAAGGAGGAATGAGAAATTATGTGGAAGTACACAGTGGAAGTCAACGGAATGATGTGCGGGATGTGCGAGGCTCATGTCAATGACGCCGTACGCAAAGCCTGCCCGGTCAAAAAGGTAAACTCCTCCCGCAGCAAAAACCAGACTGTAATCCTCTCTGAAACAGAGCTGGACACGGAGGCTCTTATGAATACTATTCGCAGCACGGGGTATGAGGTCGGCACGATCCAGAAGGAGCCGCACAAAAAAAGAGGATTTTTCGGTTGAGTTCATTGGCGGCAGCGATCAGAAAAGAGGCGTGAACATGAACACGGCAATGCAGTCATTTGGATATGGATTAACAGCTTTGCTATTTTGCATCGCTATTCTTGGCGTGTGCCATAAAATCAAAAAAGCCGCCCGAAAGGTTTTGAAAAGCCAGCAGACACATAAGGATGAGCTGCCGTAAGCGTTTGGAGCTATGGAGCAGGTACGCTTGGCGGTGAACTTACACAGCAGGCTGCTCCTGATTCAAAAGCGCAGATCACATAAAAATGAGGTGGAAGCCATATCAAGGCTCCACCTCATTTAATATTCCGTGCCAAATGGCAGGTATTCACTTATCGCGTTACCGCTCGATAGCAAAGTCCGCCAAATTTGCATAGGCTCATTGTCCGTGCGCATCTTCCCGCATTTTCGTTACCTGCTCCAAGTGCGCCTGCACCGCCGCGAAGGATTTTTCGCTGATCACATGCTCGATCCGGCAGGCATCCTCGGTCGCAGTCTCCTCGTCCACGCCCAATTCCATCAGCATCTGGCTCAACACCGTGTGGTGGGTATACATCGTCTTAGCAATGGCAAGCCCGGTCTCCGTCAGGGTGATCGCTCCGTCAGCATCCACATTCACATATCCGTCCTTTTTCAGAATGGACATGGCTCTGCTGACGCTGGGCTTGGTAAAGCCCAACCGCTCTCCCACATCGATAGCTCGAACGAAGGTGCTGTTCTGTGAAAGAATATAGATGGTTTCCAGATACATCTGGCCAGACTCGTGAATCGCCATAGGAACCTCCAAAAAACGGGCGTTTTGCTTATTATAACACAGGCGTCCGACAAGCGCCATTTTTTCTGTCAGCAAAATCCGTTCGTCCTCTTGACAAGCGAATTTGCCCTGTATATAATTGCATTAGTTAGCTACCGCTAACCAAGAGGCGGCAGCTATATATTTGACACTTTGGTTAGCTATTGCTAACCGTGTTTACTGTCCGTTTTTTCATTTTGCCGTACAGTCTTCGCATGGACATGATTTTGTGAGGGAAACGCCTATGTCAGAGGATCTGCTGATTCGCCACTGTTCTCCCACCCTGGCCGGGATCAAGACGGGAAACCTCTTTTCCTGCGCCTGTCCCAGCCGGAAGGATCTGACGAGAGACTTATGCCGGCTGAACAAGAAACTGGTGCCCAAGGGCATCCGCGTTCTGCCGCTCCGGGTTTGCAAAGGCCGCGCTTTGATTTACGCCTACCGGCCCAATGCGCTGGAGAGCGATCTGACCGATCACCGCGCCAGAGCCTTGCTTCTGAAATACGGCTATGTGCCGGAAAACCCCAATGGCTGTGTGGTTCACCTGATCCACCGGCTCCGGAGCGAGGGGGAATTCCCCCATGAAATCGGCCTGTTTTTGAGCTATCCGCCGGAGGATGTGCTGGGCTTTATCTGCAATCGGGCGTGCAATCACAAGTGCGTGGGCTGCTGGAAGGTCTACGGCGACGAACAGGCCGCCAGAAGCATCTTTGAAAAATACGAGATGTGCAGCAAAATCTACTCCCGGCAGTGGCAGCAAGGGAAATCCATCGAGCAGCTCACCGTGGCTGGTTGATGTTTCTACCATAACAAATCCAGAAAGAAAGGTCGTTGAGTCTTATGAGTAAAGTTGCGGTTGTGTATTGGAGCGGCACGGGAAACACCGAGGCCATGGCAATGGCGGTGGCCGAAGGCGCCAAGGGCAAAGGCGCTGAGGTGTCTGTGATCACCGCCGCGGAGTTCTCACCGGAGCAGGTCGGCGAATATTCCGCCATCGCCTTTGGCTGCCCCTCCATGGGGTCGGAGCAGCTGGAGGAGAGCGAGTTCGAGCCCATGTTCACCGCCTGTGAGGGCAGGCTGAGCGGAAAGAACATCGCTCTGTTTGGCTCCTACGGCTGGGGCGACGGCGAATGGATGCGCAGCTGGGAGTCCCGCTGCAACGACGACGGCGCCAATCTGGCCCGCGAAAGCGTGATCTGCAACGAGGCTCCGGACGATGACGCTCTGGCGGCCTGCCGCGAGCTGGGCGCGTCACTGGCCTGACAAAAGCACCGCAGAAGGCAGGAGGCGCTTGTCTCCTGCCTTCTCTCTGGTTCCCCGGTCAGCATAGGTAAAACCAATTTCGAACCCAGAGAAACAGGTCGTGAGAAATATGCTGAAAGAATACTTATTGAGGCAGGGCTCCGGCACGGGCCGCTGGGGCCACGGTATGCCGGGGGTGCAGATCTGCCGATTTTCCCTGCCGGAGCCGGAGCAGGAACCTCTGCGGTCTGTCCCAGTGTGCGGCGCGCCGCTCCAGTTTGAGGCGCTGTTCTGCATGACTGGCCGCCTTACTGTCCGAGCGTTACAGGGTGCTTCCTGCATGGTGGAGGCTCCGGGGATCTTCCTCCTCTCCGACAGCTCCGCTCTCCGCTCGTGTCAGTGTAGCGGAAACCTGGGCGGCGTTTTGATTGCCGTAGACGCCAAAGCCGCAAAAGAAAGCCTTGTGACGGTCTGCTTCACCCTGGGGATGAGGTTGGACACCAGGATCGTCAAGGAGAAGATGACGGCGAGGAACGGCTGCATGGCTCTGTGCGGCACACCTTGGACGCAGTCATTTTTTGAAACGGTTCGCTATCTGTCTGAGCAGGAGCAGGAACGCTACTGTGTTTTCAAGTCGGTGGAACTGCTGTATCTGCTCTGCACCGAGGTATCTGAATCGAATGGCTCTCTCTCCGGCTCAGGCTGCCCAGTATCCCACAGTCTGTTGGAAGTCAAGGCATACATCCAGACGCATCTGTCTGATAAGCTTACCATTGCGTTCCTCTGCAAACAGTTTTCGCTTTCCCCGACCTTCTTGAAAGAAGGGTTCCGCCGCGCCTATGGCATGCCGATTCACAGCTTTTTGGTTCAACAGCGCCTCCGACGGGCACAGGAGCTGATCTGCACCACCCGGATGCCCATTCAGCAAATTGCACAGGCTGTAGGGTATGAGGGTATGAGCCAGTTCAACGCAGCATTCAAGCGGGAGTATGGCATGACTCCCGGCCAGTACAGAAAAATGTCGGAAACCGCAACTCCGCGTCCGTTTTGACAGCGACAAACACCCACCTTTTCTGCTACAATAATAAGACATTCCAAAGCATTCAGAAGGAGTGACAGCGATGAAACAGCATCGTTTTTGGGCGTGGGGCGCTGTGATCTGCATGATTATGGTCATGGTCACCGGCTACAAACGGAAATAAGGGAAAGGAAGGATCACAATGAGCGTTTATACGAAACTTGCCTGCTTTGCGGGTGGTGCGTTGTTTGGTTCTTTTGGCATCAAGCTGCTGTCCAGCAAGGACGCCAAGAAAGCCTATGTCCATGTCACGGCCGCCGGCCTGCGGATGAAGGATTCGGTCATGGGGACTGTGACCACGGTGCAGGAAAACGCCGCGGACATTCTGGCCTCCGCCAAGGAGCTGAATGAGGACCGGGCTGCGAAGGAAGCGGAGGAAGCCGCCGCTGCCAATCTGGAGAGCGAAGAAGCCTGATTGACCCAGAGGGAGCCGCCAGTGGCTCCCTCTTTTCGTGAAGGAGGAACCTATGAACGCAACCATATTGCACGAAAGCCGGGGGCGCATCCGGTTCCGGCTGCGGCAAAAACAAATGACACTCGCTCAGGCGGATCTGCTGGAGGCATGGATTCAGGGAAAGTCCTGGTGCCGGCAGGTCACCGTCCATGAGCGAACCTGCTGCGTCATCCTGTACTACGATGGGACTCGCCAAGCCGTGCTGAACGAAATTCGGCATTTTTCCTGGCAGGAGGCGGAGCGGACCACCGCGCTGCCCGCCCACAGCAGCCGGGCGCTGAACCGGGAATTTGAGGAGAAGCTGGTGGCAAAGGTAGTGTGCAAGGCCGCCTGCACCCTGTTTCTCCCGCCTCCGCTGCGCCTTGCCCGCATACTCTGGCACATGGTCCCCTTTGTGCGGCGGGGCATGGGCTGCCTGCTGCGCCGCCGCGTCAAGGTGGAACTGCTGGACGCCCTGTCCATTTCCATCTCGGCGTTCCGGGGCGACTTTGATACCGTCGGCACCGTCATGTTCCTTTTGGAGGTGGGTGAGCTGCTGGAGGAGTGGACAAGGAAGAAATCTGTGGCGGATCTGGCCCGGTGCATGTCGCTGAATGTGGACCGGGTCTGGCTGCGCACAGCCCAGGGCGAAGTGCTGGTTCCTGTGTCCCAGATCCAGCCGGGGGATGCAGTAGTCGTCCGCGCCGGCGGCATCATCCCCGTGGATGGTCTGGTGCTGGAGGGGGAGGTCACTGTCAACCAGGCGTCCCTCACCGGAGAATCCATCCCGGTACCCAAGCGCCCCGGCGGCGCGGTCTATGCCGGCACCGTGGTAGAGGAGGGCGAATGTGTGCTGGAGGTAAAGCAAGCCTCCGGCCAGAGCCGCTATGACCAGATCGTTCACATGATCGAGCAGTCGGAGCAGATGAAGTCGGAGGCTGAGAGCAAGGCCGCCAATCTGGCGGATAAGCTGGTGCCCTATACCTTCGCCGGGAGCCTCATCAGCTTTGCCCTCACCCGGAATATGGCACGAGCCCTGTCGGTGCTGATGGTGGACTTCTCCTGCGCCCTGAAGCTGGCCATGCCTCTGGCCGTCCTCTCCGCCATGCGGGAGGCGGGACGCGCCCACATCACCGTCAAGGGCGGCAAATTTCTGGAGGCCGTGGCCGCCGCCGATACCATCGTCTTTGACAAGACCGGCACCCTGACCCGCGCCTGCCCCCGAGTAGCTCAGGTGGTGCCCTTCGGCGGCAAAGAGGAAGCCGAAATGCTGCGGCTGGCCGCCTGCCTGGAGGAGCACTTCCCCCATTCCATGGCCAACGCCGTGGTGGAGGAAGCGAAGCGCCGGGGCCTGCGTCACGAGGAGTACCACTCCAAGGTGGAATATCTGGTGGCTCACGGCATCGCAAGCACCGTCGATGAGGAGCGAGTCCTCATCGGCAGCGCCCACTTTGTCTTTGAGGATGAGGGCTGCGTCATTCCGGAAGGCGAACAGGAGCGCTTTGACGCCCTGCCGCCGGAGTATTCCCACCTGTATCTGGCGGTGGGGGGACAGCTTGCCGCTGTGATCTGCATCTCCGACCCGCTGCGTGAGGAGGCGAAGGAAGTCATATCCGCCCTCCGCGCCCTGGGGATCACCAGTACCGTTATGCTCACCGGCGACAGTTACCGCACCGCCGCAGCCATTGCCGCCCAGGTGGGAGTGGATGACTTCCGCGCCGGAGTCCTTCCGGCGGACAAGGCGGAGTATGTGGCACGGCTCCGCCGGGAGGGACACACCGTGTTGATGGTAGGCGACGGCATCAACGACTCACCGGCCTTATCCGAGGCGGATGCGGGCATTGCCATCAGCGACGGCGCCGCCATTAGCCGGGAGATCGCGGACATCACCATCGCTGCCGACAGTCTCTGGGAACTGGTAGAGCTGCGCCGGATCGCCATGGCGCTGATGGCGCGCATCCACTCCAACTACCGCTTCGTTATCGGCTTCAACGGCACCCTGATTGCCCTTGGTGTGGCCGGTGTTCTGCCGCCCGCCACCTCTGCCACGCTGCACAATCTCTCCACCCTGGGCGTCAGCCTGCGGAGCATGGGCCGGCTGACTGCTCAGACGCAGTCCGCTCGGGGCAACAATTCGCATAATGGATAAAAAAAGAATCCTTTCCGCTTGGTAGCTTGTGCTTTTTGCGTGGTTGCACACGACTAACTCCATGTGCTATAATACACTCACGATGCGCAGTGCGTGATGCATGGTAAGTCCAATCGCCGCTGCGCATCTTTTTTCGCAAAGTAGTTAGTCATAGCTAACCGCATGAAAGAAAGGGGAGGATTGTATCAGACCGTATCGTTCTACCATAGTTCTCTTGGCTCTGTTGCTTGTCTTGTCCTGCTGCTCACTGTTTGTAGGCGTGATCGATCTGACGCCGGGCGAGCTTCTGGCGGGCAATTTTGAGCAGCTGGAGATTTTCATCATCTCCCGGCTGCCGCGCTTGCTGGCCATCCTGTGTACTGGAATCGGCATGAGCGTAGCAGGGCTCATCATGCAGCAGCTGTGCAGCAACAAATTCGTGTCCCCAACCACCGGGGCCACCATCTCCTCGGCGCAGTTCGGCATCCTCCTGGCGCTGCTGTTCATGCCGGCCTCCACCCTGTGGAGCCGGGCCATCTTCGCCTTTGCCACGGCGATCCTGGGTACCTGGATTTTCGTCTGGTTCATTCAGCGCATCCAGTTCAAGGATGTGGTGATGGTCCCTCTGGTGGGCATTATGTTCGGCAATGTCATCGGCGGCATGACCAACTATCTGGCTTACAAATATGAGATGACCCAGGCCCTGTCCTCCTGGCTGGTGGGCCACTTTTCCCTGGTGCTGAAGGGCCGGTATGAGATCGTCTGGCTGACGGTGCCGCTGGTCATTCTGGCCTTTCTCTTTGCCAACCACTTCAACATCGTTGGGCTGGGCAAGGATTTTTCCAAGAACCTGGGGGTCCCGTACAATCTGGTGCTCTTCTCCGGCCTCACCATTGCCGCCATGATTACCGCCTCCATCGTGGTGGTGGTCGGCTCCATCTCCTACATCGGCCTGATCGTGCCCAATGTGGTAGCCATGTACAAGGGCGACAAGATTCGGGGCACGCTGGTGGACACCGCCCTGTTCGGCGCAATCTTCGTGCTGGTGTGCGACATGATCGGCCGGGTAGTGATTGCCCCCTACGAGCTGCCCATCGAACTGATCGTGGGCATCCTGGGAAGCCTCATTTTCATCGCCCTGCTGTTTTACCGGCTCAAGCACGGCCGGAAGGCCATCCGTCTGGGCAGCGCCGGGACAGGCTGCTGCTCCGCCTTGCCTAACCTGAAAGGAGGTGCGGACCAGTGAACACCGCTGCCGTGCGCGCCAACCGGCGCAAACTCCTTATCCTGGCTGCGATCGTTCTTCTCTGTGCAGCAGGATACATGTTGGTGGAGGTTAACTTTTCTAATCCCAAGCTGCTGGCCTATGCCATGAAGATCCGCACCCCCAAGCTCATTGTTATGCTCATTACCGCCTTTTCCATCGGCGGTGCCTCTCTGGTATTCCAGTCTATCATTAACAACACCATCGTGACCCCCTGCCTGCTGGGGATGAACTCCCTCTATACCCTCATCCACACAGCTGTGGTGTTTTTCCTGGGGTCTGCCAGCGTGGTGGCCTCCAATGCCAACCTGTCCTTCGCAGTGGACGTGGTGCTCATGGGCGTTACCGCCACCATTATCTACAGCTGGATCTTCAAAAAGACCAAGCACAATGTGCTGTATGTGCTGTTGGTGGGCACAGTGCTGACTTCGTTTTTCAGCAGCATTCAGACCACTCTTACCCGGGTCATGGACCCCAACGAGTACGATACCCTGCTCAACACTTTGGTGGCCAGCTTCAGCAACATCAATTCCGAAATCATCGTCTTTTCCCTGATCCTTCTGGCCGCCGTTATCTTCGCATTGCGAAAAGAGCTGGCCCTGCTGGATGTGCTGACCCTGGGCAAGGAACAGGCCATCAACCTGGGTGTGGACTATGACCGCTGCATCCGCCGCCTGCTGCTGGGCGTGACCCTCTGCATCGCCGTGGCCACCGCCATGGTGGGTCCAATCTCCTTTTTGGGGCTTATCATCGCCAATCTGTCCCGGCAGCTGTTGAAAACTTTCCGGCACACCCAGTTGGTGCTGGGCTCGGCGCTGTTCGGCATGATCGTGCTGGTGGGCGGGCAGCTCATCGTGGAACATGTGTATTCCTACTCCGTGCCGGTGAGCGTATTCATCACTGTGGGCGGCGGCCTTTACTTCCTCTATCTCCTCCTGACAAGAAAGAAGGTGTGACCATGCGCGTACAAGAACTGACAAAACAGTATGATGGAAAAACCGTGGTGGATGGCGTGAGTTTCGCCATCCCCAAGGGTAAGGTAATTTCTCTGATCGGTCCCAACGGTGCGGGCAAATCCACCGTTATGGGCATGATCTCCCGGCTCATCGCCCACGACAGCGGACTGGTGGACTTTGAAGGCAAGGACATCGGCAAATGGAAAAGCAAGGAGCTCTCCAAGCGTCTTGCCATCCTGACCCAGTCCAATAACATCCAGATGAAGCTGACCGTGCGGGAGCTGGTGACCTTCGGGCGCTTTCCCTATTCAGGCAACCGTGTCACCCCAGAGGATCAGAAGATCATCGACCGGGCCATTGCCTACATGGAACTGGAAGAATTCCAGGATCGTTTCATCGACGAGCTCTCCGGCGGCCAGCGGCAGCGGGCCATGATCGCCATGGTCATCGCCCAGGACACCGAATATGTGTTGCTGGATGAGCCCACCAACAATTTGGATATCTACCACACCACCAACATGATGAAAATCGTCCGTCGCCTCTGCGACGAGCTGGGGAAGACGGTGATTTTAGTGCTGCACGAGATCAATTATGCGGCATTTTATTCCGATTATATCTGTGCCTTTAAGGACGGAAAAATCGCTAAGTTCGGCACTGTGGAGGAGGTGATGACGAAAGAGAACCTGTCGCAGATCTATCAGGTGGACTTTGAGATCCTGACCATTGCGGGCAAGCCTCTGTCCATCTACTATTGACCCTTATTTTCAGTACTTTTTAGAAAAGGAGTAACCAAAAATGAACATGAAAAAGATGCTTTCTCTTGCCCTGGCCGGCGTGATGGCCCTGAGCCTCATGGCCTGCTCCGCTCAGAACGGCGGCGATTCTTCCGAGAATACCTCCTCTCCCAGCAGCAGTCAGTCCGGCGGAGAAACCCAAAATGGTGGAGCCCCTGAGTCCGTGACTATTACCAGCCTCAATGCCAACAAGGAGGCGGCGGAGCTGGAGGTGCCTTACGATCCTCAGCGCATCGCCATTCTGGACATGGCTTCCCTGGACATTCTGGACGCCCTGGGTGTGGGTGACCGGGTAGTGGGCACCGCCGATACCAGCCTTGAGTACCTCCAGGATTACATCAACGACGACATTGCCAACCTGGGCACCATCAAGGAGGCTGATTTGGAAGCAGTCATGGCCTGTGAGCCGGATGTCATCTTTATCGGTGGCCGTCTGGCTTCCAGTTATGACGCCCTCAGCGAAATCGCTCCTGTAGTCTATCTGGCCACGGATACCGAGCTTGGGGTCGTGGAGAGCGTGCGTCATAATGCCACTACCATCGCCTCCATGTTTGGTCTGGAGGACAAGGTAGACGAGTTGATGGCTGACTTCGATGCCCGCATTACCGCCCTGTCCGAATTTGCCGCCGGTAAGACCGCCATCGTAGGACTGGTCACCAGCGGCAGCTACAATGTGCTGGGCAATGACGGCCGCTGCTCCATGATTGGACGCGAAATTGGTTTCGAAAATATTGGCGTGGACGCCAACATCGACACCTCCACCCATGGCAACGAAGCATCCTTTGAGTTCATCGTGGAGAAGGCACCCGACTATATCTTCGTTCTGGACCGCGACGCCGCCATCGGCACCGACGGGGCAAAGCTGGCCCAGGAGATCATGGAAAACGAGTTGGTGATGGGAACTGATGCCTACAAGAACGGCAACATCGTCTATCTGGCTCACCCCGCCGTGTGGTACACCGCCGAGGGTGGTATCTCCGCACTGGACATCATGCTGCAGGATTTGGAGAGCGAGCTGCTGGGTTAACTCTGTTTCAGATAGAGTATTACGGCCTTTCTCCAAAGAACCCATATATCATATTCATCGAACTTGACTACTAACGAAAGGAGCGCTTACCATGGATCAGGAAAACAGAATGCCTCTTATTGGCGACAAGGCCCCGTCCTTCGAGGCTGTCACCACCCAGGGCCCTATCAAATTCCCGGAGGATTACGCCGGCAAATGGGTGATCCTCTTCTCCCATCCTGCGGATTTCACCCCGGTCTGCACCACGGAGTTTATGACCTTCGGCTCCATGATCGACGAGTTCAAGGCTCTCAATACTGAGCTGGTGGGCCTTTCAGTGGACTCCATCTACTCCCACATCGCCTGGCTGCGGAAGATCCAGGAGCTGGAGTGGAACGGTAAGAAACACATCAATGTGACCTTCCCCCTCATCGAGGATATCCGCATGGAGGTGGCCAACAAGTACGGCATGATCCAGCCGGGACAGTCCAACACCCAGGCGGTACGGGCGGTGTTTGTCATCGACCCCAACGGCGTGGTGCGAACCATCCTGTACTATCCGCTGTCCACGGGCCGCAACTTTGACGAGATCAAGCGTATCATCCTGGCGCTCCAGAAAGCGGACGCCGACGCCTGCGCCACCCCGGCCGACTGGCGGCCCGGCGATGATGTCATCGTACCCACCGCTGGCAGCTGCGGCGTAGCCAAGGAGCGGATGGACAACCAGAGCGAGAATCAGTATTGCCTGGATTGGTTCATGTGTTTCCGCAAAGAGGCGAAGTAATACAAAGTTAATTCCCCAATAACAGAAAACCGGTCGAGATTTCATGCACGAGATCTCGACCGGTTCTTTTTTGTTGTATTTCGGTGATTTTGCAAAGACTCTCGGTGATAACCAATAGAAAATGAGCTTCAGAATTTGCAACTGCGTTTATAATTAATTTGCCGTTCCCATTTGAAATGCCGACCGTCCAATATACTGGAAAAGTATTGCTATGCCTCCTGCGAGCCTCATTTTTCTATCTTTTCTGGTGGTATAAATTCTAATAGATCGCCGATCCCACAATTCAACACCGTACAAAGCCTTGCGAGGACATCTATATCTAAACGAGTAATTTGGTTTTTACAATAATTGTTGATCTGCGTCCGCTGCATCTCAGCTCGATGGCTCAGCATGTTCTTGCTAAGACCAGATGCCTTCAACAGCTCGTCCAGCTTAATCCGAATCGTTCCATATTCCACTTGCCAACCCTCCGACCACAAGAAATATGTTGACAAGTTTAGTGTACTCTTGATAGAATAGAAAAATAAGATATAGAAAGTCTTGTCAGACTAATTGCACATATATAATGCACAGTTTTGGCTTGTGCTTTTTAGCCAATATGAATATATAATAATACAAAAAGCGGATAATCTTCAAATTTCAGCAAAACTGCCTAAAACCTAAGCGATTTCTAAGAAACCCCTAAAAATTCCCTATTATAATACCCCATCGAAACGGTGAGGGGAAACGCACTTTTTGTCTGTTATCCCCGCAAGGGGAGAATATGGCAGGAAATCGTATAGGAAGCAATGAACACCCGCCGGGGGTCAGGGAAAAAAGAGCAACATTACATACCGCAATCCTCCAAGGGGTTGCGGTTCTTTTTTATTCGACACCATTTGTCCTTACTCACTATATACCGCTAAAGCTCGGCAAATATTTCTCTTCGTATGCACTCACCGCACGGTGGGTGCATTTTTTGTTTGTCGAAAAATGGCGGCCTCTGCTCAGCGTCCGGTATGTCCGGTCGCTCCATTGCCGCGACCCACCGCTCCGAAATTTGGTTCGCATCCAAATTTCAGAAGACGGAGTAAATCACCATGTACTTTAATAGAGAGGACTATGGTTCAAGGATCAGGAGCTTGCGAAAAAAGCGTGTGCTCACACAGGAGCAGTTGGCAGAGAAGATGAATGTCAGCACTCCATACATCGCAAAAATCGAAACTGGAAAGCAAACTGGCCCAGTCGAGCTGGCCGTAGAGTTTGCAGCATTCTTTGATGTTTCTCTGGATTATCTCCTGGTGGGAAAAGGAGATTTTGCAGAGGAACAGAAGCGCGGACTGCGGATGGCCATCTCTCTGCTGTCCGAATTGGAGGCATCCCTCTAAAAACTTTCCATTTTGGGTTGGTAATGGTACAAGTGGTGTGAACAGGCCAAAGAGAAACGCAGGAGGCGCCTCCTGTGTTTCTCTTTGGCCTGTTTCAAAATAATGCAGGTTCTGCCGGAAAGGAGAAGCTATGAACATCCGCAAAAACATCGATTATTCCGCCATGTTTGCAGCCCTGGACGCCGCGCTGAACGCTGAGCTGCCCCAGATGAAACTCTGCTGCGAACTGGGCCGCATCGTCTGTTCCCGGCCGGAGAAAGGCGCGGCAGTGGCCGCAGCCGAATATCTGCACAGCCGTTTCCCCGATGCTTCCGGCTTCTCCCCGCGCAACCTTCGCCGGATGCGGGAGTTCTATCGGATGTATGAGGACACCCCCGAGTTGCTGGCCCTGGCCATGGAGATCAGTTGGACCCAGAATGTAGTCATTTTGGAAGCAGACATGGAGCCGGATGAGCGGCGCTGGTATCTTTGTGCCGCTGGTCGTTTTAGCTGGTCAAAGGTGGAACTCCAGAGAAAAATCGATTCTGACGCCCATCTGGAAATCCAACTCGACGAATCTGAGATTCCATGCTATACTGAGTGCGATAGTAATGAGTTGGAGTGTACAGAGCATGATCAGGATACTTTTTCTCTGCCATGGGAATATTTGCAGAAGCCCGATGGCCGAGTTTATCATGAAGGATCTGGTGAAGAAAGCCGGTCTGGAGCAGAGCATTCAAATCGAGTCGGCGGCTACCAGCACCGAGGAGATCGGCAATCCGGTGTATCCGCCGGCTCGCCGCAAGCTGTCCGAGCATGGCATCGACTGTTCCGGCAAACGAGCCCGGCAGCTTCTGAACAGCGATTACGAGAAGTACGACCTTCTGATTGGCATGGATCGAGCCAACCTGCGGAGTATGTACCGGATCTGCGGCGGCGATTTTGCCGACAAGATGCACCTGCTGATGGACTTTACCAACCGTCCCGGAGAGGTGGCCGATCCGTGGTCCACCGACGATTTCGACACGACCTGGCGGGATGTGGAGGAAGGCTGCCGGGGGGTGTTGCACCATATCCAGTTGCAATCAGCTATTCATGGAGGTGATTCCTGAGTGAATAATAAATTGATCGTCCATGGGACAGAAATTGCGGTCACTACCATTGATGACAAGGATTATATCTCCCTGACTGATATGCTCAGGGCGAAAGACGGAGATTTTTTCATCTCCGACTGGCTGCGGAACAGAAACACGGTTGAATTCCTTGGGATATGGGAACAGATCCACAACCCGGATTTTAATTATGGCGAATTCGCCGTAATTAGAAGCCAGGCTGGTTTGAACAGCTACAAACTCAGCGTCAAAGAGTGGGTTGAAAAGACGCATGCAATTGGACTGCGGGCAAAGGCCGGAAGATATGGCGGTACATATGCCTACAAAGACATTGCCTTTGAGTTCGGCATGTGGATCAGCCCTGAGTTCAAAATCTATCTGATCAAAGAATTTGAACGACTCAAGGCCGAGGAAATGAAACAGCTTGGCTGGGACATCAAGCGAAATCTGGCCAAGATCAATTACCGCATCCATACAGATGCCATCAAGGAGAACCTGATTCCGCCGGAGCTTTCCGCGAAGCAGGTTTCCATGGTGTATGCCAGTGAAGCCGATGTGTTGAACATGGCCCTGTTCGGTATGACCGCAAAGCAGTGGCGGGACAGCCATCCCGAACTGAAAGGGAATATCCGTGACTACGCCAATGTCTCTCAGCTGATCTGCCTTTCCAATCTGGAGAACCTGAATGCCGTGTTCATCAGCGAAGGAATGTCTCAGGCCGAGCGGCTGGCAAAGCTCAACGCCATCGCCATCAGTCAGATGGAAATCTTGACGCAGGATCACCGCATCGAAGCTCTGGAGGCTCATAGCGGAGAACTGTCTCCCAGAGAGTAAAATAATATACTGGACGCTTGCGAACGGGCGAAGGCTGTGGCATCTATAGTGTTGCGATGTTCCACGCGGCCGCAAAGTTCGCTTTGCGGCCGCGCTTTTTTTGTATGACTGACCGCCGCAGCTCCGGCGGCGAAAGGAGGACCCATGTACGACGAATTGACGGAAGTGGATATCCGGAAGATGAAAGAGGAGATCGACTATCGCACTCGCGTCCTGCGGCCGCAGCTGATCGAGGAGGTCCAGACTGCCCGGGCTTTCGGTGACCTCAGCGAGAACTTTGAGTACCGCTGCGCTAAGCAGGCCAAAAACCGCAACGACAGCCGCATCCGCTATCTGGAGCGGATGATCCGTACCGCCAAGGTCATTGCACCGGAGTCGAAGGACGATGCCGTAAACCTGTTTGACAAGGTCACCATCTACAACGAGATGACCAAGGGGGAGATGACCCTGCGCATCGTCACCACATTGCGCCAGGATGCCCTGAAAGGCCTCATCAGCAAGGAGTCCCCTGTGGGCAGGGCCCTGCTGGGCCGCCGGGTGGGGGACCGGGTCACCGTGGAGGTGAGCCCGGCCATGAAATACCAGGTGGAGGTCCGTGCCATCGAAAAGGGCTCCGACGACGCCTCCCTGGATATCAGCGCGTATTAAAATAAAGGAGGAACCGCCATGCTGTTCATCTGCTATCCCAAGTGCTCCACCTGCCAGAAGGCCCGGACCTGGCTGGACGAGAAGGGCATCACCTACGATTTCCGGGACATCAAGCTGGAAAACCCCACCGCCGAAGAACTGACCCGCTGGTGGAAACTGAGCGGTCTGCCCCTGAAGAAGTTCTTCAACACCAGCGGCCTCCAGTACAAGGCCCTGGGCCTGAAGGACAAGCTCCCCGCCATGAGTGAGGACGAGCAGATCGCCCTGCTGGCCACCGACGGCATGCTGGTCAAGCGGCCGCTGCTGGTGGGGGAGGACTTTGTGCTGACCGGCTTCCGCCCCAAGGAGTGGGAGGAGCGGCTGCTGTGATCGTCCGCTACGACTTCGCCCCCCTGGACGGCATCACCAAGGTGGTGTTCCGCCGGGTCCACCATCGGATGTTCGGCGGGCCGGACCGGTACTTCATCCCCTTTTTCTCCCCCACGGACCAGCACATCCTGACCCAGCGGGACCGGCGGGAGCTGGAGAGGGCCAACAACGGCGATCTGCCCCTGGTGCCCCAGGTAATGACCCGCCGGGCGGAGGACTTCCTCTGGGCGGCGGAGGTGGCGGAGGACCTGGGCTATGATGAGGTGAATCTGAACCTGGGTTGCCCCTCCGGTACCGTTACCGCCAAGGGCAAGGGCTCCGGGTTTCTGGCCCATCCCGAAGACCTGGACCGCTTTTTCGACCAGGTGTTCGCCTCTGTGAAGCTGCCGGTGTCCGTCAAGACCCGGCTGGGCTACGAGACCCCGGAGGAGTTTGCCCGTCTGCTGGAGATCTATAACCGCTATCCCATCGCCTGCCTCACCGTTCACCCCCGGGTGCGCAAGGAGAAGTACCGGGGCCCCATTCACTTCGACCAGTTCCGCCTGGCGGCGGAAGGGAGCCGCAGCCCCGTGTGCTACAACGGGGACCTGCTGACCGTGGAGGACTGCGCCGCCTTTGAACGGGACTACCCGTCGGTGGAGGCGGTGATGATCGGCCGGGGCGGCGTGGCGGACCCGGCTCTGTTCCGAAAGCTCCGGGGCGGCGCCCCTGCCGCCCGGCAGGAGCTGGAGGCCTTCACGGCGGAGCTGTACCGGCAGTACCGGGAGTTTTACGGCCAGCCCCAGCCGGCTGCCCAGCGGATGAAGGAGGTCTGGTTCTACCTGATCCACCTCTTTGAAAACGGCGACAAGCTGGACAAGAAGCTGCGCCGGTCCCGGGGCCCGGCGGCTTACGAGGCCATCGAGGCGGAGATATTCCAGACCCTGTCCCTGCGGACCTTTGCCACCGGCCCGCTGATTTGAAAAAAGGAGAGAATTTCCATGGAAACTACCGTGACCTTCCGCAGCGCGGAGCGGGCGGACGTGCCGCTGATCTTACAGTTCATCCGGGCCCTGGCCGACTATGAGCACATGGCGGACCAGGTGGTGGCTGACGAGGCCACGTTGGAGGAGTGGCTCTTTGACCGGCAGAAGGCGGAGGTGCTCTTCGCCGTGCTGGAGGGGAGAGAGGTGGGCTTCGCCCTGTTCTTCCACAACTTCTCCACCTTCCTGGGCCGGGCGGGCCTCTATCTGGAGGACCTGTTCGTCCTGCCGGAGGTCCGGGGCCGGGGCGTGGGAAAGGCCATTTTGCAGCGTCTGGCGGCCCTGGCCGTGGAGCGGGGCTGCGGGCGGCTGGAGTGGTGGTGTCTGGACTGGAACGAGCCCAGCATCGCCTTTTACCGCTCCCTGGGGGCGGAGCCCATGAGCGACTGGACGGTGTACCGCATCGCCGGGCAGACCCTGCGGGACCTGGCGGAAAAGGAATAAGCGCCAATGAAAAAGCCTTCCCGTTCGGGAAGGCTTTTTTGCGCGTCTTATGACAGGTGATATGGACCGCCCGCTGTTCCAAGGCCTCCAGGGAGCGCCCGTAGGGGCGGAGTCCATATTCGCCCGTCATCTCTTCAGGCTTCCGCCGGGGGAAGGAGGCCGGCTTTTGCCGGCCGGATGAGGGGGGGCTGCCCAGCCCTCCGGCAGCGCGCCCGCCTCCCGTCCTCACTCCTCCTCGAAGCAGAACAGCTCCTCCACCGTGGTGTGGAACACCTTGGCGATGTCCATGGCCAGCTTCAATGAGGGGTTGTACCGGCCGTTTTCCAGGTTGCCGATGGTCTCCCGCCGGACGCCCACCAGGTTGGCCAGATCCTCCTGCTTCAGTCCGAACCGGGCCCGGTACTCCTTCAGCCGCGTCCTCAGCATGGGTCGTCCTCCGGCCCCGCGAAGCGGCGCTCCCGGTGATTCAGATACATCAGCGTAAAGACGAAGGTGCAGATGGTGATGATGAGGACCCAGTTGGCAAAGCCCGCGAACAGCAGGGCTTGCTTCCACTGGACGGCCGGCACCAGGTAAACGCCGTTTTCCTCCACCGGGATCCCCAGACGGTAGTACATCCCCCGGGCGTAAATGCCCAGAATCACCAAACAGGTCAGGGTCAGATTCACTGCCAGGGTCCTGGCCGCGGCCTTGTGTACATTGGCCCAAAACAGCTCGTCGGGGATTTTGGCCCGATAGGTGAAGAAAAAGAAGAACAGGAAAAAGACCAGCATGGTCACCGCGCCGGAGAGAATGCCGAGGATTCCCAGGAACCCCAGCCAGCCCAGATAGGACAGGGGATTACGCCGCTGTTTCATAGGAGCCTCCTTTTCCATAAATGTGAACTGATTCACTCTTTATGATAAAAATATATCACATATAGAGTCGGCTGTCAATGGGCGGTGCGAAAAAAGAGGGCCGGGGAAACGCCCCGGCCCTCTGCCCGTATTCAGAATTTCAGCAGGTTCAGCCCGATCTCGGGGCTGAAGGCCCGGTCCACGGTGCCGGGGATCTCCCGGACGATCATCTCGCAGGTGGCGCTGACCACCGCCCGGTTCAGGTGGCCGCCGAAGACCCGTCCCTGACCATCCCCGGCGCTCATGTGCAAGTGGGTGTAAAACTGGCCGTCCATGGCGTCGATGGTGCCGGTGAGGGACACGATCTCAAAGGCCCCCTGGAAGTGGTTGGCGCGGTACTCCTTCTTCACCGTGTCGAACACGCCCACGGTGATGTCGTTCACCGCGCCCAGGGCCTGGACCGAGGCCAGCTGGATATGCTCCGCCAGGGCCAGGGCCTTCACCTGCTCCAGGATTTCCTCGCCCTTGTCCATGCGGACCACGTAAGTATCGCCGAATTTGCGGTATTCCATGTACTGATTCTCCTTTGCGGCGGCACCGCCTGATTTTTTACCAGCATAGCACATCTGCCGCCGGGGCGCAAGGGCTCAGGAGAGGGTCAGGTCGCCCTCCCGGATCCAGCCGATCCGCCGGAAGAACAGCCCGAACAGCCAGCACAGCACGGCGGGCAGGACAAAGGAGATGAGGAGCAGCCCTGCCCAGTCAAAGGCCGTCGGGACAATGGCCGCGGCGCCGTTGGCCAGGGCCTTTTCACTGGGGGCCACCCAGCCGGTCCACACGCCCAGCTGACCGCAGAACCCGCAGGTGCCCATGCCGGAGTTGATGGGGGCGCCGTTCATCTCCAGCTTGAACAGACAAGTGGCGATGGGGCCGGTGATGGCGGAGGTCAGAATGGCGGGCAGCCAGATCCGGGGGTTCTTCACGATGTTGGGCATTTGCAGCATGGAGGTGCCGAGGCCCTGGCTCACCAGAC
>OLGB01000928.1_pt1 | contig 38092 bp, 43 predicted proteins | sample 1605691 | NCBI WGS metagenome assembly OLGB01 (sample SAMEA3888925, study PRJEB22519) | human gut metagenome | biome: human gut; feature: human-associated habitat; material: faeces | place: Denmark | collected 2010
CGCTGCATTACGGTGATAGTGTTTGTCGCTCGGCATATCCTCCCGGATATGTGTCATGGCGCACCCACCGCACGGCTCGACGCAAAAGGGATGTATCCTTTGTGCTTTATGACGCAATCGTCGTTATCTTACGCGCGTATTTGTCAAGGAACAGTCACCCGGACTTGCAGAAAGGGGAAGAAAGTGCTTGTCCGGCAGTCGGGTCAGTCTACCCGAAAAGTGAGGATCTTCGTTATGAGCTTGGTTTCCAGCCTCCGGCGCAGTTCTTCGTCCACACAGAGATGGGGATTGCCGTATTCGTCGTACAGCTTGCGCAGTGAGAGTTTGGCAATGTACCCCGCATAGTGTTTCAGAACCGCGTTGATGGCTTCCACGTCGCCGTCTGCCGCTTTCTGAATGACAGTAAAGGGCAGCAGACGTGCGTTGTTCAGGTTATTGTTCATCTGCTTTTCCTCCCATCAGTTCTCTCAGCAATTTTAAGGTGGCGGATCTTCGGTAAGCAACGGAGCTGCGCACCATGTTCAGTGCCTTGGCGATCTCGCTGTCCGGCATATCAAGGAAATAGGACAGCAGAATAATATCGCGCTTCTGGGCGGGCAGGGCTGCTATGGCTTCTGCCAGCTCGTCATTGTCGATATGCACCCTGTAATCAAGAACGTCAAAGGATTGTTTCTCGACAAAATAGATGTCACAGGTTGAAAGCTGTTCCATGACTTCAACCGGCAAATCGGAAAAGCTGATCTCACGATTTCGCTTCCGTGCCAGCTCGTCGAGGTAATCCCGCGCTTCATTCCGCATTACCTTTTTACAGAACGCATCAAAGGTATGCTGGATATGTTCTTCATGCGAATGAGGTTTCATTTTCTCACCTCCCTTCGCGTCCGCAAAGGCGGGTGATACTTGTCCTCCCCTTTCGCCACTACTACGGTGACGGGTACCTGTATTTCCAAATGTGGCGAAAAAAAGTTAAAGATTTTTACGGAATCGCCATGCGCGGCTCTTCAGTGCCTATAAAATGCAAGTTTGCTTAAACTTGATTCATGGAAATGATCAGTTATCTGAGATAGCAAAAGGCATCCAAGCAATATGACGCTCGGATGCCTCGAAATTTCATATTTAATTTTCCTGCCATATTGGAAGGGGAACAGATAACAACTTCTGCTATTATTGACTATGCAATCTACCTTTTATCATTTTTTTGCACATAAAAAACATAAACGAAGATACTCCCACGCCTATCATGTTAAGACAGATATCATTAACATCAAAGGCTCTGCCGAAAACCGGCTGGAGAACCTCAATGCCTACTATGCATAGGAATCCAACTAACAAAGTCTTTTTCCATGTCGTTTCCGGCTTTGATAAGGGAAATAGTATCCCAAACGGCAGGAATAAAACTATATTGGCAATCATCTCTGAGTTAAACTGCGTGAAGAAATAGGGAATAAAATTACAGTCCCAAGCAAACATGCGGATAACAAGACCATCGTCTTGATGATAAAGCAGTCTATACCAAATACTGCCAATTATATCTATGGCGAGTACGAGGCACACCAATCCTGCCATATAGCAAACAAACAAAGCTCCAAATATCTTTTTTCGCGTGGGCATGGCTGTATCTTTACGATGTTTAATTATGAGATATGCAATGCCTGCTAACAAGGCAATGGGCAAAACCTGCAAAAAATATCCCGGATAAGTATCAAAAAAGAAATACTGAAAAGTCATATCGTCAGGAAAGTGCATTATAATAACCTCCTCGCAAGCCACCTGAATATTCTATTGGCAATGGCGAAAATTATCCGTTTCCGCCATTGCCATCAAGGAACAACCAATGCTTAAATGCTCGTATCATCTATAATGATGGAACCACTAATATCCATGCTGCTGCCTGGATCGGCGGACGAGTTGTTAAAAAAACGGAAATAGTAAAACTTATTGCTATCGAGGTTATTACACACAAACCACGCTGTATGTTCAGCAGTCGTAAAATTTACCGTTGCTGTTGCAACCAACGAACCCGAAGCACTTGCAGAGTTCTTTTCGTAGAGATAAATGATCAATTCTCGATTTTTATTTGTGGTGGTTCCTGAACGCTCCAACTCACATTTAAGGTGTATCTTGTCCGTGCTTGTGGCAAAATAGTATTTTGTATAGCTCCCTCTATTAGCAGCCAAATCGATTAAGGTTGCCGTATATTGATTGGTTCCGCCCAAATTATAGAAGTCAGACGGGGGTTTAGAAGCTCTCGTTTCAGAGCTTTCTCCACCAACGATCACTTCGTTGACAGGGCCTTCAATTTCGGCAGCAAAAGAGGTAGTAGAGAAAACTCCGGCGATCATCACTATCGCAAGAAGCATCGAGATGTATTTCTTCATTTTCATTTGAATTGTCCTCCTTGTTGTTAGGTGATATCAAACAGAATGAATTTATCCTGCGTTTGATCTAAGTAGTCGTACACATTCACATTGTTTCTGCTGTTTGTATGTCCACAGAAATAAGCGGTTGATGAATCTTTCTCGGATATAATGATGGTGTGGTAAGCAGTCCCTGTTGTCTTGTCGGCAAGTTGAACAGGATCACCTACGGCGCAGGCGCTTACCAGCGCTGATATTGTTGTCTTTGTTGATTTTGTGCCCACATTGCCAAAATAGGTATTAAAATCGGAAACACGGATCCAAGAAGTTGTTACGGCATATCTGCGAACCCACAATATTGTATCGATGTAAATGCAATACCAATTAGTGGTCGAATCATGTATTCCGACATTCACGCTGGAACCGTTCATGCCAAGTCCGCCCCAATAAACGCATTGCGAAACAAAATTCGCACAATCTGCTGAATAATGAGGATATGCTGAATTGTAGCTGTCGGCGTATTGCTTTGCATAAGAAGCAGCCTGTGATCCTGAATAACCGGAAACCTTGACCTGTTCTCGATCGGCCTTGTTCAATGCCTCTTTTTCTTGATTCTCACGAATAATATCAGCAATCGTTTTCGATAGGAATGATGTTGAAAGCTCAAAAGCAACTTCGTTATTGACAACATCAACCCTTACACAGTCGTTTGAGCGAGTGATAATGCCAACAATATCATCCCTGTAATCATCATCCACTTCGCGGCAGAATAAATAGTCTTCATAGGCAACTTTGTATTCTGCCATATACGCATGAATGAGATCATAATGTGGATGTTCACGCAACTTTTGATCAGAATAATCCAAAAGCTGGCTGACAATATAATTGTAGTATGAATCCGTACCCGGTTCAATTTTAGTGCCTGTGATAGATGCATAGTCAATAAGCTCTTGTTGGATTTCTCCTAACGTGACATCATAGCCCGTGCTGCCTTCCTCTGCAAACGCCCAAGCGGGGAGTAAGGAAAGCATTACCATCAAAAATACCAATAATGCAGATATGGCTTTTTTCATTACGAATGACCTCCGTTTCTATTCAGTTTAGTTCTGATTAACCGTGCCGCTTACAATAAGTTCAACCAAAGCGTCTTCACCTCCTTATCAGCCGTAGTCCTTTTACTTATACAACGATGTGAACCTCAGAACAGATTACACCATTTCTTTCAAAAGTCTTTGAGTTTATAAAAGTCCTCAAAGAACCTTTCTATAAATACAACGCACAACTGCCCCAAACAGGTTACATTTTTTTCAGAAAAATTAAAAGATTGAGAATCAGCGATTCTTATGGTATGATGTCAACTGTAGATGTTCTACTATTGTGCAGGAAGGAGCTGCTATGAACGGAAGGTTTGATTTCCTTGTTCTTCACCTTTTGAGCAAAGAGGAAATGTACGGGTTTCAGGTTATTAAGAAGATCGATGATATTACCGACGGCGAATTTGAGATGAAAACGGGCACGTTGTATCCGCTACTGCAAACGCTGGAAGATAACGGTTATACTTCCGCAACCCTTGTTCCTGTAAACGGAAGAAGCCGCAAGGTCTATCGAATAACCGAAAGCGGGATCAAGTACCTTTCCACGCAAAGAGCACGATGGATCAAGTATATGACCATCGTCAACAAAATAATTGATTTTTGATTGTACCCTGTTTGCCTTCTTCAATCGTTGTATTGATGAAGGTTCATAGGATGGCATAAGGAGAACGTATGCTGGTTCTTTACATGAGCTTTATAGATGACGAATCACATCGCCGTCTGTTTGAGGAAATATACATAAACTATCGAAAGCAGATGTTTCTTGTTGCTCGATCTGTGCTTGGCAACGATTCCGACGCCGAGGATATTGTTCATGATGTTTTCCTGAAAATTGCTAAAAAGCACATGGTCAGGATCAGCAAAATTGAAAGCGACGTAGATTTAAGAAACTATTTGCTGAAAGCAACAAAGCATACGTCGTTAGACTACTTGCGCAAGCGTCGGCATGAGCGGATCAGTTCGGACGCGGAGATCTATGCGGACATGCCTGATACAACCGATATGATGGATGACGCTTTTGTTGAAAAGATCTGTAATAAAATTGAATATGAACGGATCTTATCGTCAATTGCGTCTCTGAAAGATATTTACAGAGAGGTCATGTACTATCATTTTGTATTAGGGTTATCCGTACCTGAGGTGGCTAAGTTGATGGAGTGTAAGGTTTCTACTGTAAAACAAAGACTTGTGCGCGGAAAGAAGATCCTTTATGCACAGCTATTTGGGGGAGAAGAAAAAGATGGTAGAGAATAATTTTAATAGGGCGCTTCGAGAAGTCGTATCCGGCGAGTTTTCTAACATCCCTTTGCACGAGGCGGAGATTCCGCATACATTTTCAAATGGCTTCCTGCGCAAGATGGATAAGCTCACAAAAGCGGAGAAAAACAGAATTTGGCGGATGACAAGCACAGCTCCGAAAAGGATCGCCGTAATTATGGCCTCGCTTTTGATCATCCTGCTGACGGCTTGCAGCATACCGTCTGTGCGAGCAGCAGTCGTTGGCTTTATCAAAGAAACTTATGATAACTGCATTCGGCTTTTTACGGATGACGAGGGACGCAATAAACTCTCGGAACAATATGGGTTCACAGCGTTACCCGACGGGTTTACTGAGATAAGCAGAAAAGAAAGCGACGCAAGATATAGTGTGAGTTATCAAAAGGTCAACGGTGATCAGATCATACTGACGCAGAGTATAACCGAAGATTATACAGTATTCCTTGATAATGAAAACGGGGAATTATCTGAAATTAATCTCTCCGGCATAAATGTTTCGGTTTATGAATCTGACGATTGCATGGTAGCAGTATGGCTGCAAGATCAATTTGCTTTCCATCTCACCGTTTACGGAAACTATGACATGGATTTTATAATTGAACTTATAGGGACGGTTCAGAGACAATAATACTGAGTTAGTAATAATCATCGGAGTGATGCTGCAAGGTGTCAGCTTGCAGCATCACTCCGTTTCTTAGACTTCACTATTCTTGCTATAAAAAAGCCAATAACAGCCCCAGCGAGATTTAATAGAATGTCATCTACATCGAAACATCCTCTTAACGTTACGACTTGAAGTGTCTCAATGGATAGCAGGATCACAAAAGTAAGCAAGATAAACTTGATGAACGCCCTGTATTTCCCAAACAATCGCGGAATGAAATAACCAAATGGCATGAATAAAGCGAAGTTCCCCAAGAGACTGATAATTTCATGAGAAATCAGATATTGATTTGTTCTATGGATTATCAAATAAACGCTCCCGTAAATTGATTTGAACGGAACGAGATTTATGCTCATTTTCACTTCTTCCCAATATGGCAAACCAATATCAAATCCTTTTCTCATAAAGAGTATAAGGAATAACGCTACACAGTATATTCCGAATAGCGCCCAAATGAGTGCTTTTTTGCTATTCTTCTTGTTATGGCACATCTCTTTTTATAGGGGCTACGATTTCCCCGCACGTATTATATAGAGTTACATTTCCTGCGTTTGAAGGGAAGACAAGTATAAACGGCTCTTCCTCGTTCAGCAATATAGTATTCACATGATCGCCATCGTCTATCTCTACTTTGCAGATTTTCTGTTTGTTCATGGAGGCGTAAATATAGCAATTATTCTCTTCAAAAACCAATTGTACACATTCGCTGCTTATTTCGCTTATCGTACCGCCAATCCTGAAAAAATATCCTTTTGATAATCCTTTGTGCTTGCTGTAAATCGAATAGAAATGACTGCTTCTGTCGGATGGAAAGAAAAGCATGGCCGAGACATCATCACTCGTGGCTTGAATACATTGCCAGCTTTCATCAATATTATGAAACGCACGCGCCTCTGCTTCGGTCTTTTCTTTTGAGACACCCACGAGATGCATCATCAAGCAAAAAGACAGCGTTACTATTATCAAAGCAAACACTGATAGAATAATTATAATAGCTCTTATACTGTTCTGGTTCTTTCTTTTCATATTATCACTTACCTGTAAAGCTTCTTTCTTGTGGTTAATAATAGATCCCTGGTACATCAATCTCGATTTGCCATTGTTTATCACAGCTTGAAAGGCTAACTCCTGCCGCGACGCCGCTAGAACCACCTTGGAAGGAAATACTGCCTACCGTTGATTGATAAGTGTGGATATAAGTCAATCGAATGTTTGTTGCTTTTCCCTTATAGGTACTGTATGTCTTTTGAAGTTTAGCATAACAGTCAATGTAGTCGGCAAAATACGCTCCTTTTGTCTCATTAAATTGCCAACAGTATCCGCAATAAGTATCTGACTGTGCCCTGCTAAATGAGATAGTCCCTTGATTGTATTGATATGCTCCGGATATGCTTCTGTCGGTGTTTTTGAGTTCACCTCCGCCGCCCCATGTAATAGCGAGAAAATCATATCCGGCAGCAGGACCATTTATGCCGCCAGAATATATACCGTTTTCCCAGTCTGCGGTACCATAGGCGTAATAGTTTCGGCTTGAATCTTTATAAACCACAAGAAAAATGGACAGCTTTCCACCCTGATGAGTTTCTCCGTCCTCACCAACCCATGTGTTCCCTTTCAGTTTAAGAGCCGATTTATACTGTAAAGCCTCGGCTACTGTCATTAGTCTACTATTATAGACTTCACCTCTGTTATTCAGAGTGTCGATAACATATACCGTCTGTTTGGTTGCGAATACAATATCATATCCGTTTTTTTCTTGAACGTCAGCATAATGTTCTGCAACTCTCTCAATGTCAATTACAGAAAGTGCTTCCTTTCCACCTTTGGTTTCCTGCTCTGAATAATAATCAGTTGAAGGCGCACGATTGCTTTCCTCGGCAAACGCAAAAACACCAAATTGCATCACGAGAACGAGCACAAGGAACAAAGAAAGTATACGTTTTTTCATAGTTCGATCTCCTTTTGTTTTTAACGGTTAATGTCTGATTACAGCACTGCCATTTAGTGACGATGGATGGGCGCGGAAACAGACAGCATAGTTGTGCGATTGAACGAGGTTATAAAAGTTCATGCTTCCAGTCTTTCCGCTTGTTCTAACGTCATCAACTGTGAATTCTACAACCAATTTGTCTTGGGTCAAGTCATATAAACCGATGTAAAAAGTTGTAGTGCTTGTGTCGGCTCTAATGTTGTAATCAACATATATTTTGCCGTCACCATTAGGATGATAATAATAGTTCGTATACAACCAATTCTTCCCAACGACTTGAAGATCTGCCGTATAGTTGTTCTTTGCCAGACTCCAATAACTTGTTGGCAAAGATGTTGATCGTGTTTCTTCGGAAGAACCGATTAGCACAGCGTCGGTATTGCCGAAGAATACTCCTGTGCTTTCTACCGATTCGGCTGCCGGAAACCCCCTGTCCGCTTCGGAGGCAAATGCCGTTGTGCTTGCAGTAAAAATCAATAACAGTGCTAATATTGTAGAGATTAGTTTTTTCAGGATGTTTCTCCTTTCAGATAACAAACAGTTTCTATCGTTAAGCAGGCGTTTTCTTTTGTCTGTATTATTCAATTAAAGAATTCTCATAAGTACCATCCCCTTCTTGCATGGATGTTGGGTGATGTCATTAATATGTCTTTGTCATTGTCTGTGTGATGGTATCAGCTTCTCCTCCAGATCCAGAAATGACATAAACGACAGTGATGCGATAAGTTCCATGATTGCTTAGCTGGAATGTATGAGTGCCGTTGTATGCGTAATCATATACGACATCGTACCATTGATTATTGGGCTGCCCAATATCAACTCGCGTCCAGAATAAGCCAAGCGTTTTTTTCTCAACATAAGTTGTGATTTCGCCTTTTGTCGTTTTCCCTCTGATTCCTTGAAATTGATTGTCTACTGTTAACAATCCGCTGTCGGAAATGGATGCGACGCTGCTTGCCATCACGGTATTGTTGTACCGTGTTTCATAAGGCGATGAAGCAAACGCCACAGCAGAGGCAGATAACATCAGTAAGACGGTCAAAAGTAAGCAAAGTATGTTTTTTCTTCTACTGAGCATGGTTGTTTTCTCCTTTCAGTTCATTGTTTCTTTGCCAATGCAGCTATTGGTAAGTGCCCTTCCTGCTTATACAACGGTTAACAGAAGCGTATAGGTTTGGCATTATATTCCGAAGCAGATAATGCATTGGCTTTTTTCAAGAGCGTCATTGAGTAGCTTTACCAGTTTTGTGACTGAATCATTGGGAGTTGTGGGCAAACAAGAGCATACAATATCAAAAAGCATTTTCACAGATTTTGGAGGAATTAGAGTGACTCCAAAATGGTCAATCCCCATGTTCCTCCTGCTTAAGGAAAACAAGTATGTTGGCATATTATTGGTTAATGGGATCCAAGCGTTAACAATATCATCTGGTATAGAAACGCAACGATATTGCGCGTAGATAGCCCCATAAGCATCTGGACCACCTACAAATGAATAGTCTTTATCATATTCTATGTTTGGAACAATTCCGAAATTTACGCACTCTCCCATATTTGTTTCCTCTCAAAACTGAAATTGATTTGTACGATGTCGCAGATTATTGCGTCCTTACTATGATTCAATACCTCCTTTCATCTATACAACGATCAGAAACGCTAAACAGGTTACAACTATCAAAAAAATTTTTTAGCTTTTCAGTTTGGAAAAATGAGGGGTACTTACCGTAGTATTGGTAGAGCAAGAGATACCGTAGCAAGCATAGGGAGTGTAGCCACACTTCCGAAAAAGCCCCTGCCGGGGCATTGCTTGTTGGGATAATCCCAAACCCTTATTGGAAACAGAAAGGACGGTGAACGAATGGCAAACAGAACGAGGAACATTGTGCTGCGTGTCCCTGTGACCACAGAGGAACGGGCATTGATTGAGAAGAAAATGCAGCAGATGGGGACGCGCTGCTTCTCCGTCTATGCCCGTAAAATGCTTATTGATGGCTATGTGATAAAGCTGGATTACAGCGACATAAAAGCCATGACTGCCGAGCTGCAAAAGATCGGCACGAATATCAATCAGATTGCCCGACGTGTCAATGCAACGGGGACAATCTATGCGCAGGACATTGAGGATATAAAGGGGGTGCTGAATGAAATATGGCTGTCACAAAGATCCATCCTATCAAAAGCACCTTGAAGAAAGCCCTTGACTACATTACCAACCCGGCAAAGACAGATGGCAAACTCTATGTATCCTCTTTCGGCTGCGCGGTGGAAACCGCAGACATTGAGTTTGAGAAAACGCGGTTGCGGGCAATGAATAAGGGTAATAACCTTGCCCATCACCTGATACAGGCATTTGAGCCGGGCGAGGTTACGCCGGAAGCAGCCCATGAGATCGGGCGGCAGCTTGCCGACAGCATCCTTGGCGGTAAATATGAATATGTGCTGACTACCCATATTGACAAAGGCCATGTACATAACCACCTGATTTTCTGTGCCGTGGATTTTGCCGAGCATAAGAAGTATATCTCCAATCGGAAAAGCTATGGCTTTATCCGCAAAACGAGTGACAGATTGTGCAAGGAAAACGGATTGTCCGTTGTGATCCCCGGCGCGGATCGGGGAAAGCATTATGCCGAATGGGACGCGCAGCGCAAAGGGACAAGCTACAAACAAAAGCTGAAAATCGCCATTGACCGGCTCATTCCTGTCTCCGCAGACCTTGACGATCTGCTGCGCCGTCTGGAAGCAGAGGGCTACGAAATCAAGCGCGGCAAATATATCTCATTCCGCGCACTCGGACAGGAACGCTTCACCCGCTGTAAGACGCTTGGAGAAAGCTACACAGAGGAAGCATTAGCCGAGCGCATCAATGGCAAGGTCATTTTGAAAACCCCGAAGCCGGAGCGCACCGGCGTTTCGCTGCTCATAGATATTGAAAACTGTATTAAGGCGCAGCAGTCGGCAGGCTATGAGCGCTGGGCAAAGATTGAAAACCTCAAACGCGCAGCCCGGACAATGGTATTTCTCGATCAGAACGGGATTGCCAGGTACACGGATTTGCAGCAGAAAATCGCAGAGCTGCAGGACGGGCAGGAACAGACCGCCGCAGCCCTCAAAGCAGCGGAAAGCCGTTTGTCCGATATGGCGCTGCTGATCAAGCATATTGAAACATACAGGGAGCTAAGGCCGCTGTACGATGAGTACAAGAAATCCCGCGACAAGGAAAAATATCTGCGCGGGCATGAAAGTGAAATCATCCTCTTTGAAGCAGCGGCAAAGGCATTAAAAGCAACTGGCGTTGAACGTGGGCTGCCAGACCTTTCAAAACTCAAAGTTGACTACCAACGGCTTGCTGCCGAAAAGGTAACACAGGCAGGGCTACACCGCAGCGTATTGCAGGAGCTTGTAAAAAGCGGCGAGCTGTACCGCTTCGGACGCGGGTTGTATGTGCGCAGTGGGATATGGGAAGATGAACTGTATCTGTTGCAGCGGAAATACGGGCGCGGGATCTATTCTATGGAAACGGCTCTTTATCTGCATGGGTATTCAGACCGCACCCCGGCGCAGTACACCATGACTTTTCCAAAGGGCTATAACACCCCATCACTGAAACAGGAAAATGTCACGATCAAATGGGTTCAGCAGTTAAACTATCCTCTCGGCATTATTGAGATCCCCTCGCCCTGCGGCAATCCCATTCGCGTATATGACCTTGAAAGAACGCTTTGCGATCTGCTGCGCGGCAGCGGCGGCGACATTAAAATCATCAATCCGGCGATGAAGCGGTATGTAGTTTCCAAAGAACGGGACATTCACAAGCTTTTGCAGTATGCACAGCAGTTAAGAGTACAGCCAAAGGTACAACGGTATTTGGAAATTCTGCTGTAATGCAATTCAAAAAAGGAGGCGTATGTATGGGTTATCTGGCAGCGCAGGGCGCAATTTTGGCAATCGGTATTGTGATCGGGTTGATCTGCTCGGTCATCGGGCTTTTTTTCGGACATATCATTTTGTTTGACAGCATTGCCCTCGGCATTGTTGCCGGGGTGTGCTGCAACTCCTTTACTCCCATTCACCCGGCGCTCTGCCTTGTGATCGGGATTGCGGTATTTTTGCTGCTGTTATGGCTGCAACGTACCAGTGTCGGTTTCTGGGTGATCGGCGGACTGCTCACGCTGATTTATGCGGCGGTAGCCGGGCTGCTGGCGTGTTTGCTTACAGAAAAAGATCTTGTTTGGGGCTTGGTGACTTTCGGTATCGTGTTCCTCGTGATCGGCGGACTGCACCTTCACGCAAGGGACAACTGAAAATTCCAGTCAGTGACTGGAAAATCTGAAAACGGGCATAATAGAAAGGATACACACTATGAATGAGATAGCGAAGTATGGCGATATGATCAATGAAATCAAAGAGGTTTTGCAGTCTGCGCGGCAGAACGTAGCGCAGCAGGTGAACACAGAGCTTTTAACTACTTACTGGAATATCGGGCGCATTATCGTAGAGCATGAGCAACAAAGCAAGGAACGTGCTGAATACGGACAGCAGACATTAAAAGAACTGTCCAGAGTGCTGACAAAGGAATTTGGCAAGGGATTTTCCCGTTCCAATCTGCAAAATATGAGAGCGTTTTACCTCACCTATCAAAAATGCCAGACACCGTCTGGCAAATTGAGCTGGTCGCACTATTGTGAGCTGCTTTCCATATCCGACGCAGATAAACGCAGCTTTTACGAAAAGGAAGCAATCAATTCCGGTTGGTCTGTCCGGGAATTAAAGCGTCAGATGGCAACCTCCCTCTATGAAAGACTGCTGCTTTCTGACGGAAAAACAAATAAGGAAACGGTGCTTGCCCTTGCGCAAAAGGGGATTGAAATGGCTTCTCCCGGCGACATCATCAAAGACCCCTATGTTTTTGAGTTTCTGGGCATTCCCGAAAGCAAGCCGGTTATGGAAAGCGAGCTTGAAAAAGCACTTGTCCAGCAGATTGAAAAGTTTCTTTTGGAGTTGGGGCGCGGTTTTATGTTTGTCGGCACACAGCAGCGGGTTACACTGAACAACATTCATTACTATGTGGATATGGTTTTTTACAACAAACCTCTCCGTGCCTATGTACTGATCGAGCTGAAAACAGTCAAGCTGCTGCCGGAAGCGGTCGGACAGCTCAATATGTATCTCAATTATTATGCCGCAGAGGTCAACGATCCCGACGATAACCCGCCAATCGGTATTATTCTTTGTACCGATAAGACAAATGTGGAAGCGGAATATGCACTCGGCGGGCTTTCCAACAACATCTTTGCCTCGCGCTATACCTATGTAATCCCGAATAAGGAAGAGCTGATCGCACAGGTGGAAGCGGTCTTGAGAGAATGGCATGAGCCGGAATCGGACGGCGAAAAAGAGGATTAAAGTCACTGTTTAGGGGCATAAAATGCGGCTTGCAGCAAGGCTTTCTGGCGTGGAAACCAAGCTGCCCGTATGTTTTCCTTTCCACAAGAGAAAACAGTCTTTGAAACCGTGACGAAAAGGCAAAAAAGAAAATGCGGGACGCAGCAGCCGAAGATGGCCGCTGCGTCCCGCGTTTGTGTATTATCGCCGCTTTTGGAATACCGTGTCCGCAGATCATTGAAACAGCGACAGGCTGCTCTTTACAATCCGATTGACGAAGTAAATGACTTCCTCACGACTGTACTTGTCATAGCCCCCGACGACAACGTGCATCAAGCCGTTTGACAGGTGAGTATAGAGCATTTCCAGCTCTGCGTCGGTAGCATGGCGCAGCTTTTGCTTCCAATAGGCAATGCTCTCATTTCTGGCAAGATCAATCATCCTTTGTAAAACAGACGCACTAGTGCCTTGAAAGATCAGTACCCGGCAGGCGTCCTCGTGCTGCTCCACCATTGCATAGATCGCTTCAATAAGGGCTGTCACGTCAAAGGAATTTACCAGTTTCAACGATTTCTGAAACGCTTCCAGCAGTTCCTGCTCGATGCTTTCCAACAGTGCAAAGCAATCGCTGTAATGAGCGTAAAAGGTCGCACGATTCAGCTCCGCTATTTCACAGACCTCCTTAACGGTGATCTTATTGACAGGCTTTTGTTTGAGCAATGTCAAAAAGGATTCTTTCAGAATCCGCTGCGTATATCGGATTCTTGCATCGGTTTTCCTCATAGAAACCCTCCAAACATAAAAAATTCACAAGTTTTTGCAACACTGACGCTGCATCTGTCGGTTATCTTTCGCGTGGCAACTCGTTGTTGGTTGTCGCAAAGGTTCATTTTAAGTATACTATACTTGTGAAAGATAATCAACACTTGTCGCCTGGTTTGGAGGTGTTCCCGTGTTTCAAAAGTATCTTATTACAGGCGCAACCGGATTTCTCGGACGTGCCGTGGTCGCACAGCTTCTCAAGAATAAAGTAGAAATCCACGCCCTTGTCATGGAAAATGATCCTCTGGCGCGGGAACTTCCGCAGGAGGTTCATTCCGTTGTAGGTGATGTATGTGATGAAAGCTCCCTGAATCGTTTCTTCTCCGGTGCAGGCCGACAAACCTGTATCATACACTGCGCCGGTATTGTATCGGTAGCTTCTCATCCGGGCGATAGGATTTACCGAGTGAACGTCGGAGGGACCAACAACATTCTGCGTTTGTGCGCGGAATACGGCGTTGGAAAACTCGTGTATATCAGCTCAGTCCACGCCATCCCGGAAAAGCCCAAGGGAACGGAGATCACGGAGGATGCTGTATTCTCTCCGGAACTAGTGCGGGGCGATTACGCAAAGAGTAAGGCCATTGCAACTGCCCTGGTTTTTGACGCTGCGAAGCGGGGATTAAATGCCAGCGTGGTATTTCCCACCGGCATCATAGGCCCAGGCGACAGTGGGAAAGGAAGCATCACCAATATGCTGCTATCCTTTCTTGCCGGAAAGCTGCCGGTGGCGGTAAAGGGAGGGTATGATTTCGTAGATGTGCGGGATGTTGCATCCGGGATTGCTGCCTGTGCAGAACATGGCCTGCCCGGTCACGGTTATATTCTCTCCGGCCACTATGCCTCTATCCGCGACATACTGGAAGCGGCAAAGAAAACGCTTAATCTTAGACGTGCGGTATCCTATCTGCCGATCTGTTTTGCTAAGGTTGTTGCGCCGATTTATGAGAGATGGAGTTTGCGGAAACAGAAGCCGCTATACTTCACACCATACGCTGTGGCCGTTCTCGATTCCAACGGCATTTTCAGCCGGAAAACCGCTGCCGACACTTTCGGCTATGAACCGAGATCGTTGCAAAGCACCATCCGGGATACCGTTCTGTGGCTGAAAGGCAGCGCAAATGGTCATGGATAATGATGAAACAGAGCATACAGCACAGAGATACGACAATAATACCTGTAACGCCTATTATTGCAAACAGCAGAAATGCGGGACGCAGCAGCCGAAGATGGCCGCCGCGTCCCGCGTCGTTTTTATTCCGTATCGGAAAGCGTCATAGAGAACTTCGCTTCCTCAAATGCTGCGTCGGTCATATTATGCAGCTTTTGGATTGTCTGCCCGGCAAGCTGGCGCATATCTGCGTCCATATTGGGCAGGGCGCCGGAGATCGCCGTCATTGTCCTGCGGCGGTCATCGTGGTGATACATACAGATCAGGTTTTCTTCCTCCACGGTAAAAGAAATACTATTCATGTTCAGACCTCCAAATCCTGTTCTTTTGTCTTAGCAGCCGTCTTTTTCGGGGCGGCTGCCTTTATCTGTCCAGTTTTAAGCTGCGCCCGCACAGAGGGTCGCGGCCTGCGCAGGGGCAGATCTCGTTTTTCGTCACTGCTTATGAGAGCAAATACACCGCGTCTGTCCTTCATACCGGATAAGCACATGGACTTATAAGGAAGCACGGCAAATAAGCGATCTTGCTCCCGGCTGGATGCGATGCGTTCAAAGTACGGTGATACCTCCACCATGAAATGTGTTCCGTTTGGGCTATTGGGCGCTTGCAACGCCTGAAATGCAGTGGAGATCCGCTGTGCTTCGATAAGTACCTTTTCATCAGACAGTTTCCCGATATGTGCCTTGAAATCACCGGGCGCAAGTAGCTCTCTCTTTCGGCTCTCATCCCGCAGCAGCTCCCGCAGGGCGTCCGGGTCATGGGGCACAGCTTCGTAGCGCAGAAATTTTCCATACACCCGATCCGGCACGGCTTCAAATTGGTAATCCTTGGGCAGCTCCCGTGATCCGTTTTCATAGATCAGGCGGTTGTTGTCTGTTCGCAAGGCAGTCTGGGCTGCAAGTTCGGCTTTTCGTGCATAGTCCAGCTCGTCAATGCTCCCCATCACTTTGCCGCGCTCCATGCCGACCAGCACCACTGCGTAGGCAAGCACACGCTCCTTGGTCTGTTCATGGTAGAAACGAAATGTGTTATGCTCCCGCGTTCCGCGCAGGAAAACATCCCGTTCCCGCAGGCAATGTGTCCCATTGGGGCGGCAAAACCAGAGATAGATTTTATCCTCTGTATTTTTGCTTGCCGCCGCCCGGGTCAGTATCTTCTTGTCAATGTCAAAATCATTTCGGAAAAATGCTGTATTCTGCTGCATGATCTGTTGCAGCGATGCCAGCACGTCCACATTCTCAAACTTATCCATATCTTACTCCATTTCCAGCGCCTGCCGGACACTGCGCCTTGCTTCCTGTTCTTTTTCTTTCTGCTTCGGCTTTGCCGCTGTCTGTGCCCGGTCTGCTTTAAGTTGGGCGCGAATTGACGGCTTTTTCCCGTCCGCGCTGCGCTGGGGCGTCCTGCCGTCCTCGGCCTTAACCGCAGCGGCAAGGGCAGACAGGGAGATCACTTCGCCACGCTTTGCCTTTTCTTCCAACTCGTCCACAGACGGGGTATTGTTGATCCGCCCGTCGATCATGTTGTAATTCTGCTCGGTGGTCAGCTCTGCCGTGCGCATATAGTTTTCCGGTACCCGCTGTTCGGCAGCAATGGCATAGGCTTGTGTGCCATTGCCCATAATGAGATATTTGCCGTCCTCTGAACTGTGATGATAGCCATAGCCTGCGGCTTCCATCTGCTCGCGAGTCATGCCGGTAACATGAAAGCTACCACGGGGCGTTGTAATTCTTTCCCCGGTCATAAATGTGTCGGGGGTAGCTGCTTCCTGCTGATGCTGGGCGTTGCGCTGTAAATCAACCGGCTTGTCCCCGGTGACAGGCTGGATACAGGAAATATGCCCTGCGGCGCGGTAGGCGTTCATATTAAGCTGCCGCTGCCATGCACCGACGCTGGGTGCCCAGCGGAAGCCGTTGGCTTTCAGCTCGTCCCGCGTCCCTTCGTCCGGCTTGCCGTCAAAGAAGATCTGCAGGCGGTTGTCTGCTTTGTTTGCTTCCAATCGCCCACCTTCAAACTCCCATCCGGCAAACTGGGTATCCTCATGCTGCCGTACCTGTTCGATACGCGCACGAATCCGGCGAATTTCTGCGTTATTGTTGGAGAGGACAATGGACTGATACGGCCTGCTTTTGTCAAGGTGCCAGGACTGCGCCATGTCCGCTTTCAGCTTGTCGATCTGCTCCGGCGTTAAGTGCGGACAACCGTCCAACGTCTTATGCTTTCGGTAATAGGCGTTTACCGCTTTCATGGTTTCCTGCGCTTCTTCCAGCTTTGAGAGCTTGGCTACCAGCTTGGCGACAGCCTGCGGATCGTCTGCGCTGATACCACCCATACCCGTGCTGCGGATTTTATCAAGAATACCCTGCACATCCTGCCATTCCTGCATATTGCGGTCGCGGGCGGCGTTTTGCTTTTCCTTTTTGCGGACGGGAAAATTGCTGCCGCCAGTCACAAGGATAGACGGTACTCGGGCTTCAATGGCATAATGGTCATTCAGATTTGCTGCCAGCTTGCGGGCATAGGTGTCCAGCAGCGCGTCTATTTTCTCATGGTACATGGGATCAACGCGATCTTTCTGCCGCTGGGCAAGCTCTGCTGCCTGATCCACCATCTGCCGATATTCAGCGGTGGCACTGCCTGCCGCATAGTCGCGGTAGCTGTTTGCATCGTTGGCGCGCCGGGCTGCGCCCTCATTGATCGGATAATACTTGACAGCAGGGGTTTCCGGCTGCTCCCTCGGCTCGTAGCCGTTGGCTGCGTATTCCTCAACCGTCATGCCCGCTGCTGCGGCTTCCTGTGCGATTTCTTCCCGCACATGGTCTTTGTAGGCTTCCATTTCTGCGGTTTCCTGTGCAAAGTCTGCGAACTGGGGTGGGTCGGGCAGATGGTAATCGCCTGCGTTGAGCTTTTCTCGGCAGGTGTCCACATGGGCAAGTACGGCGGTAAAATACGCAGTCTGCTCCGGCGTCAAATTTTCGCCGTTTTCCAGCATATCCGCTGCGGTGCGTTCCTGCTCAGAGAGATTGCAATGCAGACGCATATACGGCACGAACTCGGAGAGGATCATTTCCCGTTCGGCTTTGTCATGTTCCCACGCCTCCGCACCCTGATTGTGCAGCACATAGTTTTGCCAGCTTTCATCATTGGCGTAGTATTCGTGATAGGCCTCAATATGGTCGATCAGAGAGCCGTCCCCATCCCCGAAATCCTGCCGTCCCTCGTAGCTGTCGCGCTCACCGTCAAAGGTACAATCAATGCGGAACTTGGTCTTGTCATACCATCCGCCTGTATATCCGGGATTTTCACGCTCTGCCCGTTTTTCCTCGTCCAGCGCTTTGAACAGCGCATCAGCGCGGGCAAGGGGCAGTTGTTCGCCCTCTTGCAGCTTGTCGCTTTCACTCCAAATGATCGTCACCACCGGCTGCACAGCCGGATCAAGGGACGGCGGCAATTTCTTTTCCGAATCCGCAGCGGCATTTCGCTCTGAAAGCGCCTGTTCAGCACGCTCCCGGACGGCATCGCTGATATGCAGTGAATACAACTCAGAAGCAGAAGAAAAGCCCACGTTATTGAACACATAGTCCACGTCACTTTCTTTCAATGCACCTGCGGTATAGTAATTCTCCCTTGTAGGAGCTGTGCTTACCCTGCCTGCTGCAATGTCATGGTTTAATCCGGTTTCCATGTGAGAACAGATTTTACCGTCAACTGCCAGTGTCACATAGTACCATCCCATGTATCCGCTGATCTTATCATCTGTGCCGTCGTTGAACTCAACGCCCAGCAGGGTATACGGCTGCAAGCCCCTTTCTGCGGCAATGGCATTGTCTTTTGCTTCACGCTCCATGAGGGCAGCAAGCGCAGTTTCCTTTGCCGTGTCGATGATCTCCGGGTTGTACTGCACCAAAGCGGTATTGACAAACTCCTGCTGTACGGCTTTCGTTTTGGCTTTAGGTGTCGCCTGATTACCAATAAACAGAGAGGTGCCGGTGTCGAAGCGGATAGAAACGTCGCTTGTACCTCGCCATTTGCCGCTGCACGGTGAAGTCTCAATTTTTCCGGTGGTGCTGCCAAAGCACTGCGCAATCACATCGATCTTATCCTGCATGGGCAGACCGTCATATTTCTTTGCAAGTTCAACCGCCTTTTTCTGTAAATCGGTGAGAGGGGTTATACTCGGCGGGTTTTGCTCCTGTGGTTCGGTGTTGGGCGGGACTTCTTCCTGCTCTGCCTTGGAGATTTGTCCGTCCTGCAGGACATATCCCTGTGCCGTCAGCGCATCAAGCGTACCCTGCGATACCTCACCGGAGAGCTGCATATCGGTATCTACTAACATTTGCAAGGTGGCCTGTACCTCGTCCCGGATCGTCTGCTGCCGTTCAGGTGGGATTTGCTCAAATACCGGCTGCGCTGCTTCCTGCCGGATATTTTGCCCCTGCTGTAAGAACTCCGGTATTTCGGTATAACCGCCCCTATCAAGATAATGGGCGCTTTGCTGCTCTCCATGACGCAGTACAATGACATCGGACATGGAAAGACTATGCCCTGTGAAATCCTCGGGGCGTTCCACATTAAAACGCACAAATAGATCCTCTAAGGTTTCCCCGTCAGACAGCGGCGCAGAATATACAAGATCGTAATTGTCTTTCTGTACAGAAAGACCAAGTTCCCTCAGCCGTTCCAGCGGCTCAAACCGGTAATCCCTTGTTTCGTCGCCGCCTTTGAGCTGATAAATGGAAAAGGTATTTTCCGGCTGTGGTTCTGTCAGTACTGCGGTTTCCTGCTCCTGTTCCGTTTCCCGTTGCTGCGAAAGCGCCTGCAAGCGTTCCTCAATCTCGGTAATCAGTTCGCTTGCCGTGGTACGGATGGTTTCAAGGGACGCTTTTAGTTCCTTGATTTCTTTATCGCTGCTCCAACCGGCAACATATCCGAAAGAGTAATCGGAAGTATCCAGCCCGAAGTGCTGGCACACCGTAAAGGCGATGCTTTCCGCCTCCACCTCACGGGTACGCCGGTTTGGACGGTTCTCCATTTCCTCCGTTGGTGCGTTCAGATCAATGTCATGCAGCTTTGCGTGGGCAATCTCGTGGATTAGGGTCTTGATTGTTTGCAGTTCGCTCATGCCCTCGTCAACAGCAATGCGTTTATCTGTAAGGCTGTAATAGCCGTGTGCGCCGCCCTCGATCTTTTCCAGTTCCACCGGCACCGGGGAAACCTCTTTCAGTACGCGCCAAAAATCCTCGTATTGCTCAACGCTGCCGGTCAATGCATCTACCGAAAGATCGGGGATCTCCTTGCCGTCGGTCTGGTTCACATCAAAGACGCTTACCACCTTAAAGGCAGGGATCTTGATTTCCTGCTGCTCCATGACGGGCTTACCGTCAGCACCGATCACCGGCTGCCCGGTATCCGGGTCGATCTTTTCCGCTTCTTTCTTTATGGTGTACGGTGCCGGGGCAAAGATTTTTATGCCTTTTTCTCCGCGCTTTACATGACGCTCAAAGTCATCGCGCCACTTTCCAAAGCCTGCAACAAGGGAGGCGTCCGGCTTTTGCATCAGAATCAGCAGCGTATTGTTCAGACTGTAATCATGGAACTTGGACATGGCTTTCAGATAGGCTTGATAGCGTTCACTTTCAAACAGCTCCCGCACACCGGCTTCCAGCCGTTCCGTCACTTCCTTTACTTTGCCCTCGGTGTCCTTGGCAGTCAACTCAAAGGGTCTTGCTTCATAATCACTCATGCGTTCGCTCCTTTCAAAAATATAGGGGTTTGGGAGTATCCCAAAAGGACAAATCCCCGCCAATCTTTAAGGAGAAAAGCGGGGATTTGTAGGGAGTGTAGCTACACTCCCTATGCTTGCTGCGTAACTTTCTTTTCTCCGGCAGAGCCGGAAACTCGTATGTCACGCTTTCAAAGCCGTTTTTCGGCTATCTGGTAGGTTTATCCCTCGCATACCAAAAGTGCGGCTGGAAAGTGGCTTGCTGCAAGGCTTTTTCAGCCCCTAAACCGTGACTTGCATCTTTGTTTTTGCGTTTCTTTCGCGTTCACGGCGTTTACGTTCACAAGCCATCCGCCGTTGCGCCAATACTGCGCAGGCATCGCAGTATTTGGCGCGATTGCTGCGGGCGTGGAATGGCTTGCCGCACAGTTCACATTTTTTGCGTGTGTCATGCTGGCGCATAATATCCGCGCACAGCTCCCGGTCGGCAGGCAGTACCGCTTCCCGAAAGTACCGGCACAGCAGAGAAAAGCTGATCGCCTGCACACATACACACGGATCCCCGTCGTCCAGCAGCAAGCAGCATCCGCCGTCATTGTTTGCACAAAGGCGGCGGGTCAGCTTTTTCACCTTGCGATACTGCGCTTCATTCAGCCGGATCATTTTCGCTGTTCGATACGGTAATTCACATACTGATCGCCTGTGTCGCAGAGAAGCACCGTACCGTCATAGGTTTTGCCTGTGCGCTCAGAATACAAGCCTTTGACCTTTGCCTTACCGTCTTTCAAGAGCGCAGCAGCGATTTTCTTTGAAAATACTGTTTTCCTGCTCGCAAAAAATCTGTCGTTCTTCCACATGACAAAGCGGCAGGCGCGGTTGGAACAATAAAAGTTTTTCTTTCCCTCATAGACGGGGCTGCCGCAGCGGGGGCAGGTGCCAATGGCTTCCTTTTCCGGTGCAAACAGTTTTTTCCCGTCCTCAGTGATGTGAGAATACTGCTTCACCAGCTCCCGCGTCAGCTCGGCAATACCGTCCATAAACTCGTCCGGATCTGCGTTACCTTTAGCAATCTCGGTCAGCCTGCTTTCCCATTCAGCGGTAAGCTGCGGGGATTTCAGCATATCCGGCAGGATGACCGCCAGATTTATGCCGTCTTTGGTCGGTACAAGGCTTTTGCCCTTGCGCTCCACAAATCCGGTAGACAGCAGCTTTTCGATCATGGCAGCGCGGGTTGCCGGAGTACCCAGCCCCTTGCGCTCGGCTTCATCGGGTATATCCTCCTTGCCTGCGCTCTCCATAGCGGACAGCAGCGTATCTTCGGCATAGGGTTTCGGCGGGGTGGTGTAATGCTCTGAAACGGATGCGGCAGGGTTGTCAAAGGTCTGTCCCTCGGCAAGCTCCGGCAGGATCGCTTCGTCCTCGGCTTCCTCGTCGCTCTTTCCTTTCAGCGTCAGACGAAAACGGGTGTCAATGCCTTTCCAGCCCTCAGTCAGAATCGTTTTGCCTTTTGCTGTGAACTGTTCGCCGCCGCACTCAAATACAGCGGTGACAGCTTTGTACACATGGGGCGGCGCGACGGCACAGAACAGCTTGCAGCAGATAAGGGACATCAGTTTCTTTTCGCTTTCTGCAAGTCCCGCAAAACCAGCCTTTGCAAACTCCGCTGTGGGCAGGATTGCGTGATGATCCGATACCTTGGCATTGTTGATAACGCGCCCCATCTCCGGAGCAAGCTCCACGCCCTGCATAAAGGGAAGCTGTGGCAGCAGTGTCGCAATAAGGTCAGCCGCCGACTGTTCCATGTCGGAAGTGATGTAATTGCTGTCCGTTCTCGGATAGGTCAGCAGCCGCTTTTCGTACAGGGCTTGGGCATAATCAAGGGTCTGCTTGGCAGTAAAGCCGTAAATGCGGTTGGCTTCCCGCTGCAAGGAAGTAAGGTCATAGAGCTTCGGGGGCTGCATGGTTTTCTTCTCTTTTTTCAGAGAAGCACAAACGGCCTGCGAATGTTCGCAAGCCGTTTGCAGGGCATTTGCTTCGGCAGCGTCGGCAATGCGCTCACTTTCCGCTTTCACACTGCCGCAGCCGATCTGCACAATATGATATTTTTCTTTCTTAAACGTGGCAATTTTCCCGTCGCGCTCCACCAGTAGATTCAGCGTCGGGGAAAGAACGCGCCCCACATTCAGCGTCTTATGGTACAGCACGGAGAAAAGGCGGGTGGCATTGATGCCCACCAGCCAATCTGCCCGCGCACGACACAGCGCCGAATGATACAGCGGGTCATACTTGCGCCCGTCTTTGAGCGTGTCCATGCCCTCGCGGATCGCGCTGTCCTCCATAGAAGAAATCCACAGCCGCTTGAACGGCTTTCGGCAATCTGCCTGTTCATAGACAAAGCGGAAAATCAGTTCACCCTCGCGCCCGGCGTCGCAGCCGTTCACCAGCTCCGTCACATCGGGGCGATGCATCAGCTCCTTTAAGACGGAAAACTGCTTTTCCTTGCCGGGGGTCAGCGTATATTTCCAGTCCTCAGGCAGAATCGGCAAATCTTCGTATCGCCACTTTTTGAAACGCTCGTCATAGATGCCTGCGTCGGCCATACTCACCAGATGTCCAATGCACCAGGACACCAGCAGCCCGTCGCCCTGTATGTAGCCGTCTTTTTGCTCCTTTGCCCCAAGAGCACCCGCAATGGTCTTTGCAACAGAGGGCTTTTCACAGATAATCAAAATACTCATTCGTTGTCCTCCTGTTCATCGGCCTGCACCGGCACATTGCCGTCAGCCCCATAATCACCGTAATTGTCGGTTTCTTCCTCGTCATCCTCGTCAAAATCGAACTCATTCAGCTCGGTGCTGCCTTTGGTATCGGCTTTCGGTTTGCGGAACTTGAAGTACCACACAGCAGCGCCGCCGCCCAACGCAAGTATTAAGACAACCGCAAGGATACCGCCCACATTGCTTTTCTTCGGTTCTTCGGTTGGCTCGGTCGGTTCCGGCTCGGCAGGGGCAGCTTCTTTTCCGGCGCACTCGCTCATATTGGTGCTGCAAATGGGGCAGGCTGTATTAACCTTGCCTGCGCTGCATTTTTCGGTGCAGCTACAGGTAATAGGGCTGTTCCCGCCCTCGTCCTCCAATAATGCCAAAAGATCGGCTTCGTCCACGGGGTTGAGGAAATAGGTGTGATACTGTTCGCCGTCCTCGTCGGCGGGTTTATCATAATCAATGATGATATACAGGGTATGTCCGCTTCGGGTTTCCACCGTAATAAACTGCTTGTTGGTTGCCTTATCAAAAAGCAGATCCCGGGTCAGCGCGATCCCGTCCTCCGTAAAGGGCGTCCCCGGTTCCACGGCTGGGGACGGCCCGGATACAGCAGGTTCCGTTTCTTCCGTTGCAGTGCTTTCCGGCGGCAGCTCACTGTCGTAGTAATCGCCGCCGCCTGCATAGGCAACCGTAGAAAAAGCCGTCATGCAAAGTACGGCGGCAAGCAGCACGATAACAGTACGCAGCTTTCCTTTATTCCTCGTCATTGGTCATAGCCTCCTGTTCGTGATATACATTTTCCGCAGGCGGCGCATCGTTGCCACCGCTGCGCAGAAAGTTCATCAGTTCGTCGCGGGTCATGCACATGGAGCGCACAATGCCCACAATCTCAAAGTTTTCCTGTTCGGTGCGCTGGGATTCCAGCTCTTTGAGCTTGTTTTGATACTCGGTAATTTTGCTACGGGTCTTTTCAATCTCCCGTTCGATACGTTCCAGCTTAGTAAGTGCCATAATGTTTACTCCTTTCGATTTTCAGATTAGTTATAAGGCGGTCTGGCGTAGGCGTAGAAATGGGACTGCCAATAGCTGCTGTTCAGATTAGAATACGAAATCGGATCCCCACAGTGCAGCATCATGGAATTGCCCACATAAATACCCACATGAGAAACGCCCGGCGTGTCATAGGTTCCCGTAAAAAACACCAGATCGCCCGGCTGGGGATTGGAAACAGGGGTAGAGATGTTATATAGCCCCTGCGCACCCAAACGCCCGGTATTGCATACGCCGCTGTTGGTCAGCACCCATGATACAAAGCCGGAACAGTCAAAAGAGGTATTTGGATTGCTGCCGCCCCAGACATACGGATACCCGATATATTTCTCCGCCTCGGCAATCAGCGTGGCAAAGGTTTCATCTTCCAGCGCCGATGCGGGAATTTCATAACCTGCAGGCCGGTTTGTTATATACCTGCTTATATATTCAGAGTTGCCGAACAGATCCGGTCGGTTGCCCAGCACGGACATATACAGGGCATATTTGCTCAAAGTTTCCTCGCCCATGATGTACACGGGAACATGGGAAAGGTCGAAGTTTTCAAGTGACACATGGCAGATGTAATAGTCATAGGGAACTTGGACGGTGTATTCGTAGGTTTCCGTGCTGGTTTCGCCTGTTTCGGGATCGGTCACAGTCCGCGTCCCCGTTCTCGTTTCCGTGCGGTAGCGTACCTCCCTTGTAACGGTTTCGGTCAGGATATATTGCTTCTCAAAGAGCATTTGCAGTGTTGCCTGTACCTCGTCAGCCGTCCATGCGCCCTCATGGAGCGCAGAGAGAATCGAGATCAGTACATAAGGGTCATGCTCGATCTCGTCAAGGTCATAGTGGTATTCGTCGTAGTCATGGGTGCTTTCGTAGGTGTCCAGATACCTTTGCAGCTCTGCTTCCAGTTCACAGTAGGCGGCTTCGGCAGCAAGAATATCCGCGTCCTCCGATTGATAGGAAGATGCTGCGACACCGCCGCCCGCACCGGAAAAGAGAATGGAGCAGGATTGCAGCCCGCCGATCAGCAGTACAATAAGGAGGAAACCTGCAAGAACAATCAGGCAGCCTTTCCAGTGCCGCGCTGCAAATGCAGCCGTTTTCTTTGCTTCCTCGGCAACACGCTTTGCCGCTTCCGCGGACGCTTCGGCGGTCTTTTTGGTGGTCTGCGCGGTTTTCTGCGCTGTACTGCCTGCCGTTTTTGCCGTCCTTGCTGCCTTGGCGTATTCCCGCTTTAACCTCTGTTTCTGGAAAAACTGGTTGAGAGGATTGCCGGAAAGAAGCGCCGGATTGTCGTGCAATGCCTTTTGATACAGATATTCCGCATTGGCTTTGACCGCCTTTTGCTCGGCTTTTGCCGCTGCCCGGTAAGGTTTCAGCTTATGACGGCGTTTTGCATAGCGGTATGCACCGCCAGCGCCGCGCTCGGCAAGTTCCTCGCCCTTATGTCCGCTTTCCACACCGACGTTTTCATTCTCAACCTCATGAATTTTCCCATGGACAAGCAATGCTGCCTCCCGCACGGGTCGGCCTGCCGGATTGGGTTTAATCTTTGGGGCAGGCTTATCCACCTTATCAAAGCGCAGCTTGGTATGCGCCGTGCCGGTTGCTTCGTCGAAAACACGCTCTTTGTGTAAAACACGCTTTTTCGGTATGGCTTCCCGCGCAGTGTCCAGCTTATCTGCCCGTGTTTCGGATTTGCGGATATACTTTTGCAGTGCCGGATCGCCGCGTTCCTCGTCGGTGAATTGCAGCCGGGAGCCAGGGCGCTGCCGGACAGCTTCGCCCTCACGGATCTTGCTGTTTGCTTTTCGGATTCGTTTTCTTGCGGCATGAGCGTCATGCTCAGATACAGCGCGGTTCAGTGCCTTTTCCGCTGTGCCGCCCGCAGAAACCGGAAGATCCTCCTGCGCCGCAGGGGAAAATTTTTGTTCCGCATCCCTGCCGGAAACGCTCTGTACTTCGCCCGTCGTCTGATTTTCCCGCACCAGCCCGTCACGGGTCATGTGCTGGGTTATTTTATCCCGGGGTTTTAATGGGTCTTTCAAGTGGTATCACCTCCGATCCGGTCCCTTGCAAGGGAACAAAACGCTGTGTTCAGTTCAATGCCGATGTAGTGCCGTCCGTGCCGTTTTGCCGCAAGCCCCGTCGTACCGCTGCCCATGAATGGGTCAAGGACAACCCCGCCTGCCGGACATCCTGCCAGTATGCAGTTTTCCGCCAGCTTTGGCGGATAGGCAGCAAAATGCCCGCCCTTGTACGGCACGGTGTTGATAAACCAAACGTCGCGCTTAGCCCGGATGGGCGAAATCATTTTGTCGGTTATGCTGCCTTTTTCTCTGGGCTTGTTGATATTTTGGGTTTGCGGCTGACCGGGAACGGGAGAAGAATACTTGCCCACGCCGCGCCCGTTTTTCTTGCGCAGGGCAGTTGTGGGCGCGATCGGCTCGGCTATGGCCTGCCAGTCGTAGAAATACCGTTTGCTTTTGGAAAACAGGAAAATGTGTTCATGGCTACGGGTACACCGGTCTTTGATACTTTCCGGCATGGGATTTCCTTTTGCCCAGATAATGTCGTTGCGCAGATACCAGCCTGCACCGCGCAGGGAGAACGCCAGCATCCACGGGATCCCGATCATGTCCTTTGGCTTGCAGCCCTGTACCATGCGGGACAGGGAAACAATCTGCCCGTTGCGTCCGTTCGGATATTTGGGATCCCGGGCAGTACCCTTACCGGACGTGCCGCAACAGCTGTCCGCGATATTCAGCCAGAGTGTCCCATCCGGGCGCAGCACACGCATTACTTCACGAAATACCGCCGTCAGCCGTGCTATGTATTCCTCCGGTGTGTCCTCACGCCCGATCTGCGCATCCATGCCGTAATCACGCAAGCCATAATACGGCGGCGAAGTTACGCAGCAATGGATGCTATCGTCCGGCAGGGTTTTCAGCACAGACAGGCAATCGCCGCAAAGGATGGTGTCAATGGGCAGGCTCATTGTCCGTTCACCTCACTTGGCTTGGTGGACATGATACGGTAAAGCTCGGTGTCCTTGGGGAAGTGATCCACGAAAGGCAGGATTACATTCTCAAAGAACAAAAGACCTTCGCCCGGCGCGGAGTTGGTAACGTATTTAAACTGCTCCGACGAAATGTTTAGCCGTTCTGCAAGGATTTTGCGGTCGCCTGCCGCTTGGTTGAGCATACAGATATAGTCAGAGTTTTCAAGGATGTTTTCAATTTCCGGCGAAGATAAAAGATCCTTGACGTTCTGGGTCGCGCCCGTCGGCACGCCGCCCCATTTTCTGAAACGCTTCCATATCTCTGCGGAATAGGCTGCGGTCTGCGGTTCTTTCAGAAGCAAATGGAACTCGTCGGCATAATACCATGTGGAAACGCCTGCGTTGCGGTTGAGTGTAACACGATTCCATACCTGATCCTGAATAATCAGCATACCCGGCTTTTTCAGATTCTTCGGTAGTTCCTTAATGTCATAGCAGACAAAGCGGTTGTTAATGTCCACCGTCGTTCTGTGGTTGAAGAAGTTAAGGGATCCCGATACATACAGGTCAAGCGCCTGTGCTACCCGGTCGGCTTCCGGTAAATGCTGCGCCGTCAGCGCGTCGTGCAGGTCGGACAGGATCGGCATATTCTCCGGGCATGGGTCAGCAAAGTAAGGCTGGTAGATCCGCTGTACCGCCCGATCAATTACCGTTCTTTCAATGGCTTCCAGTCCGGCCTTGCCGCCCATAATCAGCTCACAAAAAGACAGCACAAAGTCGGATTTCAGCGCCAGCGGGTTTTCGTCCTCGGAATAATTCAGATTGATGTCCAGCGGGTTCACATAGTCGGTGCTGGTGGGTGACAGCCGGATAATCTGCCCGTGGAGCAGCTTCACCAGTGGCGCATATTCGCCCTCCGGGTCGCACACGATCACATGGTCGCCGGTTTTCAGAATCACGCTTACCATCTCGCGCTTACAGGAAAAGGACTTGCCCCCGCCGGGTGTACCGAATACCAGCCCGTTGGGAGAACGGGCATTTTTGCGATCCAGCATGATCATGTTGCCGGATTTGGCGTTTAGTCCGTAATAAAAGGCGTCGCCGCCCATGAACAGCTCCTGTGTAACAAAGGGAACGATAATCGCGACGGCAGAGGTCGTCATTCCCCGTGTGATTTTGATCTGGCTCACCCCCAGCGGCAGGGACGATACAAGCCCCTGCTCCTGCTGGAAGTCCAGACGGGTAAGCTGGCAGTTGTATTTCTGCGCCACGCCTGCGGCGCGGAACACGTCATTTTCCAGCTTGCGCCTGGTATCGCCATAGTTCAGCACAAGGAAAGTGATCATGAAATAACGCTCATTGCGGCTTTGCAGTTCGTTTAAGAGCTTTTTCGCTTCGCCGCCGTAGGTCGCAAGGTCAGAGGGAAGTATGTCCATATCGTAGCCGTCCCGGACAGCTTTTTTCTGTTCCTGTATCTTCATGGCGTCGAGATCGGTAATCTTGCGCTTGATCATTTTGACGGCTTCCGACTGATCCAGCGCCTGCACATGGAGATTGACAACAATGCCCGAATCGGTATCCAGAAAGTCCGTCAGTACATGATCGTTCAGCTCCGGCGTGATAATTTGCAGGAAGCTGGCTGCACACAGCTTTCCGCCCATCTGGAACATCCGGCTGTTCTTAAAAGCAAATGAGGACGGAGCGATAAAGTCTTTGGTGGACAGCCCGCTTGGAGCAAGCCAGTTCCAGTCAAAGGAAAACCGCTCGCCATCCGGGTACATGATACCGTGCAGCACTTCCAGCCGATCTTTGCCGTCCAATGCCCGGGCTGCAGCGCCCATCACCTTGAAGTAGCCCAGCAGGTCGGTTTCAATGCGGGTAAGCCGCGCCCGCGCTGCTTTCAGATTGTCGGCCTCAATGGTATAGGTCAGATACTTGGTCTTGACGTTTCCGTTATTGCCCCGTTCAAGCTGACGTTTCAGAATCCCCGTGTTCTCCTGCCGGATATGGTCTAATCCGTCGCCGCAAAGCGGAATCTCAAAACTCTGTGCAAGCTGCTCCCGGTCGGTTTTCCGGTTGACAAAGGTAAGCTGCACATGAATGGAAGCGTCCAGATAGTTGTACAGATCACACAGGTATTCAAAAATCGCCGTCTGATCGTCCGGCTGGGCAAGCTGGTAGTTCACATCGAAAAACTCAATGCTTTTGGAATAGCTCCTGCCGCCCAGATAGCAGATACCGTCCGGATGCATGGTCTGATAGGGAATCGTGTCCTGCGCCGTATAGGGCTTGCCGTCGCCCTTATACTTGCGGATGATCGTCTCAATTTCTCTTTTTTCCGCGCGGGTGAGTTTACGCTTTGCCGCTGCGTTTTCCGCTGCGGGTTTTGTCGCCTTGGACAATCGCTTTTACCTCCTTTTCCATTTGATATTGCCGCACAAGGGCGGCGTATGCGTTATCGGTCTGATAGGGGCGCTCCTTTGGACGGATAAAGCAGCTTTCAATCATCTGCCGCAAAACCACTTCAAGGGGCTGTCCGTTCTTCTCATATACGCCAAACAGGAATCCGGGAAGCATGACAAGGATCATCACCATTGCCGCAGCCGTGGTTCCTGCGCTGTCTTTGAGCAAAAAGAACAGCGGCACTCCCATAAGCGCCGCCACGCCAAAACAGATCAGTTGTCGTTTGGTCAAATTGAAAAGCACCTTGGACTTAATCTTGTTCAAGTCCTTCGGCACATTCACATAAGCCATCGTTCCTCCTTTCCGCAAGCGTAATATCGCTTGCAATTTCATTGCCCCAAACGTCCCAGCCCGGTGCTTTCTGCCGGGCAAACAGTTCTAAACGGGGCAGGTCGCCCATAAGGGCAAGGATTTTCTGCCTTGCTTCATCTGGCTTTTTACTGTGCTGTTCGATGGGCGAGATAATGAATTGATGTACGCCTGCGGACTGCCGTTTCGGTTTTCCTTTGGTTGCCAACAGGCATATTTCTGCGTTGCCCCGCGTCCAATAGCCCAATCCATAAAACCATGTGGGATTTTTCCGGTTCCGTTTCAGCCAGACAAAGGCCACCGTCTTATACTGAAAGCCCCACGCCTTGATCAGACGCAGCGCCTCGGGCAGCTGGGGAAAGGTTGCCCACAGGAACAGGGCGCAGTCTTTTGCGGTCAGTTCTGCCACCGGCAGAGCGCACAGATTATCTATGCCCATGGTGGGATAGTGGTTTTCTGCCGCGCCCTGCACCTTTCCGCTTTCATAGTGCCAAGGTGGGTCGGCATAAATGATATTGTATTTTCCGATAGTCACACCTCCGTCAATGTGCGCCGAACACTGCGTTTGCCATGCTGCCGGTTTTGAACAGGCAGAAGCACAAAAGCACCGTGTAGCCCATCGCCCGCCAGATCGCGCCGGAGATGTCGCCGCCTGCGCCGATGGTCTGTATCAGCACCGCATAGATGCCCACGCATACCATAATGAGAAATGCCTGAAACGCCAGTGCCAGCAGAGATTTCAAGTAATTCTGCCCGACGCTGCGCCATTCGCTGTTTGCCATGGTGGAAAGCGGGATCGGGCCAAGTGAGGTCACAAGGTAAATCTGAATCATCCTGCCGTAGATCACCAGCATAATGCAGATAGACAGGATATTCATGGTCAGCCCCACAAACAGGGATTGAAACCACAGTCCGATCAGCCCGCCAAGGCTCATTGCTTCAAGCTGCGCTTCAAGGTCTGTGACCACAGAAGCAAGGTCAATGCTGGTATCGCTGATAATCACGCCTGCGCTCTGGTTGACCACCTGCTGCGCCATATCGAAAATCCCCATGACGATATTCCATGTGTTCGTAACGATCAGAACAGCAGCAAAAGACTTAAACACCCATTTGAAGAACATAAAGGTGTCAATGTCGTGCATATTGTTCTTCTCCGTCACCATCTGGATCAGCTCATAGCACATGACAAAGGCGAGGATTGCGCCTGCTATCGGGATAATGACTGTTTCGGAAAGGCTGCGGATCATGTTAAAAATTCCGGCGTTCCAGCCCTGCGGCGTTGCGCCCACTTCTCCGGCGATTTCGCCCACCTTTTGGTTGACGGTATCAAACAGGCCGGTCAGGTTTCCGATGATGCCGTCTGTCAATATTCCCCTGAACCATTCTTCGAGCCAATCAAGTATCAAATGGCAGTACCTCCTTTCCCGCGCCCGCCCGCTTTACACGGACGGGCACGAAAGATTGATACGGGCAAATTAACCGAACAGTCCGGAGAGCAAAGGTACAAGGATCAGACCGATGAGGTCGACACCGCCGCCAGCCATGAGCTGCTTCATGCCCTGGCTCTTAGCGCCGGGATTGTCCGAGCCGTAGCCCTCCAAAAGGTTGATGACACCCCAGATGCCAAGACCGGCACCGAGAGCGATCACGAGTGTCTGCAATACGTCAACTGCGCTGTTAAAGAAATCCATAAATTACCTCCATTATTCAGAATTGATTTGTGTTTGGTCAGTAGTACAGCCGCCCTTGTCGGCGGCTGCTTCGTCTGTTTTGATTGTCTGGCTGGACAGGCCTGCTTCCGCCCATTCTTTTAGGGCAAGGACATATAGATACTCTCGTTCCATTGCAAGCCGTCGATCCACTTCACGCGCAGCTTCCTCCGTGTCAATTTCCGTATAGGGGATACTCAGAGCATCGCACTCCTGTATCTTCTCCCACAGCACTACACCGCAGAGGATAGCGCGGGTGATCGTGATCATCGGGTTCAGACAATCCATAAAAGCCTCATAATTCGAGCGTTCCATAGCTGCTCCTTTCATTCGCCGCTTTCTTCTGCGGCCATATTCATATCCGACAAATCAATGTCGTAAAGGTCAAACAGTTCCTCCGGCTCTACCACCGCAGGGGTGCGTTTCTTCTTTCTCTGCGTCCGGATGTATCTCTCAACATCAAAGGCATTTTTCTTGTCGGCGTCGGAAAGGTATTTATAATTCGGGTGCTTTGTAATATCGTATTTCTTGGAGAAAAACGGTCTGATGCCGCGCACCTGCAAAATACACATTCCTCCGTCCATCGTTGCGATTTCGTCCTGTGTCATCAGCTCCTTTCCGAGTTTTTGATAATTTAAGCCGTGGGAGATTTCTTTGCCCCGATTCTCGCTGGTGTTGAAACTGTCAATCGTTTCTTTCCCTAAAATCTCCGAGATCTCTTTGAGCGTGGTTTTCTCCTTACCGCCTAAAAACAGCATGGTATCGCAGTTGCCCACTATGGTATCGGCATTGTCCCGATAGATCGCCTTTAGCTGGCTCTGCGACTGCAAAATAATAGAAGCCGATATTTCACGGCTTCGGATAGTAGCAATGAGTTTGTCAAACTGCGGGATCTGCCCGATGTTGGCAAACTCGTCCAATATGCAGCGGACGTGAACGGGCAGCCTGCCGCCGTACACATCATCGGCCTTGTCACATAACAGGTTAAATAGCTGGGATTGCAAAATGGCAATGATAAAATTAAAGGTCGAATCTGTATCACTCATGATGAGAAACAGGGCGGTCTTTCTGTCGCCCAGCGTGTCCAGTTCCATTTCGTCATATTCCATCAACTCCCGCAGCTCCCGAATATCAAAGGGAGCCAGCCTTGCACCGCAACTGACAAGGATCGAGGCACGGGTCTTTCCGGCACTCAGCAGGAACTTCTTATACTGCCGTACCGCAAAATGCTCCGGATCCTTTTCTTCCAGACGGGCAAACATGAGGTCAACGGGGCTTTGAAACTCGCTGTCGTCCTCCTTTGCTTCGCTGGCATTGATCATGTCAAGCATGGTGGTAAAGTTCTTTTCTTCCTCCGGCGCTTCGTAAAAAATATATCCAATCAGCGCCGAATAGAAAAGACGTTCCGACTTCACCCAGAAATCCTCGGCGCTCTGTGCGCCCTCACCCTTGGTATTGACGATAATAGTATTGACCAGCTTCAAAATGTCCTTTTCGCTGCGCAGATAGGCAAAGGGGTTGTAGTGCATACTCTTGGAAAAGTTGATGGTATTCAGCACCTTGATCCGGTATTTTGCCCTTTGCAAAAGCTGTCCAACTTCGCTTATCAGGCTACCCTTGGGAACGGTAATCACATAGGAGCTATGAAGCTGAATGATGTTGGGTTTGGCGAAGAAGCGTGTCTTTCCCGAACCGCTGCCCCCTATGACGAGGATATTCTTGTTTCTCGCATTCTTCGGATCCTTCGGACGGTTGGACATCATCAGCCGTTCGGTCTGTGTCAGCAGCACATTGTTTTCAAACACAGTGTCGATAAAGGGCTTGATATCGGCGGGCGTACCCCAACGTGCCGTGCCGTATTCCATACCCTTGCGGTACTTCTTGGCGTTTTTCTGCTTGGAATAGACCACCAGCCGGATAATCACCGCACCAGCAATGCCGATTAGCAGATCGACGGGGTGAAAGCTGGGCGCGGCACTGGAAAAGGCTGCGGTAAAGCCCTGCCCGATATGCAGCAGCTTTGCGGACAGATCGATACCCTGCGCCAGCCGGAACGCCTGTCCGACTTTCCCGAACAGATATACAAATAACAGATACGGGAGATTTAACAGAATCAGTTTTTTCACTTCCGGCTTCATCGATCAATCCCCCTGTCCATTTTCTTCACCGTATCCCGCGCTGCCGTCCGCTTTGCAGCTTCGGCTTTTTTCTCGCCAATATCCCTTCGTACAGACGGCTTGCGCTCCATGTCCAGTTTCTTTGCAGAAAACTCGCGGAACGCTGCGGTCAGCACATCCGCATCTCTGCCTTTGAAGAACACAAGGTAGCGGTCATCTGTCTTTTTCAGTGCAAAGTCAATGCCGTACTTTTTGGCAGTTTGGGAAAAGGCTTTGATATTCGCGTCGGTGATTTCGATATTGGAAACGCCGGTGCCGTGACGCATAAGCTGTTTCAACGTTTGCTTGCCTCGGTGGGGCGTATCCCGTTTCTTGCGGTAAAGCTGCATGAACTGTCGCAGTGCTGCTTGCAGTACCTTTCCGTCCAGCTTTGCCGTCTTAATTGCAAGTGCAATGGTCTTACTCGTTACTTCTTCCTGCAAAATATACCTCCTTTCGCAGCTTTACAGGTGCCTCTCTAAGGTGGATGCACCCGCTGATACAGGCAAATCCTCATAGGCTGTCTGCTCCCTCATAGCTGTAATCCGGGATGCTGCTTTTGGGCTTGCCCCAATCCGGCTGTGCCATATCGTGCGCAACAAGGGCGGTATAGTAACTGTCAATGGTGCTGGGGGCATTGAACAGCACCGCCCGGAGATATTGCCGGATGTTGCGGATCTTAGTGGTGTTCGCCCGCAGACAGTCAAAGACAAACTCGATATGGCTGCTGTTCAGCTTCATAAACTTGCTTTTTACCAGCTCTGCCGGGTAGTCGTCACCGGCAATGCGGATCTTCTTGCGGGAACTGCATACCGTTTCCAGAATAATGTCCACGATCTCGTCCAGGCGGTCACGGTCAATGCGCTTATCCTGCAAAAGGATGTCGTATTCGATGTTATCGCAGATAATCTCCCGGTAAATCCTATATGCCTCATTTTCGCTGTCTGCCGTTTCCTTTCGCTTCCGTTCCGGCGGCGCAGCCGCTTGTTCCCCGTCCACGCTCAAAGGGGAGGGGTAAGGGGAAAGGATAGGAATGGAATCGGTACTTGATAGATCTGTAATTGATTTTTCTTTTTTTGATAAGTCAGTTCTTAATATATCTTTATTTAATTGCGTTGGATTTTCCAACGTAGGGTTTTCCAACGTAGGATTTTCCTGCGTTGGATTATCCAATGTTGGATTTTCCAATGTAGGTAAATCCGATACTGGCTTTTGAGGAAGCTCATAGATTACGTAGTCTGCGCCGCGCAAGCGTCCTTTTTCGTCGCGTTCCCGGCTGCGGACAATATATCCGGCTCTTTCCAGCTCCCGTATTGCCTCCCGGATCGCGTCAATCTTTTCCCGGTTGATAAGGGACAGACCTTTCAGCGTGTAGTCCCAGTTATCCGGCAGGGACAGCATTTGGGACAGCAGCCCCTTTGCTTTTAGGGAAAGCTCCTGATTGCGTAGGTGGTGATTGGACATAACGGTGTAGCCGCTGTTTTTTTCCACCCGAAATACTGCCATAGGTTATCAGCTCCTTTCGCTCACTCTACCTTGCTGCGCCGGATTGCGGTCTGTCTGCCCGGTTCATACGGACACTCGGCATATACACAAAACCGATATTTCCAGTGCGGACGGTAGAAGTGGCAGGTGTTACAGTCCTCATGCTCGGTGCAGCCGTTCTCGTACCGGTCAAATCCGGGCTTGCCCTGCATGAGCATTTCAAATGCGCGGCTTTTACCGCTCATAAAGTACATTCCGGCTGCGCCTCCTTTCTGGATTTGGGCAGAAAAAAATGCCGCAGACTTCTTTCAAAATCTGCGGCGTTGTGGTATGCGAAAAGGGATGCTGCCTTGCGGTAACATCCCTTTTGTCGCTTGGTTATTCAATTTTTGAGCTAACCTGTTTGCCCGCTGCCCTTAAAAGCGTTGATTTTACTGGATTCTTGCTTGTTTTCTTATGTCAACGCTCTTAACCGGGGACTTTGTTTTTTCCTTGGAAGAGAATAAATATATTATTATGCTTAAAAGAATTCCTGTTGACCCTGACACGGCGTCAGGGTGTATAGTCATAGCGAACGGGAGGTGAGATGATGCATAAAGGAAAGATGACCGTAACGGATGTCAGCAGGCTGTCGGGGGTCAGCGTACGCGCGCTCAGGTACTACGATAGACTGGGCCTGCTGAGACCGGTCGAGTACACGGAAACCGGGTATAGGCTGTACGATGAAGCAGCGATTGAAAAGCTTCAGCAGATACTGCTGTTCCGGGAGCTTGAATTTCCGCTTAAGGATATCAAGAGTATCATGGACTGCCCGGATTTTGACAGATGCGCTGCGCTGGAGCAGCAGATTGAGCTGCTGACTCTCAAAAAGCAGCATCTGGAAGAGCTGATAGAGCTCGCAGAAAAAATAAGGAAAGGAGAAAACGATATGGATTTCAAACCATTTGACACCGGAAAGTTCGATGAGTATACCGCAAAGGCCAAGGCCATGTGGGGCGGAACGGGCGAATACGCCGAGTTTGAGGAAAGGTCCAAGAAAAGGACTGCGGACGATGAGCGTAACCTTGCCGCAGGACTGATGGCTTTGTTTTCGGAATTTGGAAGCATGAAGGATCAAAGCCCCGATTCCGATGCGGTTCATGCTCAGGTCGGCAGGCTGCAAAGCTACATTTCGGAACACTATTATAAGTGTTCGAACGAGGTCCTTATCAGCCTGGGCGAAATGTACGCATGCGGCGGAGAACTCACCGAAAACATCGACGCAGCAGGCGGAAGCGGCACGGCCGATTTCGTTTACAGGGCGATAAAGGCCTATTGCAGCAGGTAAATAGATAATAAAGGACAAAGAAAAGGCGGAGTATCGGTTGATACTCCGCCTTGCGGTCGAAAAATTCAATTAGTCCTGAACGTAGGGCAGAAGGGCAACCTGACGTGCAGACTTGATAGCGGATGCAAGCTCTCTCTGATGGCGAGCGCAAACACCGCTCATACGGCGGGGCATGATCTTGCCGCGCTCGGTGACAAACTTGCGAAGCTTTGCAGCATCCTTGTAGTCGATATACTCAGCCTTATCAACACAGAACTGGCAGACTTTACGCCTGGACTTCCTGGGACGGGGCCTCATTTTGCGGTCTTCCATTTTTACTCCTTTCGCAAACTTAGAACGGTAAATCGGTATCGGAAATCTCCTCAAAACTTGAGGATGAACCATCGTCTCCGCCGAAGGGGTTCTGGCTCTGGCTATGCGGAGCATTGTCCTGCCAACCATTGGACTGCTGGCTCGACGCACTGCCCTGGAAACCCTGCTGCGGATAGCTCTGGCGATAACCACCCTGATTGGACTGATAGCCCTGAGCAGGCTGGTAGCCCTGACCCTGTTCCCTTGGAGAGAGGAACTCGACCTCATCAGCCGTTACTTCGAGTGAAGCGCGGACGGTTCCGTCCTTGCCCTCATAAGCCCTTGCAGTAACTTCGCCGATTACGGAGATCTTTCTTCCCTTTGAAAGATAGCGTGCGCAGGTTTCGCCAAGCTGCCTCCATGCGGTAACACGGAAGAAATCAGTCTGACGCTCTCCGTTGGCGCCGGAAAACCTGCGGTTGACGGCCACGTTCATGGTGCATACGCTCACACCGGTCGAGGTGGTGCGCAGCTCCGGGTCAGATGTAAGATTGCCGATAATAAAAAGCTTGTTCATTGTGTATCCTTTCTCAAGGTTTACGCATGATGACGGGTAACTTTGTAACGCATGATTCTCTCATCGTTCTTCAGATTACGCTCGAGCTCGGCGGGTGCTTCAGCGGGTGAGCTGAAGGTAACGAGCACATAGTAACCTTCCGTCTTGTAATCGATGGTGTATGCCAGGCGGCGTTTGCCCCATTCATCAACCTTTTCGATTTCACCGCCGTTTGCAGCGATGATGCCACTGAACTTCTCGATTACGGAAGCGGTTTCCTCCTCATTAAGTTCAGGCACGATGACGTACAGACTTTCGTACTTATTCACTTAATTTCACCTCCTTATGGTCTTGTGGCCCCGTAAATATGCGGAGCAAGTCGGGTGTTGGCAAATTATTATAACACTTTTGCTTATTGCGTGCAAGCAAATCTCAAAACCAATAAAAATATATTTGTTGAAGCGTCAAGCATAGGTGACACATTTCCTTTCAAGAGAGCAGTCAAGGGT
>OLGB01000929.1_pt1 | contig 38043 bp, 28 predicted proteins | sample 1605691 | NCBI WGS metagenome assembly OLGB01 (sample SAMEA3888925, study PRJEB22519) | human gut metagenome | biome: human gut; feature: human-associated habitat; material: faeces | place: Denmark | collected 2010
ACAACAAATACGCCGAAAAGCAGATTGCGGAAGCCTTCGGCGGATACCACGATTGGAGCGTCTTCGAGAACGAGCATACGTCGGCCGGCCTGACCTACGGCAAGCTCACCGGCACTGCTGTCCTGCTCAAAGCTTGCGCCAAACTACGGCCACTCGATCCCTGCGCTTGATTTCTCCCAGAAGAACTTGACACGATCATTGCTTTTTCATTGATTGACTTTCTATATTTAGATATGTATAATGATTTTATACTATCAGTGCTGCATAAGCGCAAAAGGAGGTCATATGAAAAAGATAGTGTCAATCATTCTTTGTCTGCTGCTCGTGCTGCCCTGTCTCTGTATTTCGGCAGCAGGAGTTGATTTCGCAACCGAAGAGGATGCGGACGACCCGACTGCAACGCTCCGCGGATGCAGCCTTTTCTATCACGATCCCCGTTTCATGGGCGGCCCGGTAGGTTGGGTAGCATTCCCATCCGGAAATCCCGAGGCCGCAGCCTTCATCTCTGATTTCTACGAATCATATGCAGGCTATAAGGCAGGTGAATTCTATGACGGCTACATCTACTGCTACCGTTATGACGAAGCGGATAATTATGCGTTTTGCAAGGTGGATGCCTTCACCTTTGAGGAAACCGTTCTTAATTCAAGTACGGCGCTCGCTGATGATATGGCCTATGATTATTCGACAAACACCATGTATGCGGTATTCAACGAAGCGCTCTATACCGTATCGCTCGCAGACGGCAGCCTTTCCGTTGTAGGCAATGTGGGCCCCGATTATGTCCTTGCACTTGCCTGTTCAACCGACGGCCTACTCTATGCAATAGGCGATGACCTTAACTTCTATACCGTGGATAAAGAGACCGGTATGGGTACTATCGTTGGCGCAACCGGTGTCGAAGCCGCCGACAATCTTCAGTCCATGGCATATGACCACAACACCGGGAAGCTCTATTGGTCAAGCTGCACAACCGTGCCTCATCTTTTGACCTATTATACTACCGATTCCGCACTCTATCAGCTCGATGTCAACACCGGTGCAGCTGAGCGTATCGGAAGAAGCATTTATGATTCAAAGATGCAGGTCACCTGTCTTCACATCATTCCGGATTTCTATGAAGCGGAGGAAGTCCCTGCGGCGGAGCTTAACCTCAGCCTCGATAACGCTTATCTGCTCGTCGGCCAGACCGCGCAGCTCAATGCCTACACCCTGCCGGCAAATGCGCCAAAGGGCGTAACCTGGACTATTGACGATGAAAGCATCGCCGCCATCGGCAACGGAGGCCTTGTAACCGCCGTTGCAGCAGGAACAACGACCGCAACCGCAGTCACCCTTGACGGCAGGCTTGCAAAGAGCTGTACTATTCATGTAATCACCGAAGAAGAGCTTGCAGAGTTCTCCCTTGCAGATGCCATGGATGACGGAGGCTTTGGCGGCACAGTCGCCAACAGCACAACATATCCCTATTCCGTTGATATAAGGGACGGCAGGATTTCCGCAAAGACCAATATGCATGACAGCAACAGCTATGCGCTGCTCGCATATGATTTCGGTTATCTCGAGGAGGGCACAGTCGTTAAGTTTGATTGGAAGACCGATACAAGGTATTTTTCACACGGCCTGATCCTCTATGTCAATGTTCCCTATACGGCAAACCTCACCGGCAGCACCGGCTGGCTGACATATGAATATGTCATTCCGGAGAGCGGCAGCTATGTATTCACCTGGTCATTCTGGCGTGATACCGCAGAAGCGGACGGTGAAGACTGCTGCTTTGTCGATAACATTCGTGTAATCGAACCTGATAGCACCCTGCCCGGAGATGCAAACCTTGATGGTGAAGTCACCAATGCGGATGCTGTGCTCATCATGCGCCACAGCATGGGAGTTGTCGAGCTTACAGGACATGCGCTGCTCAATGCCGACTGCAGCGGCGACGGTATTGTCAACACCGGTGATGCTCTAAAAGCCCTGCGCATGGCTGTTGGCATTGGCTAAGCAATTCATCCGACTTCGGCTAAACACACAGATAGATAATTCAGTGAAATAATGGGCTGCCGCTCGAGCAATGTATGCTTCTGCGGCAGTCCTATTTGTTTGAGCCTAACATTGATGCTGCACGGCCTCTCATTCTCTGCGATCTCTGTGAAAGAGAAATCGCTGCATGGCTTGTTCCGGAATTTCGCGAATTTCATTCTGCTGCCGAAATTATTATTGTAAAAACATAGCGAAAATGAATACAAAAGGGGCTGCTGCCTGCAATTAATTTGCATTTGCAACAGCCCCCCTTTTAGGTTTGCATCGGATTATTCAGGTATCATTATATGTCAAGCGCATTGCGGATTATCAGCACTGCATCATCGAAGTTGATGGTGCCATCCCCATTCATGTCTGCACGAGGAAGCTGATTATCGCTGAGCTGGTAAATGTTCATGGAATGGCGCAGCACAAGCAGCGCGTCCTCCGCCTCAACGATGCCGTTGTTGTTAACGTCGCCAAGAAGTCCCGGATTCGGATCTGCTTCTTCAAAACGTGCGACAAGCGTCGTTGCAGGAACGTTGATGTCAATGCCAAGGCACAGACGAGGTTCGGAAGAAACCAGCCCTCCTGCTGCATCGTACCAGCCGAGGAAAGCCTGAGCTCCGTTAGTCGTCGCAACCGCAAAGATTTGGTTCTCCCAAGTGCCATTGACATAGTCGCGGATCCAGTCTGTTCCGACATAACCGCTGCCCTCTGTGCTAAGGTTAATATCGAGAGAAAGCCCGGGAACTATGCAGTTCCAGTCCAACTCTGTGATTTTAGTGTTATAGCAGCGCAGCTTATCGATCTTGGTGTTGTTCGTAAGGTCAAGCTCGCTTATATCCGTATCGTTGCAGAAAAGCCTTACCATATCGGGATTGTTTGATATGTCAAGCTCGGTGATATTGGTGCCGAAGCAGAAAATATCCGTTAGATGGCTGCATTCGCTTACATCCAGCTCGCTAATTAATGTGTTGTTGCAGCGTATCTCACGCATTTCATGGTTACTTCTGACATTCAAGGAAGTGAGCTCGGTTTCATAGCAGTAGAGGTAGTAAAGGTTTGGAAATTCCGAAACATCAAGCTCCGTAATCGGATTAGAATAGCAATGGAACTGGCGCAGTATCGGAAGGTTCGTAAGCTCCACTCCGGTAAGATCGTTTTGATTGCACCATAACAGACGCAGCGCAGGGCAGTCGCTGACGGTGAAGCTTGTAAGAAGGTTTTCGCCTGCATCAAGCTCATCGAGCAATGCACAATCGGTGACGGTGACAGAGGTCAGCGAGTTCTTTGCACAGCCGAGCGCGCGAAGCGTTGAAAAACCGGAAATGTTGAGCTCGCCAACGAGATTGCGATCCTGGTAATAATAGCTGCTAAAGGATATGTATTCGACCTGAATAAGACCCGTCGGCGCGGAACACCACATGATGCCTCCCCAAGTTGTGGGATCATCAGGGTTGTAGGTTGGACTGAGCTGAGTTCCGTTTTTAACTCCGTCGGCGTTGGTTTGCTCAAAAAAAGCGCGGAGCTGCTCGTATTCATTATCCGCATAACCATTGGGCGTTCGGACACTCTCGGCTGTGATCGCAGGCGCAAGGGCAGCGACGATCATCAGCAGCATCAGCACGGCTACCGACAGGGAAAGGGTTCTCTTCATAACTGGTTTCCTCCTCAAAAATGATTTTGACCGTGGACCATCATACGCTTCAAAATAGATGAAACAATGGAATACCACACTAACAGTGTAGCATATTATCGAAGAATTTCCGATATATTCTATCCTAATCTTCTGATGGATTTCAGTGCTTGTTTTTGAGAACAAAAGCATCTTGCGACCCTGTGTACAAAAGATGGTCGCAAGATGCAGTTCGATTATTGAGATTGTCTTAGGATAAGTACTATGTACTATATGTTAGCCTGCGATGATCACTCTCAGAATGAGCTGGGCATCTACAGCGTTGACGCACATATCTTCGTTGATATCAGCTGCAATGAGCTGTATCTCGCTTGGGATTTCAAGACCCATAGCAATTCGAAGAGCTATGAGCGCATCAGCAATGTTGACGCTTCCGTCCGTATTGACATCACCGATAGCGATCGCAATGCTGTACTGTGCTACAACTATGGTCTCTTCGGTAATGCAGGAGGTGTCTGCACTCCAGCCGATGAAGTTGTAGTACTCACGTTGGGGTTCTTCGGGAAGCTCCGCTGCCTGACCGTATGCAACGAGCTGGCGGGAGATCATGCTTCCGTCCCAATCAACGAAGGCTACAAGGTAGTAGTTGATTTCGTACAGGGCGGTTGTTGTGACATCAGAGGTGATGTTATCAAGATCTGCATCCCAACCGATGAAGGTATAGCCGGTTCTTTCGGGGTCAGGAATCAAATCCGCATTCTCGCCGTGAAGAACGGTTACTGTGCCAAGCGCTGCTCCGTTCCAATCGAGGAAGGTGACGGTGTACTCATTGCGGACATATTCAGCCGTGATGGTCAGATTACCCTCGACGCTCTCGAACTCGTTGTCCCAGCCTGTGAAGGTATAGCCTTCATGTTCGGGAGCTTCGGGAGCTGTTGCGGCATTGCCGTATTCGACAATCTGTTCGGAGAGTACAGCGTTGTCGAGACCGTCAACGAATGTCACGAGATAACTGTTGACAGAGTATTCGGCGGTGATGGTAATATCATCGGTGATGTATTCGCCATTGTCATCGTAACGAACGAAGGTATATCCGTCATGAACGGGCGCTTCAGGGAGAACCGCATTCTCGCATTCGTTTACGGTAACGGTATCAATGATTTCACCGGTCAGGCCGTCAACAAAGGTAACGGTGTAGGTGTTGACATCCTCGTTTTCAGTGTGCTTAAAGAGCCTTATGGGAGTGTAGGCACTGTCTGCGCGCTCGAAGATATCGAAGCCTGCGCTGAAGCCGGAGGCTGAAATGCCGTAGGAGAGGTAATCATAGCCATTAGCACCTGCATCGTTATGACTGAGTCCGCCGTTATTGTCCCAAGTCCAAACAACATCGGTTTCGGTGCGAAGACCGAGCCATGCATAACCCTGGGAATAAACCGTGGACAGAAGCTTGCCGCTGGCAATATGGGTGATCGTCTGAGCGTTTTCAGCCGAGAAGGTCCATTCAAAGTTTGCAAGCCCGTCATTAACGATCGCTGCAGCGCCGTTTACGGTATTGAGCTGTACCTGCTGACCGTTCAGACCGACCTCGCCGCCGATGTGCGCCTGATTATTCATTATATAGGTGCTGCCGTTATAATCCGCAGCAATGAGATAGGCCTCGCCGGGTACTATCGTATTCGTTTCGATGTAGGTCTTGCCCACAGGGATATTCCGGCGGTACTTTGCGGTGAAGGTAACATCTTCGATGACCTTGTGACCGCTTACCACCTTATCAAATCCCCAGAACAGATGGTCGTTGTCGGGCGTGACTTCGGGAATGTCGGAATCGGTAAGCACGGTGCCTTTTTCCAGAACGAGCCTTGCGGTTCCGTTTATTGTTCCGTATTCGCCTGCATCAAATATAACGACAGCATAGTTGTCATCGTCCGCTTCAACTACCGTGATTTCAACGGAGTCGGAGATATTAAAGGTATTAGTTGCGGTGATGGTTGCCGTACCCGCAGCGTTTGCTGTGATCACGGCGTGATGATCGTCGCTCTCCGTGATGCTGACGATGCTTGAATCGGAGCTTGCCCAGGTAAGGGGGCAGAGGATCTCGGTGTCGGTATAGGAGGTATCAAATTCATAGAGCTGGTTGATAGTGAGTTGGTCGCCTACGATTAGGGTTGCTTCTTCCCTGTCAAGCTCAACCATATCTTCCTTGTTGTTCATGCTAACGTAGACATAGTTGTAGTTGCCAGCATAGTCCATGGTCTTGGATACAAAGTCGGTCGCCGCATTGGAGAAACCAAGGGTGACGTTTTCTCTCCGCCCTGCGGGATTATAACCGCCGTAGGCTACCTTGAACTTGGCGTATGAACCGGTATTGAGGTTGGCAAAGATCTCGGTGTAGTCAACAAAACGGTTTTCGTTTATCTGATTCTGAACATAGTACCTTGTGCCAGAAACATAGAGCCTGACAGCGGTTACAGGCGCTTCGGTATCGCAAGTCACGGGGAACTCCCAGCTGTCGATGCGCTCGTTATCCTCTATGTCGACAACCGCTTCTATCCTGACGATAACGGTCTGGTTGTTCTCAAGAGTTGTCCAGTCAAAATCAAGCTCATGACCGGAATACATGCCTGCACTTACAACATCATTGTAGTTGGGACTGTAGTAGGTCTTGGGGACATAGCCCATGTCCTTGCGGTAGAGCTCTTCTCCTGTTTCACGGTCGGTAATGATGTAGCGATATTCCTTAACATTTCTGTAAAGGCCGGTAACGACTTCGAGGAAGTCACGGATGCCGTCGCCGTTGGGAGAGATGGCATTGCGCTCGTCCCAATACATCATTTTTGAGCCGATTTGGATGCCATAGGGGGTTTGACCGTTGCCCGAACGGGTATCGCCGATGAACCATGTCTCGTTGTTGATCTCGTCGTATGTATAGACGGTGTTAGCAATAAGAGTGGTATTAGCCGGATAATCCTCGCTGGGCCAATCGTAGAAGAAGTTCGTTTCAATAGCGGGAGCATCACGCCAGTCGCCGTAAAACGCAAGATAGGGAGCGGAGATGCTTTCGCCGCCGACCTCGTCAAGTGTGATGAAGCCTTCAATATAGATACCGTTCTCAAAATACCTTTCGATGTACCTAATATCCCTTGAGGAAAGGGTCACGGTCACGGTGACGGAGGAGGAGGAGTTCGCATCAACAGTGACTGTTTTGGGAGCATCGATGATTGCTTCAAGCTCATATTCAAACTGCTCCATCAGGTATTCGTAGGTGTGATCCGGGTTGACCCGTCCGCAAACTGCGCTCTCGGTCATTGCGATAACGCTGAGGTCATAGACCTTAGTTTCGCCGGTCATGTTGACAACATCGAAGGTCATGGTGTAAACACCCGTACGCTCCCTGTCATCGCCAAGCTCAAACTTGGCCTTATCAGTGCCTGCAACATCGATATAGGCGCCGACGGAGATAGCTTTCCCTGCGTCAACAAGACCTGCGCCCTGGACACGAGGAGAGAAGGGAAGGCCGCTGTCGGCATCGATGATAGGCTTTGCACTGCTCATGAGGAGTTTATCGACGGTTACGGCAAGCTGCCTGCCGCTAAGGTCTGTGGTTTCTTGCAGATACTGGCGAACCAGAACGCTGATACCCGCAATAGCAGGGGATGCCATGCTCGTACCGCTGGAAATAGCAATCGAACCGTTCTTGTATGCGGAAACCACGCTGCCGCCGATTGCGGTGATGTCGGGCTTGAGGGTAAGCTCATTGGTTGCGCCCCAGCTGGAGAAAGCGGATATCTGATTGCCATCGGGACGAGTCACCCAATAAGCCTGTACATGAAGAGTATCGGGAATAATGTTGTTGGCAAGGTTATTTCCATAGAAATATGCCATACCTACTGTGGGAATGGTGTACTCGTCATGTGTGGTATCGGGAATGGTGAAATTGCCGGCCGCATTGGTCGCAGGATAGAGGATAAGCCCGACTGCGCCGTGGGACTGAGCAATCCTGCCCTGCTCGTTAATGGTAAGCTCCGTGCTGAGCTTTGCGAGAACAAGCTTGCCGGATACGTCAACGCCTTCGTAATCCGCCTCCGCACCCGTTTCTAAGCTTACATATTCCCAGTCACCACCGAGCTGAGAACCGAACCTGTAGGCATAGGGGGATTTATCGGAGAACTGATACTTATAATTGTTTGCACCAACATGGAAAGTGAAGAAATCAAGGCTGCTTGCAAAGCCGGACAGATAGGTGCTGTTATCGGCGCTTGCAACGCTCATGGGAGCATCGAAGGTAGCAGGCATACTAAGAACTCCGATATCGGGATTGCTTGCAAGTCCAAGATCGTTATTCCAAAGGCTTGTATAGGTGCTGTTAGTGTCATTGCCTGCAGCAACAGCCACGTTGATACCGGCTTCAAGGGCTGCATTGAATACAGCGGTTATTTCAGGATAGCCCGTAACCGAACCACAGCTCGTGCCGAGACTCAGGTTTGCGGCATCAACGCCCAAAAGGATAGCATCCTCAAGAGCTGCGGTGACATCGATCATGCTTGCAGCACCGTTGGTATCGAAAACCTTCATGACGACGAGCTGTGCATCGGGAGCGACGCCGACATTTTGGATGTTATAGGTATTTATCAGGTTGGCGGTCGTTGCACCGGCGATGATGCCTGCTACATGAGAACCGTGGCCTCTTGTGTCGGTAGCATCCGCATCGCCGTCGGCATAGTCGAATTCAAAGGGGATCTTGGCGCTTGAATAGAGCTGTTCTGCGGTAACCCCCTCAACGATCTGTGAAGCATGCATGTTAGTGCCTGTCATGATCTCCGCAATGCTTTCGGCGGTCATGGAAGGATTCTCGGGCTGAACGGAGAACATAGCATGGGTAAGGTCGATACCGGTATCAATTACAGCAACGGTCATGCCTTCACCGGTATAGCCGGCGAGCCATGCGGCTTCCGTGTTCATATCGCTATTGGCATTCTGCATCTTGGGGTCGAAGCCATTCCCGGCGATAATGCCTATCGTTCCATAATCGTCAGAGGAGAGGACCTCTATCTCGTCATCACTTACATTGAAGGTGGGAGAAACAAATGCATACTTGACTCCGGGGATATCGTTGATTGCCTTAATCTCCCCATACCTGACCTGCGCACCGAATCCGTTAAGAAGGAGGGTGAAATCATATTTCATGTTGAAGGATGCGCTGACATTGCTGATTTGGGAAGCGAGCTTAGTGTGCTGTGCATGAAGCTTTTCGGATGCGTTCAGTGCAGCCCTGGTGAGTCCGCCAAGCTCAACTCCGCAAAGCTCGAAAACGCTTTTACCGTCAAGCACAACGATGATATCGATAAGTTCATCATCCGAATAGGTCTTGAGTGAGGAATACCTTCCGTCTGCGGCATCAGCAACATCGTCATTGAACTCAGCGAATGCTGCCGTGATGCTGCTGACGGTGCTCTGGGAAGAATATGTGCGAACGGTGTATGAATTTCCGTTTTCATCATAAACGGTCTCAACAGAATCGGGTTCGAAATTCATCAGATCCGCAAAATTGATCTGTCCGTCCTGAACACCGGTCTCTGCGCTGATCCACACATCGGAATCAGCAGTAAGGGTGAATCCGTCGGCAAAGCCGGATTCAAAGGTTTCACCCGCTTGTAAGTAGAACCACTGTTCGTCGCTGGAACTGTTAACAACAATTCCGCCGGATTTTTCATCTGCAAAGGGTTTGACATTAGATCGTGCAGCCTCAGCAAGCGACATCGCTGGGGGTACGATCAGCGTGAAGAGCATCATTACAGCCATTATGGCAGAGATGAGCTTCTTTCTGGAGTTCAAGAGCATGGTCAAAAAGCCTCCTTAGTTTGATGGTGACTATATTATACCCAATGTCCATAGCGCTGTCAATACATTCATAAAAAGAAAATTAAATACAAATGTATGGTAAAAATCATAAAATTGACCCCAAAACGGCCGCAGCAATGTTGACAAAGACGGTTTGGGGGTGTAAACTTACTGCCATAGTATCGTGAAAATACGCGAAATTACTATATAAAAGGGATAATTATATGCTCATAAATAAAAAAATCAATCCACTGCTGGAAGCGCTTCAATATTTTAACAGAAGGGTAAACGGCACATCGGTGTCTGACACAATGCTTAGACTCGAAAGTGCTTATCCGGAGCGTTTCCAAGAAATCCATTCGATGATGGTACCGATCCTTGAACTTGACAATCTGTTGTCTGCCGAGCTTGTTCCCGATATTGACAGGCTAAACTTCTTTTTTAAGCAGTTTGAAGGTATCAACGGTGCGGACAGCATAGGAACATCCACTGCATCCATCATTTTATTTGAAGAAGCATATAAGAATTTCGACACTGCAGATGAGCTTTTTGAACGGATGAGCAGGTTTTCTCCTGCGGAGATCCGTTCAAAGCTGCGCACTGCATTCGGCAATTACACCACGGTTCAGCCAAAGGCAGAGCTTTCATTAGAAGAGTTTTGGGATTTTACCGAGTCCTGTCCTTTCCCGGATGAAACGAAATGGAGGATCTTTGACACATATCGACACTACTATGAATATGTGTCAGAACTTTCACATATTCTCGGCCCGGCGATGGAGATAATCATCGATCATTATGACAGGTTTAATGATATTCTTGACGGCTTTGTCGAACCTAATGATGGAAGCCTTGATAATTACGAATATGTGCGTTCAATCATCAGCGTTGACATAACCGCTTATGAAAATGTCTTGATATATCCGACAATTATGGGATTCAATTCCATACTTCTGCTCATTCCTGACTATGATGATGGGTCGGAGCCGCTGATAATTTATCTCGGAATACTGATGAAGAATCTGCGGCAGGAGAGCGTATCAATAGATATCGAAAGTCTTATCAGGCAGATAAAATCTTTGGGGGATCAGTCCAGACTTGAAATGCTCTGCAGTGTAAAAGATAAACCCACTTATGGTCAGGATCTTTCCAATAAGTTTTCGGTTTCGTCCACGACCGTCTATCATCACATGAATAAACTCATTGTTGCCGGTCTTGTCGACAGTACCCTGGATGGCAACAAGGTCTACTTCACCATGAACAGAACTAACGTAGTAACCTTTATCAGCAGACTGTGTGCGGTTTTGCTTGATTGTGACATAAAGGATATTCCACCCAATCTTTAACTAATACGGCACTCTTAAACATCTTTGATTTGTTGTATGGAAGAGCTTTCTCTTTCAGCGCAAAATAACGAAACATACCCCTTGGACAGCAACAGTACAGACCGTTGATGTTCAATAGGGGTATGTTTTTATAAGAACACCTTCCGAAGCTGCACGAATAGTTCATCTGCTGCAATAACACTCCACGCCCCCGCGAGGGGAGTGACGCGATGAGTGGATTGATGAAGGAAATAATATTAGTTGCAGTCGGCAGCACCGGGGCTTTTTGGCAGTTCAGATGTTGTAGTGATAGTAATCTCCTTCGGCGCAGTATCCAAGCTCGACCCCGAAAACCGACTTGACAATTCCGCTTTGGCAGATATTTTGCGGTGTATCACAAGCGCTGATACGGCCGTTTTGCAGCACTGCTATGCTGTCAGAGCAACTGAAAGCAAGGGGCATGTCATGCATGACCGCGGCGATCCCTTTGCCGTTATCGGTCAGCGCACGCAGTATTCTCATCAGCTCCAACTGACCCGAAATATCAAGGAACGTGGTTGGTTCATCGAGCAGAATATAGTCTGTATCCTGCGTGAGCGCCATTGCAATAAAGGCTTTTTGCCGCATGCCGCCCGAAAGTGATGACATAGTTCTTTCTGCAAGGGCTAAAATACCCATTTCCTCTATCGCTCTATCGGCAATCTCCCGATCGATTTTGCTGTATTTCCTTGGGTATTTAAGATAGGGGAACCTGCCGTGCATCACCATCTGTTCAACCGTCATGTCAGGGACGCTCTTGCCTTGACAAAGATAGGAAATGCGCTTGGCAATGTCCTTGCGCGACAAGTCGGTGGTAGGTTTATCATCTATCAGGATGTCGCCTGATTCGGGAGAAATGATACCGACGATAGTCTTTAGCAGCGTGCTTTTCCCGGAACCGTTGGCGCCGATTACGGAGACAAGCTTTCCTTTTGGTACTGTTAGCGAAATGCTGTCCAGGATCCTTTCCCTGCCATAGCCTGCTGAGATGTTTTTAAGCTCGATCACTGCTATGCCCTCCCTTACCCCTAACGAGAATGAATATAAAGAAGGGAGCGCCGAGAAACGCCATGATGATTCCAACAGGGATTTCGTAAGGTGAAAATGCGGTCCTTGCTATTGTATCGCACAGGCATACGAAGGACGCTCCAAACAGGGCGCAGAGACCCAAAAGATGGGACGACCTATTGCCAGCAATACGCCTGACCGCATGCGGTACAACGAGACCCACGAATGATAAAAGCCCTGCGATGCTGACCGCACAGCCTGCAAGAAGTGCTGCAAGGAGCAAAAACAGAGTACGCATCAGCGTGGTATTCATTCCAAGACCCTTTGCGTTATCCTCACCCAGCGCAAAAACATCAAGCTCATTCGCTAAAGTAAGCAAAACAAAGATTGTGATTAGGATCATTACTGCCGAAGGGATAAGCTTCTGATAGGTCACGGACGAAAACTCACCTATCTTGAAATCGTTGCTCATCACGCCGACATCGGGAATGAATGTAATGATAGTATCCGAGATTGCACCAAGCAGGCTGTTCATCGCAACGCCAATAAGTATGACGGTACCTCGTGAAGCGCCCCATTTTCTTGCGCTCAGGCTGACAAGCATAACGGCAGCAAATGCGCCGATGAAGGCGAAAACCGATAATCTCCAGCCTCCGTATATCCCGAGAGCCGTACAAAGCGTTACGGCAAGCCCAGCACCTGAATTTACCCCAATTATGCTTGGGGACGCCAGCCGATTTGCAAGCACGCACTGGATCACGGCCCCCGAAACCGCAAGCGCAGCTCCGCAGACAAGGGCTGCGAGCGTTCTCGGAAGCCGTATGTAGGCAAATATTCGTGCTCCTGCGGAGGAATCAAAGCCTTCCGTAAAGGCCCCGGCGATTTCTGAAAAGGAAAGCGCTGTACTTCCGAGCGTGATGCCTGCGACAGCGGATAACCCAAGGAACAGGAAGCCAAGAAGATACAGCGATTTAATTTTATTGTTTTTTTTCAAGCAATATTCCGCTGAGCGTTTCATAAGCTTCCGCCCATCTTGCATTCGGTTTGATGTTGAACAGCCTTTTATCCATAAGGTGCAGTCTGTTTTCCTGCACCGCTTTCAGCGTGCCCCAAGCAGGATTTTCGTCCATCATGCGTGAAAGGTTCTCCATTGCCTTTTCGGTGTCATTGCCCATTGTAACGACAAAAATATGATAGGGCTCCCGGCGGATAACGCTTTCGACACTCAGATTCTCCAATAGAGAGGTATCGCTGTCGGCAATGTTGATACAGCCAAGGTCACGGAGCATTTCGCCGAGGATAGTGCCGCTGCTGCCCTTTGCCTTGATTGATGTGGAGGATACTCTGAGCAGCAGGACTGTGCGTTCGGTCTCAGTCAAATCTGCTTCTTGAAATTCAGCCTTTATTTCTTCAATCTCGGACTTGATGTTCAATCCGTTCTGCTCAAACAGGTCCTTTCTGCCGGTAATATCGGTGCAGACATCCAGCATGGCAAGATAATCCTCAAAGCTGTCAACATCAAAATAAACGACCGTAATTCCTGCACTTTCAAGCACCTCTTTCATCTCAACATTGGATGAGGTGGAAGCGCTGGCAAGCACGAGATCCGGGTTCGCTGAGAGCAAAGCTTCCAGGCTGGGGGAATGCGCTCCGCCGATGTTTACCGCGTCGCCAAGCTCCAGCCCGAAATCATCCCATGCATCTTCAGCAGCCGCACAGACCGTTCCGCCGGAGAGAAGCCAGATATCCGCAAAGCTGCCTATAAGCGCGGCAACACGCTGCGGCTTTTTAGACACGGTAACAGCTCTGCCCAAGGCGTCGGTGAAGCTCAGACTGTCTCCGTTCGGAGCGACATCTTCGCCTTTAGAGCAGCCTGCGAAGACAGAAAGACAAAATAGAACCGCTATTAAGACGCAGAGGAGCCTATTCGCCGATAAGCTTCTTTTCCACATAGTCAAATCCCAATCTTGCTATAGTATCCGCAAAGCGTTCGCCCTTGATACCCTCGTCACGGAACAGACATATCGCCTTCTCGATAACGCCGATTACCTCGTCTTCGCTTGCAAATATTTTTCCAAGAGGTCTGCCCATGGCGGTCTTTTTGCCCCAACGGCCACCTATGCAGATCTTATAGCCTGCGCTTGCGCTTTCGAATGCTCCGAAAGGACATTTGCCGATACATCTGCCGCAATTATTGCAGATAGCTGAGTCGATCTGTATCTTGCCGTCGATAAGCTTCGGCGCTTTCATCGGACAGGTGAGCTCTATGGCGCATTTCTTGCAGCCGCGGCATTTTTCAATGTCGGGTGTAAAAATACGTTGGCCGATGATGCCAATGTCATTGAGATCGGGCTTTACGCAGTTATTCGGACACCCTCCAACCGCTATCTTGAATTTATGCGGCAAAGCTACGTCGTGATATCCCTCATAGAATACTCTGTGGATCTTCTCGCTCAGAGCATAGGTGTCGATAAGGCCGAATTGGCAGGTCGTACCCTTACAGGAAACTACCGGGCGAACCTTTGCGCCCGTTCCGCCGGTCTCCAAGCCTTTTTCTCTTAAAAAGAGAATGGTCTCCGGGATCTTATCATATGGCACGCCCTGAATCTCTATCGTCAAACGGACGGTCATGGACACTTCTCCGGAACCAAAACGTTCGGCTGCTTCAGCTATTGCCCTCTGCTCATCGGCTGTGATCTTACCGTTGCGAGTGATGACCCTTACATTAAAAATGTTGTCATAACGCTTATCCTTCAGACAGCCAAGGCCCTTAACCTTTGCTATCTGTTCCGTCGTCAGCTTACCGTTCTGTGGCTCAAGCCCCAGAATCTCAAACGCCCTCATATTATCCATAAGCATATTATCTCCTTTTGGGAATTTCCCCATGCTTCGTTTGGCGTGATCGGCATATGAGTTCATTTGTGATACGAAGAATTTCACATGTCAAACACCGATTATATAGTAGCATGGCCGTGTGGATATGTCAATATAAACGGAAATGAGCGATTGCATTCTATTCGGCGATAATGACATGAGCGGCAGGAAATGACCGATTACTATTTTACTTCATCATAATCGGTGAGGACCTTTGCCACTCTAATCCGCTAATACGTACTCTAATACGCTGTCAATGCCGTTTGCGTAATCCTCAATTGTCTGGTAAATCAATACATCAGGCTGCAGTGCGGGTTCCTCATAGCCCGGATAGAAGTCGACAAAATAGCCGGAACACTGGCAGTAAATACCTGAATTCGGCAAATTGAAAAGGCCTCTGTAGAAAAAGTGCGTTGGCTGCGCCGAAGGGGAGCCGACAAGGGTAACCCGGTCGAGGCAGCGTTTCAGCATTGCAGGCACAGCTGTTGCTGCGGAGATAGAACCATTGTCAATAAGGACATAAGTATCCACATCCATCTTGCCGAGGGTGCGTGTCAAGTCCTTAAAATGTCCGTATAGGTCGGTATATCCGCCGGGATTTTTGCGAAAATCAAGTATCACCTTTTCGAGTACACCCATCTCATCCGCTGCTGCAAAGGCTTCGTCGAGCAACATGTCGATCGCAGCATCAACGATGCAGCTGTTAAAGCGAACATACAGAGCTTTGCCGTCCGCAAGCAGCGTATACCAACAGGCTACGGATTGATTGCTGTCAATCAAATAAATGCCGATATCGCTTTCGTCTGCTCCGGTGCCGGAATAATAATAGGCAATCCCCTTCCATGGAGTATCGGCGGAAACGGCTTTCACCTCACGCTCGTACATATTCCCGTCGTTGTCAGTCAAAGTAAAAACAGCAGTCTTTTCGCTGCCCATCACGCCGATGTGTCTGAGCACATCGCAGTTCATCAGCATATTATAGGCGGAGTATGTAAGAAACGTTTCCGATTCATAAGAGATAATACCTCTCATTCTTTCTATGATCTCGGGAACGGGAATGCCGTTAATTGCATCAAGCCGCGAGAGCAACAGCTCTTCTGTCTCCCATTCCGTGAAGGTTATATAGCATTCGTTCCCGTTATCGGTTTGAAAGTACTCCACCGCAAGGTGAAACACTTCATATAGAGGTATCGAGATAAGTGAATGGACGTCGTGGAGTATTGCCGCCGTTTCCGCAAGTCCAATGAATATCTCTGCGTCACTCATCGTTGGAATACCGAGTATTAACTCGTTTATTCGCCGTACAAACTCGGTCTTCAATGCTTCATCGTAGAAGTTTTCAAATTCCGTATCAGAATAGCTAAAAGCCCTGGCGTTGTGGATCTCCTTGAGCGTCCTCCTGTCCGAAAGAAGTGGGTGTCCATGAAGAGGATCGATATAGGTGTCGGCAAAATAAACGATATCCTCCTCCATTCTGCGATCCCTCTCGTCAGTCATGATATAGACGTATTCTGATCCGTCTCCTTTGTATGGCTGAGTGGGAACTTCCGTCACGGTAGGCGATGGTTCTGCCGTTAATTCCGGGGTGCTGTTTTGAGAGATATTGCTCTGAGGGGTGTTGCTTGGAGAAGTTGGTGTGCATGCCGCAAACATGAATACAACGGCAAGCGCAAGCGTCAATGCCAATGCCATTGTCAATGCCATTGCCGAAAATCGTTTGAAAATATAATTGCTCGTTCGGGTCATATCGTTTCTCCTTATCATTTAATTGTTTAAATTGTTTAGCTCATGTGCTTTTGAACTTAAACAAGTATAAATTCCATGATTATATTATCACAGCAATTATTATGACGTCAAGAGGATTCTATCGGCATCCGGAAGAACGGAGCTGAAAAGGAAAGTTACTTGAAAAATTGGGATAGAACCTACAAATAATAGGCTAACAATCGGCGACCTTTGTGCTATGATGCAAACTGTGCATGGGTTCGTAGAAGCTCTGCCGCTATCGAACTATGTGAATTTCGAGATTCGAGTTAATGGAGAGCCGAAAATGCAGCGGACGAAATAAATAATCCGCCGTTAACTCTTCTTTTGCCAGTGATTTAGTTTTGGCAGTTGAGCTTCAAAGAAGGCTCTTGCCTGCTCGGGAGGCCAGTTTTCGTTTGACATATGTCCGACAAGGAAATCCGTCAGTTCCTCGAGGCTGGTATAAACGAATTGTCCGTCGGCGTAGCACCACTTACAGTAATCCTCATTAAATGTTCCGTCGTTTTCTTTGCTGATCAAAGTATCATCCAGCGGCATACCGCAGCATTGGCAGATCAGTTTTCTAGGAGAGCCTAATAGCGTATTGATCGAAACATCAAACAGCTTTGACAACAGTTTCAGTGTTTCCGTGTTGGGAACCGTTTCGCCGTTTTCCCACCGTGATACCGCTTGTCGGGTCACATGGATTTTTTCTGCAAGCTCATCTTGAGATAATCCGTTTTTGGTTCGCAATTCAAGAATAATATCCTTAGTTTCCATATTATCATAACCTCATGACCATTATATCACACATATGGCGTAAATCCAAGCAACGCGCTGTTGCTGTAAGCGTAAATCATGTTGAAGTGTCAAGATAGGCGGCACGATCGGAGCTTAGATTTTTGTTGCATTTTGGCATTGTATATGCGAACGTAACCATCACGGATATTCGAGCCGCTTCGGAGGGCATAAAAGTCATATCCGTTACGGGAACTCGAACAACAAGTGATGGTTTCGTCTACCGTTTCAGTTGGACTCCGGAAGATAAAAAGCCGTTGAAATTTACAGCACAAGACCAGATAGAATTCGATATCGAATTGCAAAGCGATATGCTTGTAGACCATCTGTATGCCGAATGTCATACCACGATACTGTTCTGTTTAGGTAACCAATACGATGGCACTTATGGACACTTCGAGTTTAGCGTGTGTATGAAACCGGTTGATATCTACATGATCTATCTCTGGCTTGACTGCGGAAAGGATGCCATTACCTACTATATTGAGTACCTGCCCACAAAAGAACGTTGGGAGAAACAGCTCATAAATAAAAACCAATAGCTGCTAATGTAATACTTTATGCTGTGCATTGTTTGCTAAAGCATTTTTACAGCATCAGCTAAGTCCAAACATCAAACTGGACTAAAGGAAAATGCATTCTGCATATAGAATTCGATGAGCCGGGTGTGGATGAAGTCATCAAAGTTGAGATAGTAAAGTATCTGAAATGCGAATAGAGTTTAAGCAGCATCATAACGATTGCCGCCGCACGGGATCATACCCGGCGGCGGCATTATAATTTGAGGATGTCAATCGGCGTCCCATAATTGCCGGCAAAGCGGTGTTCAACGCAATGGACGACGCTGATTTATATTGTTCACCGTTGTTCTTGTATCCTTACAGAAGCTCAAATCTCTTTTCTGCGTTGCCGGTAATATAGCGAAGCGCAAAGAATACGCCGACGGCGAAAGGAACTGAAAGGACGAGCATCAGTATTTCCGATGATGGAAAACCAACAAGCATGGCAATAATTCCTATCAATGCCGGGCCGATGGCAAGAAGGAATGAAAACAGCATCGAAAGCATTACCCACGGATCCTGTTTGATGGGCAAGGCTTCGTTCTTCCAATCTAAGTTCGGATGATGGAGGCCGATGATCAGCGAGATGCAAGCTGAAAGAATAATGTAAAGCGCAATGTACAGAGCCGCCGGAAGAAGGCTCAGAACGCTAAGCTTAAGCGCGATACAAAAAGCGGTCAACAGCACCAGTGCGAACGGAAGCGTGAAAACCATGTGCAGCTTTAGCTTGGCAACCAGTATCTTGCGCGGAGGGATCGGGTATGATTTGAGCACCCACAGCGTTTTTCCTTCGAGCGATATCGATGGAGCGGTAAACAGTGCCATTGATGAAAGCATGGTCACCAAGAATGCAGGTATGAGCGGAATCATATCGCTGAACATAGAGAAGCTTTCTGATAATAATAAGTTTCTTATTGCGGTGGCCTTGATGATTATCGCCACAGAAGCGATCAGCATAAGAATTGAGCTCATGCCGCAGTTCAACAGATATACCGGACTTCCGATAAGCCGTTTCAGTTCCTTGGTGAATAATGCGCTTCCAACGGAGGAGCTGCGCTTCTGATAGCCGCGGAATTTGGTCCTTGGCAAAGCGGTCTTTGCTGTTACAAGCTTGACAAAGCTCTTGCAGAGTATAATGAATGTGAGAAGCAGAAGCAGTATCGATGCGATGCTGAATATCGCCAAACCGGAGATGCTGCCCGTGGATCCGGCGCCGTATAGATAGAAAGGATACAGCGCTGAGTGACGGATCGAAAGCGCAATCCCGTCCGCATTCTGAATAATTGCAGGCAGGAGCGTCTGCATCTTGTTGATTGCGTAAAAATAGATGACAAGGAATGCAGCGGAGATAACCAAGTTCACGATGTTCTTGCGTTTGATCCTTGAAAGCGCAAGCGCGATCAGCCAGCCGATAAAGCATGTAATAACGAGGGTAACAAACGAGAGCATAAACATCATCAGCAATGTGCAGATAACTCCGAGCACCCCGGGCTTTGCCGTGCTGAAATAGACGATCAAGGCGGGAACAAACGCCGTGAGCTGGAATAAGAATGAGCGAATGTACACGATGAAGAGCCTTGATAAAACGATATGAATTGGCTTTATCGGGTACGAGAGCAAGAGATCGTTATCGCCGCATACATACAGTTCGCTATAAGTGCTGAATGCGCTTCCGAAAACGCCGAGGGCGAGCGCTGCAATGCCGATCAGCGCAAAGAACAGCCAATCCAGGTTTGTTTCACGCAGTACGGGATACAGCTCGTTTGAAGCGGCAAAGAACATTGCGCCAAACACCATGAACATGTACCCGAATACAATAACAAACAGCACCTTCATACCGGCGCCCTGCTTCTTACCCTTCCGTTTATCGTATGTGAAAGGGGACAACAGCTCCTTGATCTGCTTTTTTATCAGTACCTTAAGCATCTGCTCCCTCCAGTTCAAGGAAGATATCCTCAAGGCTCGTATCGCCCTTGACCTCTTCCATGGTGCCGCAGCGGATGAGCTTGCCGTTTTTGATGATGGCTACACGGTCACAAAGCTTTTCTGCAACCTCGAGCACATGGGTCGAGAAGAATATCGCACCGCCCCTGCTGCAAATATCGCGCATCAGCTGCTTAACCGCATGGGAAGCCTTGGGGTCGAGCCCGACAAACGGCTCGTCCATGATAATAAGCTTCGGATCGTGAATAAGTGCCGAAATTATTGCAAGCTTCTGCTTCGTACCGTGAGAATAGGCACCGATGGGTTCGGCAAGCACGTTCTTCAGCTCAAATAACGAAGCGTACCGCTCTATTCTCTCCTTACGGTCGAACGCCGATATGCCGAAAATATCTGCGGTAAAGTTCAGAAACTGTATGCCGCTCATAAAATCGTAAAGATCGGGATTATCCGGAAGGTATGCGAGCACCTTTTTGCATTCAAGCGGATTTTCCTTTAGCGAGATACCATTGATATAGACCTCTCCCTCGTCGAAATTGAGTATTCCGCAGCAGGATTTGATAGTGGTGGTCTTGCCTGCGCCGTTATGACCGATGAAGCCGCAGATCTCTCCCGGCGCGATATGAAGACTCAAACCATCGACAGCCTTCTTGTCGCCATACCGTTTGGTCAGATTTTCAATTCTAAGCATGTTGTTCTTTCCTCTCTGTCAGTAAAAATAGGAATGTTATCTAAAGCAAGTATAGCACTCCTTTCAGTGTATTGCAAGAAAAATGCAGTTGACAAGCGGTTGGATTTGTTGAAGCGTCAAGCATAGGTGACACTTTGAGCCATGCTTAATTCCAAACTCGAGAATGCGTTGAAGATTGTGAGATCCCGGAAAATCATTCTTACACAAGAGCAGGTTCTCATTTCTATGGCTGTTCGCGAAATACATTTATACCACAGGAGAACCTTCTCTTGCTGCTTATTTGTTACCCATGTATGGTACATCAGCAAACATTAAACAAATTTGTTTTGACTTCTCTTGACTATCTTTAGTATTTCTGATATATTAAATGCAATGACACATGTGACAGGAGTTAGCTGTTATGGCGATTAGTAAGCGTATCCATTCCTTCCGCAATATGCGGAGTATGACGCAAAAAATCTTGGTCAGCTGTTGAACTTTCCGGATAAGTCTGCCTATGTTCGGTCGGCACAGTATGAAACAGGGGCACGAAACCCGAAAGCAGATCTGAAGAGTGCACAGGCAAATGCACCGGATATTTCGCCGTTGGCACTGTCTATGCCGGACATTGACTCCTACCATAGTCTAATGAACACGCTGTTTATCCTGTAGGACAGATATGGACTCAAGATCGACGAGGCGGATGGTGAAGTCTGCTTAAAGGTCGATGTTTGCAAAAACAAGGATGCTGCCCGTCTGCATGAAATGCTTTGAGCCCGGCGTCAGGCTGTTGTCATGCTCAAAGCAGGCGAGATCACACAGGAAGAATACGACCGTTGGCGGTATAAGTATCCCGAATTCGATACCATGCAGCGTTGAGTAAAGGTGCCATCGCAAGGGCTTAGTGATATGTTGGTGGATGATCTAAGTGGAGAAAGAGAATGATGGATTATATTGAAGCCCATAAATTTTCCAGCAATAATAAAAGAGATCTTGAGAAGGATGTGAAATGCGGCTGTTTTTACTGCTTAGAGATTTTCGACCCAAAAGAAATTACGGAATGGCTTGAAGATGCATCCGGCACCGCAATATGCCCATATTGTGGGATAGATTCTGTTATAGGTGCATATACTGGATATCCGATCACCCCTGAATTCCTGGAACAGATGCGCCAATACTGGTTCTAAAGCAATAAGAAAGGAGCTAACTGACTTAATCAAAATCAGTTAGCTCTTTATCTTTGAATAATGAAGTTTTGTTGCCATTTCGTTGCCACGAAAGGCTCTAATCCTCGAAAAGTCCGGTGATTACCGGGCTTTTTCGACCTCTGAGATTATTCCCACTCTATCGTTCCCGGGGGTTTATCCGTGATGTCGAGAACTACGCGATTGACATGGGGGGTTTCGGCAATAATTCTGCTGCTTATCCTCCGGAGAAGGGGATAGGGAAGCTCGGCAAATTCGACGGTCATGGCATCGGTGGAGACGACGGCACGGATGCCAATGATGTAGTCATAGGTGCGCTTGTCACCCATTACGCCCACGGTCTTCATACCGGTAAAGACGGTGAAGTACTGCCAGATAGAACGGTCGAGTCCTGCCTTTGCGATCTCATCACGGAGGATGTAGTCGGACTGACGAAGAATGTCTAACTTTTCTTCGGTAATATCGCCAAGGATACGGATCGCGAGTCCCGGGCCGGGGAAGGGCTGACGCCAGACCAAGGGCGCAGGCATACCGAGACTTTCACCGAGGCGGCGAACTTCATCCTTGAAAAGTTTGCGAAGGGGTTCGACAAGTCCCTTGAAGGAGATATCGTCGGGAAGACCGCCGACATTGTGGTGGCTCTTGATAACGGCGGAACCGCCCATGCCGCTTTCAACGACATCGGGATAAATAGTTCCCTGAAGCAGGTAATCGGCGCCTATCTTCTTGGCTTCCTCTTCAAAGACACGGATGAACTCTTCACCGATTATCTTGCGCTTGCGTTCGGGTTCGGATACTCCGGCGAGTTTGGAAAGGAAGCGATCCTTGGCATCGACCTCGATGACATTGAGACCTATTTCGTTGCGGTAGTAGTTCATGACCTCCGCAGCTTCATTTTTGCGGAGCAGACCGTGATCTACGAAAATGCAGGTCAGCCTGTCACCGATCGCATTATGAACGAGGGTTGCTGCAACGGAGGAGTCAACGCCGCCTGAGAGACCGGCCACCACGCGGCAATCGCCGACCTGATTACGGATCTCTTCGATAAGCTCGTCAGCCAGGCTGTCCATGGACCATTCGCCAACGCAGCCGCAGATCCCATGCACGAAATTGTCAAAGAGGGTCTTGCAATATTCGGTGTGAGCCACCTCCGGATGGAACTGCACGCCAAATAGCTTCTTATCTGCGCATTCAATACCGCAGATATCGCAGCCGTCGGTGTGGGAAATTATTTTGAATCCTTCGGGACAGGTCAAAACGGAGTCGTTGTGGCTCATCCAGGTGATAGAGGTGGGTATACCCTTGAATAGGGGGCTGTCATCAAAATAGGTTAGGGTCTTGCCGTACTCCCTTGTCGGAGCGGGGCCGACCTTGGCGCCGAAATGACTGCTCATAAGCTGCATTCCATAGCAAATGCCGAGCACCGGGACGCCAAGCGTATAGATGCTGTTGAGGCATGAACGCGCATCATCATCGTAAACGCTGTCCGGGCCGCCCGTAAGAATGATGCCGGAGAGGCCGCTGCCGACGATGGTATCGATAGATGAAGTCGGGGGCAGAAGTTCGCTGTACACGCCTGCCTCGCGAACACGGCGTGCGATGAGCTGATTGTATTGAGCGCCGAAGTTTAAAATAACAATTCGTTCCATAAAATACCGTCTTTTCTGTTTATTGGCGGGTGAGGTTAGGGTTCAGTCCCTGAAAACAATGCCTTCCGGCGTTGCCTTCTCTATAATGGCGAGCGAATAGAGGTCGATACCCATTTCGCGAAGCCTGTCGCCGCCGCCCTGGAAACCCTTTTCCACTGCGATGCCGATGCCAACAAGCTCTGCGCCTGCCTGCTCGATTATGCCGACAAGCCCGCGCATGGCTTCTCCTCTTGCCATAAAATCATCAACTATGAGGATCTTATCGCCTTTGTGGAGCCACTCGGCGGAAACGATGAGCGTGACCTTCTTATTATAAGTATAGCTCATGATCTCGCTTTTGAAAAGTCCGCCTTCGATATTATCGCTTTTTGCCTTTTTCGCAAAGATGAGAGGCAAACCCATTTCAGCGGCGCAGATCGTCGCAAGCGGTATGCCGCTCGCTTCAACGGTCATGATTGCAGTGATCTCACGCCCACCGAAGTGCGCTTTGATCTCCTTGGCAAGCTCACGCAGAAGCATAACATCCACACGATGGTTGAGAAATCCATCGACCTTGACAATACTTCCGGGAAGCACCTTGCCCTCTTGGGCTATTCTGTCCTTTAGTAACTGCATGAGCTTATCCTCCGCATACTATGTTTAACCTCAATTAAACCACGAAAATACTGTCAATTCAAGAGGTATTATGTATATATAACATAGATTTTGGGCGATATATCGGTTGATTTTGATAGGAAAATGTCAAGCGCTCCCATTTGGCTCAAAGCGAGCAAAAACTCAAATATATCTTTTGACAATTATAGGGAAAAATGCAATAATAGCCTCAATAGAGTATTCAAGCATTTTCAGCCGTTTTTGGGCAAAAGACATAGAAATGCTGAATGATTTTAACAGGAGGAAATACCCATGTTGTTTAACGACAAGACTTCCGTCAAGGAAGTACAGGAATTCATCGAGGACAACGAGATCGAAATGGTCGACTTTAAGATGGTCGACATTGACGGCAGGTGGAGGCATATCACCATACCCGCAGAGCGTTTCAATGAGGATACGATGAAGTATGGCATCGGCTTTGACGGCTCCAACTACGGCTATGCTCCGGTTGAGAACAGCGATATGGTGTTCATTCCGGATCTCAGCACTGCGGCGGTGGACCCCTTTGCCGAAGTTCCGACTCTCACCATGAGCGGCGATGCGATGATCATCTCCCGTCCCGAGAACAAGCCCTTTGACCAGTATCCGCGCAATGTCATCAAAGCCGCTGTTGAGTACATGAAGTCCACCGGCATAGCCGATGAAATGATCATCGGGCCGGAATTCGAATTCCATGTCTTTGACGACATCAGCTTTGAAACCAAGCCCGATTCCGTCCGCTGCGAGATAGATACCGAGGAAGCGGATTGGAACACCGGAAACTGCGGCGACGGATTCCAGATCCCACACAAGGGCGGCTACCACATCGGCGCACCCCAGGATAGGTACTACAACCTCAGAAGTCAGATGTGCATGCTCATGGAAGATTGGGGAGTAAAGGTCAAGTATCATCATCACGAGGTCGGCGGCCCCGGTCAGCTCGAGATCGAGGTCGAGCTTGCCGATGTAGCACAGATGGCGGATAACACCATGGTCACCAAGTACATCATCCGCAATGCGGCATTCCAGGAGGGCTGCACCGCAACCTTCATGCCCAAGCCCATCTACGGTGAGGCAGGCAACGGAATGCACGTACATATGCTCCTCAAGAAGGACGGACAGCCACTGTTCTATGACGAGAACGGCTATGCGCAGCTCAGCAAGCTTGCCCACAACTTCATGGGCGGACTTCTCAAGCACGCAAAATCCCTTTGTGCGATAACCAACCCGTCCACAAACAGCTTCAAGCGTCTGGTTCCCGGCTTTGAAGCACCGGTTACCATCGGCTATGCAACAGCTAACCGCTCTGCGGTCATCCGCATTCCTGCATACGCCAAGTCTCCGATGTCAAAGCGTTTTGAGCTTCGCAATCCCGACGGCACCTGCAATCCTTATTACGCATATGCTGCCATTCTGATGGCAGGCCTTGACGGCGTTATCAACGAGATCGATCCGTCTGCATGCGGCTGGGGCCCCTATGACTTCAATCTCTTCGATCTTTCCGACGAGGAGAAGGCAAAGATCGACAGTCTGCCCAAGACCCTTGACGAAGCACTTGAAGCGCTCAGGGAGGATCATGAGTACCTGACCCGTGGCGGCGTATTCCCCGAGAGGCTCATCAATATCTGGATCCAGCGCAAGTCCAAGGAAGCTGCAAGGATCAATCAGATGCCCCATCCCGCCGAGTTCGAAAGGTATTATGACCTTTAATTAATTGAATAAGCAATAGCCCTATTGAAGCAGCCGCAGCGGGAACCGCTGCGGCTGTTCTATTCAAAACAAAAAAGAATTGAAGCAAGTTGATTTCCACAGGGCAGCGCATCGCACGAGCCGCAAATATAAGCTCAGAGGTTGACATCACATCCTGTTTCGGCTATAATGGAAACAAAAAAGGAGAATTTTGTTTCCAGGTGAAAGAGAAGATAATTGATGCATCCATTGAGAGTCTAAGGCAGGAGGGATTGAGGTTTTCCGTCGATGTTTTGGCAAACAGGCTTAGAATATCCAAGAAAACCATCTACAGAATATTCCCTAACAAAGAGGCGCTTGCGTTTGCGCTGTATGAAAAGTATTATGCCGATGCGGTGATGAAAGCCGGATCAATAATAAGCAGCGGTTTACCGTCTGTTAGAGAATCACTGCTCCGATTGTACTTTGATTCAAAGATGATGACGCGCAGGGATATCTTCAACAAATACAAGCTCAACGAGCTGCTGTCCGCTTATGCATCGGAGCAGAGTGATTCGTTATGGAAAATCGTGTACTCGGCTTTTCACTGCGAAGCAAATGTCCGCCATGAAGCTGCAACGAGGACAATTGTTGATGGCGCGTTTGAAAAGCTCTGTAACGATGGTGCTTCTCCTGATTATGTAATTGAAAGGTTAGCTGCAATTCTATGATTATCGGACTTCTTCGTATTTTTGCAATCGTGAGCGTCGCATTTATCTGCGGCAAGCTTATCTCCAAGCTAAAAATGCCCGCTATTCTCGGATGGCTCATTGCAGGCATCGTCTTCGGTCCGTATCTCGCAGGAGTTGTTACTCTTGAGACCACCTCCTCGGTATGGTACAAGATATTTATCAAGGTGTTTGAGTGTTTCGCCGGCATAATGATAGGGCGTGAGATAATTTTCAAAAAGATCGCCGAATCCGGCAAACAGATTATCGGAATAACATTCGTACAGTCAATCGGAACATTTCTGTTCGTTACTGCGGCATTTGCCGTGGTATTCTTGATTGCGGATATTCCGGTCTATCTGGCATTCATATTCGGAGGAATAGCATTGGCGACTGCGCCTGCGCCTGCTCTCTCCATCGTCAATGAGTATCATACAAGCGGCCCTGTAACAAAAACCTTGATACCACTGGCTGCAATCGATGACATTATCGGAGTTGTTGTTTTCTTTACGGTAATTTCGGTCGTAAGCGGTGTACACGGCAGCTCGGCGGTAACTCCTTTAGCAATTATCGGCATCGTTTTGTTCCCATTTGTCATAGGTATTTCAACGGGAGCGGCAGCTTCATTCGTTATGAAGAGGGTGAAGAGCAATAAGGTAAGATTGGCACTTCTGCTGGCTTTTCTGTGCATTTCAACGCTTTGCGGTTTGCTCGTCGACTGCTATGTGTTTCATTCGTTCAGCCTGAATTACCTGCTGATAGGAATGGCGTTCAGCGCGACGATCGCAAATATTCTTCCCGAAGAAGAGCTTGGGGAGACCCTTAAGCTCTATGACCCAATACTGAATCTTGCGCTCGTTATTGTCATTGTGAACCTCGGAATGCCGATGGACTATCGCCTGATAGCCGGAGCTGGGATCTTTACGGCGATATATATCATTTCAAGAGCTGTCGGCAAGATCGGGGGCGCATATCTTGGAGGCAAGCTCACGAAGGCGCAGCCAACCGTTACTAAGTATCTTGGGTTTACATTGCTTCCGCATTCCGGAGTATCCTTGGTGTTTACCGGGATAGCAGTAACTACGCTGAATTCCATCGAGCCTTCACTCGCCGCTATCGTATCGGGTACGATAGTGGCAGCAGCGATCATCAATGAGATAATCGCGGTTATTATCGCAAAATTTGCTTTCAAATGGGCCGGAGAGATCAAGGATATTCATAACGAATAATTGTTCCTTATCAATTCGGCAGATAATATCGCCCGGATGCAGAACATCCGGGCGATGCGTTTACATTTCACTATTGAATTATAGGTTAAGCGCCCATCTCATAATGATATTTGCATCGGCAATGCTGATCGTGCCGTCTCCGTTCGCATCCGCCGCAGCGTTTGGCTCGATGAGGCTCAATGCCATTCGCATTGCAAGGTTAGCATCTGCTGCGGTAACAACGCCATCTCCGTTGACATCACCTGGCACCTCAGGCATTGGGGTGGGATTGGGAGTAGGAGTGGGAACAGGCGTGGGCGTAGGATCTGGCGTTGGGTCGACGACGGGCCAAGGCTGGAGGAAAAGCAGACAGGTGAACCTGTAATCCGTTTCTCCGATAATGTTTACGGTATGAGTCTCCGGGTCGATGGTGCAGAGCAGCGAGTATGGGGTCCCCCCAACATTCTTGACCGCACCCCAATAGACCAGTCCGTCCACATAGTTATAGGTCAGCGACTGGGTTATCGGGTAGACACTGAAGCCTGCATCGCCATAGAGCGTATAGTTTCCATTTGCATCGAACTCAACAATCCTGTTGGTAAGGGAATCAACCGCAATAAATCTTCCGTTTCCTATGCATGAAATCCCGACGGGGAGGAAATCATCAAAACGGTAACACTCGGTCAAAGCACCGGTCGCAAGATCCGCTGTGCCAAGGAAATAGCCCTCACCTGCAAACTGGCTCTGATCGAGAGCATAGCCGTCCGCATATACAAGACAGTATACCGTTCCGTTGTTGGGATCCATGTCCATGTCGTAGACGAGATAGGGGGCGCAGTACCCTCCGGTAGGCATCCACTCCCATTCGTCCCCGGCGAGAGGACATGCGTACAGCATGAAGCCGTATTCATCATAGGCATAGATGACACCGTCACAAAATACTGCGGAATACAGTATGTAGGGAGGCATACTTATTTCATAGACATCGTTGACATCATTGGTGTTTACAGCGAACCATGAATAAACGCTGTCCCCGTTCGGAACGGTCTCAGTGCAGTACCCAATCAGCCTATCTGTCAGATCTGTCGGCGGAGTGGGAGGAACAGGCGATGCGGTTGGTGCAGGCGAGGAAGTCGGCGTGGGTGTCGGACTTGATGTCGGGGTAGGCATAGGCGTTGGGTCGTCGGGATCATAGGGAATGAACATTCCGGTGATATCCGCATTGTATTGCAATACGCCAAGGTCAACGCCTTCACCGGTCATAGGATCGATCTCGATAAGGTGGCCTTCGATCTCGGTGTTGAAAGCACTCCAATAGATCTTTCCGGTGTTATGGTCGTATGCCATGGACTGGCGGAAGTACACGCTGCTCCGGCCCGTGCTTCCGACAAGGCTCAGCTGACCGTTGGTCTTATCCACCGCATAAAGGTATCCGTTCCCGGCGATACCGTATAACGTGCCGTCTGTCGAACAGCAGAGCGTCCAAAGCCGCATGGGCAGCGAGGCAACAAGCTCCTGTTCGCCGTTGGACATATTGCTGACCCTGTAAAGACGGTTGTCCTCGCGGATGCAGAACATAGTATTTGTGCTGTAATCGTATGCCATATCGAATGTTCCGGTCACGGTTACACGGTCTGCGGGGTAATGGTAGCGCCAGTTATCGGCGATATCTATGTAGAAGAATTCTCCGTCGCTGTCATAGCCGTAAACATAGCCGTTATAGTATTCTGCGGATTCGGTATAGTAATCTCCGTTCGACCTGCCGAGGGTCATAATGCCAGGATTATCGGAGCTGAAGGATGCCCAACAGAAATCCGCGCCGTTGCCCATTGAGGAATTGATGTAGTATAGATAGCCATAGATGGTGGTCGGGGGTGTAGGCTCGGAAACATTGACCGTACAGCCTGCGGTGAAATTTCCTTCAACGCTTTCCGCAATAATGGTGGATGTTCCTGTACCAACAGCGGTCACGACTCCGTTTGCATCGACAACCGCAACGGAGGTATCGGTACTGGTAAAGCTTATCCCCTGTTCGGTTGCGTTGACGGGAAGCACGCAAGCTTTGAGCGTCCTGGTATCGCCTATCTCGAGGTTCAGCAGGGTAGGATCGATGCAGATACCTTCAACCGCATAGGTCTCGGGTACTCCGTCGGGATAGTAGTGCATGAAGCCTCCGATAAGCTCGATCCCTTCGCCGATCTTGCCGATATAGTTTGCTTCGCCGGTTTCGGTATTGATGATATTGAGCATTCCTCCATCGGACGCGCCCTCCTGCACCCAGTAGAGCGTGCCGGAGTTATGATCGTAAAATGCGCTCTGGTAGTAAGCGTACACATCTACCCTTCCGGTGTTGCCGATAAAGGAAGCCCTTCCGGTGGTCTTGTCAAGAGCGTAAAAACCTCCGTCGGCTGTTATCAGATACAGCTGACCTTCGGTCGAGCAGGCCATGGAAACCGTATTGCTGACGCCTACTATCGGGGCGACCCGTGTTGCGGCTCCGGTCAGGATATCGATGGAGAGCAGATATTCGCCGCCGGATGCTGCGCCAAAGGCAAACATGGTATCGGTTTCGTAGTCATAGGCCATATCGCATACGCTGTAACCAATCGGTTTTCCGATAACAATGCCCTGCCATGTCTTGGTATCAATGGCGGCGATCTCTCCGTTGACGGTGTACATATACATACAGCCGTTGTAGAATTCGCCTGCAAGATAGCTTTGATTGACATCGATCATGTGATATGTGATGTCGGAAAGATCGGAAACATCAAAGCTTATGAATCCTCCGGTTACATTATCCGGTTCATAAAGCTTATAGCCGAATATCGTCCCTTCCAAGTCGATATCAAGCACGGTGATATCGCATTCAGCGGCAAACCCTCCATCGTTCGTTATGGCAGAGACGGTTGCTGTGCCTGCTCCGACAGCGGTAACAAGACCATTTTCGTTTACGGATGCGACATCGGTATTGCTGCTTTCCCATGATACACTCCTATCACTTGCATCAACAGGCATTACCTGTGCGCTCACGATACGCTGTTCTCCGATAAGAAGGCTGAGACTTTCGGGGGTCACGGTGACTCCGGTAACGGGAATGTTGCCGACTGCCACACGCTTAAAGAGCATGTATTCATGGTTGGCAGTGGGCCAATAGCTGACATCCATAAAGCCGGTGCCTGTGCCGCGGATCGTCATATACTGATTGCGGTTGATATTGTAGACGACATGGTTTCCGTTTTCCTGGGTTGTGTATTCCCAGGCATAACTGTTGACTTCGCCGGTGGATAGGAAGCTTTGACTCGTAATGATAGCGTATTCATTGTCTGCCAGGCTGCGCATGGAGTAGCCTCCGCCGGGAAGAGCTTCAAAGCTCCAAAGGATATTATCCATTGTATAGCCGGAATCGACTATTGAGGTGAGCCTGTCCTCAACAATTGTAACTTCAGGGATGAACAGGCCTTTGTTGACCTCTCGGTCTATGTTGCTGACAGCGCGAACACCGTTGTTTGAAGCGGTGGCATTGACAACGACAGCATATACTCCGCCGTTCTCGATGGAATCGGCACGTTCATAGACATACTCCGTCGCGGCTGTCTCTGCGCCAATTGCTCTCGGAACTCCAATGGCCGAAGTGAGCATGATTGCCGCAGTAAGGATAGCAAATATGCGCTTGATGATCTTCATGTGTACTCCTTGATAAAGTGATAAATCTATAATATCACTTTTCAGATTAAAATTCAAACCCCAAAACCTATTTATATTTGCATTTGGCAGTAAACTCGGCTATAATTAAGGCGTCAACCGAAAATGGGGATTATTCGTTATATTAGCGTAGGTGAAACACACGCGCCTAACAAGAATAACGGAGGAAAATTAAAATGAAACATTATAGAATTTTTGCTTTTACAGCCCTTGCGCTTGCAATGGTGTTCGCAGTTACCGCATGCACACCGATCAACAATGAGCTCTCGACAGGGGATCCTGAGCAGCAGAGAGTAGAGATAGGACACCTTCAGACTGTGGATCCTGAAGGCGATCTGAAGGATAAGAGGGACGATGGCAGCGGCTTGCCGTTTGTTGATAACTTCGTCGTTTGCTATGACGGCTACTACCCTCAGCTCCATATCCCGACCATGGCGGTGTTTAACAGCTTTGAGGAGTATAGCGCCGGTATCATGCAGATCCTGAACCCGGACAGCAGCTCTTCGCTGGCAGCGCCGGGAGCAGTTAGCGGCGACGACAAACGCGTCAATGAAGGGCTTGGGAGATTCAATAACAAGGAATATTTCAATAACTATTATGTAGTTGCGTTCAGTATGGAGCTCAACAGCGGTTCCACAAAAGTGGAGCTTGTCAAGGTCGCAGTTGACGGCGGCGTTACCAGGATATATCTGTCCAGCTATATTCCCGGCGATGTCGGAACCTGCGATATGGCATCGGCCCATGTGTTTATCGGCCTTAACAAGGTTAAATTTGACGGCTACGGTAAGATTGAGATCTACGTCAATAACGTGCTTGTGAACTTTGCAGGCAGTGACGGAAGTATAATGTAAGACTCCGGAGGTTTGAATGGAGCAGAAGGAAAAACAGGGTAATAAACCCGGGAAGCGTACTGCGTACATGGTGATAATCGGTGTTCTTGTTATCCTGATCGCCGTTTCACTCACTATCGGCATTCCCGAATACCAAAGAAAACAGGAACGCGCCAGACAGATAGAGCTGGAGACGGAGCAGAAGCTTGCCGAGCTTGCCGAGCTTGAGCTTCAGTACAACACCATGAGCGGCAAGATTAACTATACCGCAAGCCAGGAATATCTGCTTCGCTACGCAAGGGAATACCTTGGTTACCTTCTTCCCGGCGACATCAGGATTGATGTTGATAACCCGGATGCTCCCGTACCTACGGCTCAGCTTCCTCTTGTGACGGCAAGGCCCACGCCTTCACCGGAACCCACCGGAACACCGGAGGTTTGATATGGCAGGACTTCGCTATGCTATCATAGATATAGGTTCAAATTCCATTCGCTTCCTGCGCCCTGACGAAAGGAACAAACTGGTAGTTACAACTCGTCTGGGTGAAGGCATCGCCGAAAACGGTATGCTTCGTGAAGCGAATATGGGCAGGAGCATCAAGGTCGTCAGGGCCATGGCGGCAAACGCAAGGCATATGGGCTTCGTTCCTGCGGCTTATGCGACAAGCGCGGTGCGTGATGCAAAGAATCAATCCGAGTTCGTTAACAGGGTTTTCGAGGCTTGCGGTGTTCGGGTCGACGTTCTGAGCGGCGAAAGGGAGGCGGAATACGCTTTTCGAGCCGCCGCAGAACCGAACGGCGGACTGATCGACATCGGCGGCGCTTCATTCCAGCTTGTAGCGGAGGGCTTCAGAATGAGCTTTCCCATGGGCTGTGTGCGCGGACGCGATATAGCTCAAAGCAAGGCGAATGTCCGCAGCTGTGACGAATGCTGGCAGAAACAGCAGAGCATAATAAGGGATGAAGTCGCCGGTCTTTTGAGGCTTCCTCGTATTCGTATAGATTCTTGGGTCGGCGTCGGCGGAACGATAACATCGCTTGCGGCTGTTAAGCTCAGGCTCAACACCTTTGATATCGAAAGAGTGGATTCGGCAAGACTGACCCATGCTGATATCATTGATTTGATCGATGAGCTTTCCGGCCTTGGCGAGCGGAGAAGGCTTGATCCAATGCTAAAGGCAAGGCATGATGTGATATTGTACGGAGCAGCCATACTGGAAGCTGTGATGGATGCGGCAAATATCCCGGAGATTTCAGTAAGCACCAGGGACGGTATGGAGGGCTATTTGGACTATTTGGAGACTAAGACGAGCTGATATGTTCGATGTTCATTCACATTCAACCTGTTCTGACGGAACCGAGACCCCTTCTGCGGTGGTGGAGATTGCCAAAGCGAGGGGGCTCGGTTTGTTTGCGCTCACGGATCATGACAGCATATCCGGAGTGCCTGAGGCTATGAAGCGTGCGAACGAGATCAGCCTGCCGCTTCTCACAGGGTGTGAGATGGAGGCAAGCTTTTATGATAAGCTTCATCTTCTGTGCCTTGGCATGGATATCTCCGATCCGGGCTTCGTGAGGATGGTGGAGCGTCAGCGTGAATACCGTCTGGAGCGCAACGAAAAACTTGATAAAAAGCTCTGCTCGCTTGGGTTTGATATTTCGAGAGTATTGAATACTGAAAGCGACTGTGTGACCCGAGCCCATTATGCCAGGGCTTTGGTAGATGCAGGCTATGCGGATGATATGAACCAAGCATTCGATAGAATTCTTGGCAGGGGAGCGTGTGCCTATGTGTCGCAGGAGCGTCTTTCGCCAAAGCAGGTCATCTCCGCAACGAAAAACGCAGGTGGGGTCGTTGTGCTTGCACATCCCATGCAGATGCGTTGTGAAGCTGCCCCGATGGTAAAGGAGCTTGTTGAAGCAGGAATATGGGGCATAGAGGCACACTACTATAATGCAACCGAGGGCGAGATACGGCGCTTTACATCTCTTGCCAGGGCCTACGGACTATATGTGACATGCGGAAGCGATTATCACGGAGCTGACAGACCGGAGGCTGTCATTGGGGAATGCTATCGGGATAATTATGAACTCAAACGCACCGAGCAGGAACTGATGAGGAAGTTTTTCTAAGGCTTTGGGTCGGGGATATTCCGGCAAGTGCAATTATTTCGATCGAGTTAATTCCAAAAGAAACAAAGCTACAAAGCCCCATGCATTTCTGCATGGGGCTTGCGGTTATTCAATCAAGCTATGAACATTTGATTAGCAAATGCCCTGAGACATCATAGCGTCTGCAACCTTCTTGAAGCCTGCGATGTTTGCGCCGGCAACGAGGTTGTAGCCGAGGCCGCACTCTTCTGCTGCTTCGACGGATGCCTTGTGGATGTTGTACATGATGTTCTTGAGTTGGTTGTCGACTTCTTCTGCGGTCCAGCTGAGACGCTCTGCGTTCTGGCTCATTTCGAGACCGGAAACTGCAACGCCGCCTGCGTTGACTGCCTTGGAAGGAGCAACTACAAGACCCTTATCCATCATGAAGAACAGAGCTTCGTTGGTGGTGGGCATGTTAGCAACTTCGATGTAGTACTTGGTGCCGTTTGCTACGATACTCTCTGCTTCGGGCATACGGATCTCATTCTGATATGCGCAGGGCATGCAGATGTCGAACTTGCGGCCCCAGGGCTTCTGGCCGGGGAAGAACTCAACGCCGAACTTGTCAGCATAGTCCTGAACCCTGTTCCTGCCGGATGCACGCATCTCGAGCATGTAGTCGGTCTTTTCCTTGGTGCAAACGCCATCGGGATCGTAGATGTAACCATCGGGACCTGCGAGGGTGACGACCTTTGCGCCGAGTTCAGCTGCCTTGAGGCAAACGCCCCAGGATACATTACCGAATCCGCTGATGCCGATGACCTTACCTTCAATGGTGTCACCGCAATGCTTGAGGACTTCGTTGAGGTAATAAACTGCGCCGTAGCCGGTTGCTTCGGGACGAATAAGGGATCCGCCGTAGCTCCTGCCCTTACCGGTGAGAACGCCGTTCTCATATGCGCCGCGGATCCTCTTGTACTGGCCAAAGAGGAAGCCGATCTCACGGCCGCCAACGCCGATGTCGCCTGCGGGGACGTCGATGCTGGGTCCGATATGACGCTGGAGCTCAGTCATGAAGCTCTGGCAGAAACGCATGATCTCAGCGTCGGTCTTGCCGTTGGGATCGAAGTCGCTGCCGCCCTTACCGCCGCCCATGGGGAGGGAGGTGAGGCTGTTCTTGAAGGTCTGCTCGAAGCCGAGGAACTTCATAACGGAAAGATTTACGTGAGAAGCGAAGCGGAGACCTCCCTTGTAGGGTCCGATTGCGCTGTTGAACTGTACACGGAAGCCGCGGTTGACCTGAACCTTGCCGTCACGATCGACCCAGGGAACACGGAACTCAATAACGCGCTCCGGCTCTACGAGACGCTCAAGAAGGCCTGCTTCCTGATACTCGGGGTGCTTTTCGATAACGGGTTCGAGGGACTTAAGGACTTCTTCAACGGTCTGAAGAAACTCGGGTTCGTGAGCGTCACGCTGCTGAACCTTTGCAAGAACTTCCTGAATGTAAGCGTTCATTCTTTAGATTCCTCCAAATTAGAATTATTGCAATTTGCTCTTGCGAGCAGCGACGGTGCATTCTGCGTTAATTGGCACATCTGCCCGCTGTGAGTATCATAGAACACTCAATTCCCAATGTCAACCTTTATTTCGAAATATACTTTAATAATCTTGCTTTTTCAACAGTATAACAGGTGCGTTCACCCACTTAACTTGGGTATTACGGCATTTTTCGCAAAAGTCCTTCAGTGCAGCTGCTCGTTTCGTCATATCGTATGGCAAACATGCATAGCTTTATAGCATCACAATATGCAGGGAGGAGAATATGAAAGAATTGAAGTACGGGACGAGCGGTCCGGATGTTGAATTGTTGCAGCTTGCGATGCAGCGCAGCGGCTATTATGATGATGCTGTCGACGGAGTTTTCGGGCCGAGGACTCTCAATTCGCTGCGCAGGTTCCAGGCAAGCTTCGGCTTGGCTTCCGATGGGATCGTTGGGAAGAATACATGGAAACAGCTTCGTCCGTTCCTGGTGGGATATTTTACGACCAAAATACGCCCCGGAGATACCTATTACAGGCTTGCCAAACGCTATGATACGACCGTTGCCGCTATTCAAACAGCAAACCCACGGTATAGCAGCGAGAACCTTGAAATAGGCGCGACGCTGATTGTTCCGTACGGCTTCGATCTCGTTCCGACCAATGTTCACTATACTTCGGAGCTGATGGAACTGCTGATTGAAGGACTCTATGTGCGCTATCCATTCATTCAGGAGGGATCGATCGGGAAGAGCGTCATGGGCAAGCCCATCTACTCCATTATCATTGGAAATGGGGAGAAGCAAGCATTCTTTAATGCATCGCATCACGCCAATGAGTGGATAACAACGCCTCTTGTTATGAAGTTCATGGAAAACTATCTGAATGCCTACATGAATAAGTCAACTATACTGGGAAGAAAAGCGAAAATGCTGTATGAAACCACAAAGCTGTTTGTCGTGCCGATGGTCAACCCCGATGGCGTAGATCTTGTGAACGGAGCTATCGACAAGTCCAATCAATATTATAAAGAAGCAACTGCCATCTCCGCCGAATATTCATTCATACGGTTCCCGGATGGGTGGAAAGCAAATATTGCCGGAACAGACCTGAATCTGAACTATCCTGCAGGCTGGGAACAGGCAAAGCAGATTAAATACGCTAAGGGGTATGTATCTCCGGCGCCAAGGGATTTTGTAGGGACTGAACCGCTGTCGGCTCCCGAGAGCAGGGCTGTCTATGAATTCACATTGGCAAACAACTTCAAACTAATTCTTGCCTATCATACGCAAGGGCAGGTTATCTACTGGAAGTTTCATGAGATCGAACCGCCGCACGGCTATGAGATTGGGCAGGCGCTTGCGCAGGTCAGCGGATATCTTCTGGACACAGTCCCTGATGAGAGCAGCAATGCCGGCTATAAGGATTGGTTCATTCTGGAGTACAACAGACCGGGCTATACTGTGGAGGCAGGACTCGGCATGAATCCTCTCCCTCTCGCACAGTTCGGAACAATGTATAGAGATAACGCAGGGCTGATGGTCACGGCTCTGGAGGAGACAGCAAAGCTTGACTAAATGATGAAACCGGGACAGTGGGCGGCTATAATAACAGCTGCCCATTTTTTATGTATTAAAAGATATATCAAATTATTTTGAAAGCATCTGAATGAGCTAACGAGAAAAAAGCCAATGGAATAAAGGAAAAACGGCCGAAAATAAACTCAAAATAATAGTTAAATAATTCAAGAAAAAAGTGTTGACAAAGGGGAAGAGGGGTGATATAATAGCGGAGCTGTCGCAGGGAAGCGAAAAGCTAAACGGACAGCATGGTACCTTGAAAACCGTATAGTGAAACAGAACAAAACGTGAAGAAGTAATTTTGAGACGACCGGCGGTCTACCGGATAATGGTAGACGCAGGGACGACGGAAGTTGTCCCGGGCAGGGAGACCTGCCGAACGAAATAGTAAATGAGCGAGCATAAATGCTCATCAGGATTTTAACTCAAGAGTTTGATCCTGGCTCAGGACGAACGCTGGCGGCGTGCTTAATACATGCAAGTCGAACGGAGGCAGAGACTTCGGTTTCTGTCTTAGTGGCGAACGGGTGAGTAACGCGTGAATAACCTGACTCAAAGAGGGGGATAACAATCGGAAACGATTGCTAATACCGCATAAGACCACAACACCGCATGATGAAGGGGTCAAAGAGATATCGCTTTGAGAGGGGTTCGCGTCCCATTAGGTAGTTGGAGGGGTAACGGCCCACCAAGCCAACGATGGGTAGCCGAGCTGAGAGGCTGATCGGCCACACTGGAACTGAGACACGGT
>OLGB01000934.1_pt1 | contig 37941 bp, 40 predicted proteins | sample 1605691 | NCBI WGS metagenome assembly OLGB01 (sample SAMEA3888925, study PRJEB22519) | human gut metagenome | biome: human gut; feature: human-associated habitat; material: faeces | place: Denmark | collected 2010
ACCTACAGGTGCAACGGGTGCAACCGGACCTCAAGGAATAATCGGACCTACAGGTCCAACGGGTGCAACCGGACCTCAAGGGATAATAGGACCTACAGGTGCAACGGGTGCAACCGGACCTCAAGGAATAATCGGACCTACAGGTCCAACGGGTGCAACCGGACCTCAAGGGATAATAGGACCTACAGGTGCAACGGGTGCAACCGGACCTCAAGGAATAATCGGACCTACAGGTCCAACGGGTGCAACCGGACCTCAAGGGATAATAGGACCTACAGGTGCAACGGGTGCAACCGGACCTCAAGGAATAATCGGACCTACAGGTGCAACAGGTGCAACCGGACCTCAAGGAATAATCGGTCCTACAGGTCCAACTGGCCCAACCGGACCTCAAGGAATAACCGGGCCTACAGGTCCAACTGGCCCAACCGGACCTCAAGGAGTAACCGGTTCTACCGGTGCAACGCCAGTAATAACAATCGGCACTGTTACAACAGGTGATCCTGGAACACAGGCTGCAGCTTCAATAACTGGAACAGCCCCTAACTTTGTATTGAATCTAACAATACCAACAGGAGCTACCGGTCCTACGGGGCCAACCGGTCCATAAGGAGAATAATTCAAACGGTCTACTAGGCCGTTTTCTTATAGACAAATATATCTTGACATGATAAAATGATATCAGAGGTGATAATGATGATCCATGAAATGAAATTAAATAATGAGCCATTTACTTTAATAAAAGCAGGCACCAAAGTAATAGAAATGCGGTTAAACGATGAAAAGAGAAGAAAAATAAAAATAGGAGACAAAATAGAGTTTACAAGTAGAGATAGCGGCGAAAAAATTATGACTGAAGTAATAAATTTACATAACTATCAAAGTTTTGCAGAGCTGTATAAACATTTCAACAAAAAAGTCTTGGGATATTCTGATAATGAAGCAGCAGATCCAGCTGACATGAATAAATACTATTCTAAAGAAGAACAAGATAAATATGGAGTATTAGGTATTGAAATAAAATTAGTCAAATAATTTTCATAAATTTATATAGCTATAGTGAAGAATAAAAAGAAAAGATGCACTTGGTACAAAGAATATTACCGCTATGCCGACATCATTAGTACCAAGATACTTTGATGCATTTGCTATATTCTTAAAAAAAGATTCAAAATATGTACCTTAATTTGCTGCTAGAATAAATAACATTACAAAATATCAATAATACGAAAGCATAATTTAATATGCTTTTTTCTTTGGTAATAATCTTACCAGAAAGTTGACATTATATTACCATATATATTATAATTAAGTCATGTGTAAGAAAAATTATAAACATATTAAAAAAACAACTTATTTCCAAATAAAATTAGTTCAAAAAGAAAAGATAGGGAGCATTTAGTGAAAGAATGAATTTTAAATTTTGATGCAATAATATCAGTTGGATATAGAGTAAATTCATTAAGATCGACACAATTTAGGAGATGGACGGAAAATATACTTAAAACATTTATAATTCAAGGATATGTATTAGATAAAGAAAGAATGAAAAATGGTTCATTTATTGATAAAGATTATTTTGAAAAGATATTAGAAGAAGTCCGAGAATTAGGTTATCTTAAAGAAGGTTTTATCAAAAAGTAACTGACATTTATGCTAAAAGTATAGATTATGATCCTAAATCTCCTATATCAATCGATTTCTTTAAAAGGGTTCAAAATAAAATGCACTATGCTGTGTCAAAACAAACAGCAGTAGAAATTATATATAGTAGAGTCAATTCAGAAAAGAACATATAGGCTTGACTTCATAGAAAAATATTCCTTATGGAATCAGTTGTAATAATTGCTAAAAATTATTTAAATAAAGAAGAATTAAAAGATTTAGAAGGAATTGTTAGTGTATTTTAGAAATTGCTGAAAATAGGGCGAGAAGACATATTCCAATGATGATGGAAGACAGGTCATCTAGAATAGATAAGCTTTTGCTTGCAGATGATAGGGATATATTAAAAGATGCTGGAAAAATATCACATGAAATAGCTTACGATAAAGCATTAACAGAATTTGAAAAATATAGAATAAAACAGGATAAATTATATAAGTCAGATTTTGATTTATTAATAGAAGAAACAAACAAATAATAAAATGAAAAGGAGATTAGAAGTATGCTCAATTTAGAAAAAGTAAAAGAGAAATTAAAAAACTGGGGATTTGATTATAAAAATAATATTCTACCAGGACACAGTATTAATAAAGTAAAATGGGTTTTACCAGTAGGGCCAGTAATGGTGGTTGCATCTGAACAAGCAACATCATATTTATTTGGCTTTGATGAAAAAGGAATTTATATTTTTCCGGTTCATGGTGATTGGAATATTTTAGATTGCTGTTTAATAGAATGGGAAAATATTATAAAATTTGAAATAAGAAAAGGAATTTTGCTTGAAAATACCATGAATATTACAACTAACGAAATGAATATATCATTAAAAATAAACAAGGTAGTCGCAGGTAATCCATGGGTTAAAGAAAACATAAAAAAATTAGAAAATTTAAATTATTATAAAAAATAAATGTATGCAATTTGATGAATAGATTTTAACAAATGAGGAAGTGAAAATAATGAATAACGAAAATAAGGCAAATATAAACTGGTATAAACCGAATTATGGAAAACTTCCTATGAAGTCTTATAAATAAAGACTTTTAGTCTTATTCCTTTTTACATTTTATAACTGGAAAATGATAGTTATTTTAAATAAAATAGAGGTAATAACGGCTTATGGAAAACTTTTATATGAAGCAATAAATAAGGAGGTAGCAATGAAGAAAATTGTAGATAGATATACTAATAATATTTTTGAAAATATTAAACATATGGATGAATATGGAAATGAATATTGGTATGCTAGAGAACTTTCAAAAGTTTTAGAATATAAAGACTGGAGAAACTTCTTAAAGGTTTTAAATAAAGCAAAAGATGCTTGTAAAAATTCTGGGTTTAATATAGATGAACAACTTGTTGAGGTCAACAGGTTGTCAAAAAGAAATAATAATGCCATTGCTAATATACAAGATTATAAACTTTCAAGATATATATGTTATTTAATAGTACAAAATGCAGATCCAAGCAAGGAAGTTGTTGCTTTAGGACAAACCTATTTTGCTATTCAAACAAGAAAGCAAGAAATAACAGAGCAAGAATATGATTCATTATCAGATGATGAAAAGAGATTTTATCAAAGAAAGTTAACAAGACAAGGTGATATATTTAAAAGAAAAAAATTACGATATAGAGAAGATATTTTAGATAATATGAATGAAGATGAATTAGTTGCTAATTTATTTAGAATAAATCAAACGAAGCAAAAACTTTTAAAAGATAATGTACAAGGTGAAGAAGAAGCAAAAGATGTACATTATGAGGTAGGAAAAAAAGTTAGAAAGGCAATTGCAGATATTGGTGGAATGATGCCGGAAGAAATGCCAACACCTAAAAAGAGTTTAAAAGAGCTTGAAAGAGAAAGGAAAAAATTAGAAATAAAAGAGCAAAATAGGAGATACATATCAAAGATTTGAAATATTCGGTATATTTAACCTAATTTCAATATAACAAATAGAATTAAAAAAATAAATAATAATTTAAATGATTTTGATAAATTTTTAAAGTGCAAATGTTGTGGTGGTAATATAGTAAAACGAACTATAAAAGGAAAAGTTTATTACTATTGCTCTAACTACTATAGAAATAAAACTTATGAAAATAATAAATCTATTAGTGAAAATAGGTTAATTGAAATTATAAATGAAAAATTAAATTTAATTAATATTACTAGATTAGAATTAAAAAATATAGTAAAATGTATTTATATTGATAAATATAAAAATGTTAAAATTGATTTTAAATAAAAAATTAATAGAAAGGAGAATGACATATGGACAATAAAAACTTATAAATAACTAATCATGACTTTTTAATATATAGAGATTCAAACAATGATATTAAGGTTAGTGTAATGTTAATAAATAACGATATATGGCTTACTCAAAATTTAATTGCAGAGTTGTTTGGCGTAGCAAGAAGCACAATAACAGAACATATTAATAATATATTAAATAGTGGTGAACTTGATGAAAATAATACCGTCGGAAAAACCGACGTTGATAATTCTAAAAAACCTGTAAAGATATATAACTCGATATGATTATTGCAGTTGGATATAGAGTAAATTCAAAAAAAGCAACCAACTTTAGAATTTGGGCTACTAAAATATTAAAAGAATATATGATAAAAGGTGTAGTTATGGATGATGAAAGATTAAAATATAATGAAACATATCAAGAAAAAATAGAATGGCCTGTTAGAAGAAGCTTATCAAAAACAAATTATAGAATATATACTGATAGTATTAAAGAAAAATTAATTCTTACTTTAACAGATAAACAAAAAGTTTTTGTTTATGCTAACGAAGCAGATGTAATAAATATAGCATTGTTTGGAATGACTGCAAAAGAGTGGAGAGAAAATAATCTAAAATTGGAGGTGAATATATGTCAAATAAAATAATAGAAGTTCAAAATATTAAAGTAAATATTACAAACATAGATGATAATGATTATATTTGTATTTCTGATTTTGGTAAATACAAAGAGGGAAAATCGAAAGCTGATGACATTATAAGAAACTGGTTAAGAAATAGAATTACTTTGGAATTTTTAGGAACATGGGAGTCTATTTATAATCCAAATTTTAATTCCGTCGAATTCGACGGGTTTAGAAAAAGTGCAGGGCTTCATACATTTACATTAAGTGTTACTGAATGGTGTGAGAAAACAAATGCTATTGGCATATATTCAAAACGAGGAAAGTATGGAGGAACTTATGCACATAAAGATATTGCATTTGAATTTGCATCAGCAATAAGTCCAGTATTTAAATTGTATTTAATTAAAGAATTTGAGAGATTAAAAGAATTAGAAAATCAAAATAGAGAATGGGATGTAAAAAGAATACTAACTAAAAATAATTATTTAATTCATACAGATGCCATTAAGAATTATATCTTACCAGATAATGATTTTTTCAAAAATAAAGAATGGTTAAAATATGCCGAAGAAGCTGATATTCTTAATGTAGTATTATTTAATACTACTGCTAAAAAATGGAGAGAATTAAATCCAGAGTTAGCTAAGAACTCAAATGTAAGAGATTATGCAACAATAAATGAATTAACAGTTTTATCTAATTTAGAATCTCATAATGCGGAATTAATCAAAGCAGGTAAAACAAAAGAAGAAAGATTTGAAATATTAAGTAATATATGTAAATATCAATTAGATATACTTAATAACGCAGAAAAAATTAAGTTATTAAATGAAAGAAGTAGTGATTGAAATGTCAAATGAAGAAAAAAGTTTCCAAAAAACAAATATTAACTGGTAAGTGGGGAGTTATGAAAAAACACTTTTAAACTCTTGAAAATAAAGAGTATTTTTACTAAATGATTTTTACATTTTGGAACATTTTTTTAATAAGTTTTAATTTAAATTGATAAGTGTATGAATTATGAAAAACTAAAGGAAAGGAGAGTATTGATGGAGGACAATAAATTAATTATATATAAAAATAGTGAAGGTAATATTATAGTAGATGCTATTTATAAAGATGAAACTTTATGGCTATCACAAAAAGGAATGTCAAAAGTTTTTGAATGTTCTACGGATAATATAAGTTTACACTTAAAACATATATTTGAAGAAAAAGAGTTAGATAAAAAATCAGTTACCGAGAAATGCTCGTTAACTGCCGATGACGGAAAAAACTATAACACAACTATTTATAGTTTAGATGCTATAATTGCTGTGGGTTATAGAATTAATTCTAAAAAAGCAACAGAATTTAGAATATGGGCAACAAAAATATTAAAAGAATATATGACAAAGGGTTTTGCATTAAATGATGAACGTTTTATAAATGGAAATAAATATGATACGAAATATTTTGATGAATTATTAGAACGAATCAAAACAATCAGAGTAAGTGAAAGAATGGCATACCAAAAAATCACTGATTTATTTATTGCAACAGCAACTGATTACAATCCTAAGTCAGAAGACGCTTATATTTTCTTTAAAATAGTTCAAAATAAGTTGCATTATGCTATAAGTGGACATACTGCTGCTGAATTAATATATAGTAGAGCAAACTCAGAAAAAGAACATATGGGACTAACTAATTGGAAAAATTCTCCTGATGGTTTAATATATAAATATGATGTGATTATTGCAAAAAATTATTTAAATGAAGAAGAAATGAATAATTTAAAAGATTTAACAAATATGTTTTTAGTATTTGCTGAAGATGAAGCAAAACAAAGACATGTTATGACAATGAAGGATTGGATAAATGCAACTGATGATTTATTAAAATTTAGAAGAAAAGAAATATTAAATAATAGTGGCAGTATATCTCATAAAGAAGCAGTAGAGAAAGCAGAAAAAGAGTATGAAAAATTTAGAGTTATACAAGATCAAAAATACATTTCTTCAATGGATGAATTCTATAATAGATATTTAAATGAAAGTAAAGGCGATAAATAATGAAATCTTATGACAATACAATAAAATATTATGAATTATTAATGTATTATAAAGATACATCTATTTATAAAAAATATTCATTACCTGATGGTTTTCATTTTGAATTTTATAAAGACGGGAATATGAATGATTGGATAAATATTCATATTGAGAGTGGAGAATTTTGTGCTATCGAAGAAGGAATAATGATATTCCATGATTTCTATGATACATTCATTCAAGAGTTAAATAAAAGATGTATATTTATAGTGGATGATAAAACAAATGAGAAGGTTGGTACGGCAACTGTATCCCTACTAAGCAAAGAAGAGTTTGGATATAATAGTGCAGTAGATTGGGTAGCAATAAAAAAAGACTATCAAGGTAAGGGGGTAGCAAAGCCGTTGATTACAAAAATATTAGAAATTGCAAATGAATTAGAGCATAAAGATATTATTTTGCACACACAAACTACAACATGGTTGGCGGCAAAATTATACTTGGATTTCGGATTTAATATATTAAATAAAAATGAAAAAAATGGTTGGAACATTCTAAAAACTTTAACGAATCACCCAAAGTTAAATGAATTTGAAACATTGAAAATAGAAGAAGTATATGATAAAAGAAATGTTGAAATAGAGGCACAATTAAACCAAATATTTAAAGATGATAATTTTAATTATTCAGTGTGGTACAAAAATGGATTACACAATGTTTATGTTTATTATAAAAATAGTACTTATGAATATGAATATTTTAATTATGAAAATAAAATTATTTTGAAAGAAGTAGAAAATAAAAAATATAAAAGATAGGAAGTGATTTAAATGGATATGTATCAAAAAAGAAAAGCAAGAAAAGAAATGAAAAATAATGAAAATAAAGAAGAAATGCAAAATCAAATGAATATCAACTGGTATCCAGGACACATGGCAAAAACCAAAAGACAGATAATAGAAGATATGAAATTGGTAGACGTAGTAATAGAATTGTTAGATGCACGTATACCAAAATCCAGCCGAAATCCTGACATACAAGGAATGCTAAAAAACAAAAAGAAAATAGTGATTTTAAATAAATCAGACCTTGCAGATGAAAAAGAAACAAAAAAATGGATAGAATATTTTAAAAAGAAAAATATTTTAGCAATAGACGTAGATTCAAATCAAGGAAAAGGAATAAAACAAGTATCACAAGCCATAGAGAAGATAATGGAAGATGAACTAAAAATTCAAAATAGCAAAGGAAGAATAAGAAAAACAATAAGAGTAATGATAGTTGGAATTCCAAACGTAGGAAAATCATCTTTTATAAACAGAATATCTAAAAAAACAACAATGACAGTAGGAAATAAACCAGGTGTAACAAGACAAAAACAATGGATTAGAATAGGTAATCAAATAGAATTATTAGACACACCAGGTGTTCTATGGCCAAAATTTGAAAGTGAAGAAGTTGGACTAAACTTAGCATATACAGGAAGTATAAAAGAAGAAATTTTAGAAAAAACAGAGATTGCATATAATTTATTAAAATTCTTAGATGAAAACTATTCAAGTGATCTATACGCTAAATATAAAATATCAGAACAAGAAATAGACGAAATAAAAGACAATCCACAATACACATTAGAATTGATGTATTTAATAGGTAAAAAAAGAGGAGCATTAATATCAGGTGGAAATATTGATGAAGAAAAAGTTGCAAAAATTATTCTTGATGATTTTAAAAATGGTAGAATAGGAAAAATAACATTAGAAAAGGCGGAATAAAATAATGGAGTTAATAAATAGAGAAAAAGAAGAAGTAGATATAAACTTATTATCACCACTAACATGGGCATATGTAGGAGATGCAGTATATGAGCTTTACATACGAACTAACTTAGTAAATAAAACAAAATTAAAACCACATAAACTACACATAGAATCAATAAAATATGTGAAAGCAAAAGCTCAAGCAGACATATTAAAAGAAATAATGGACAAGCTAACGGATGATGAGAAAGAAATTGTGAGAAGAGCAAGAAATGCTGAAAATCATCATTTACCGAAAAACGCAGAACCAGAAGATTATATGTATTCTACAGCTTTCGAAGGATTAATAGGATATTTATATTTATGTAAAAAAGATGAAAGACTAAAAGAAATTTTAGAAATGAGTGTGAAATTTTAATATAGAAAAAAGCGGACATTAAGAATAAGGAAAATTTTAAAATTAGATAAAGAAAAAAGTATCAAGCTTTTGCTTGATACTTTTTTAGTTTGGTGACCCCTACGGGAATCGAACCCATGATTCCACCTTGAGAGGGTGGCGTCTTAGCCGCTTGACCAAGGGGCCACATGAACATTTATATTTATATCACAAAACCATGCTAATAGTCAATACTAAAATTAAGAAAAAAATTTTCAAAAAATACGAACAAATGTATTGACAAAAAATAAATATGAAGTATAATAATCATACAAACAGATGTACGGAGGTATATGATGATAGGTTCATTGCATATTAAAAATGTAGGAATAATAGAAGATATAACAATAAATTTAAATGAAGGTTTTAATGTATTTACAGGTGAAACAGGGGCAGGAAAAACATTAATAATAGATTCATTGCAAATACTAGCTGGTGGAAGATTTTCAAAAGAAATAATAAGACATGGAGAGAAAAGTTCATATATAGAAATGCTTGTATATTTAGGTGAAGAAGAATATTCGATTTCAAGAGAAGTAAACCAAGCAGGAAGAAATATTTGCAAAATAAATGGAAGATTAACAACAGTAAATGAATTAAAAACATTTATGAAAAAAGTAATAGATATACATGGTCAACAAGATAACCAAACAATTTTAGAACCATCAAGCCATATAAAATTTTTAGATGGATTCATAGGCGAAAAAATAGAAAAAATTAAAAAAGAATATTTAGAAAAATATAATAAATATGTATCAATAAAAGAAGACTTAAAAAAGAATTATGGCGATGATAAAGAAAAGCAAAGAAAATTAGATTTATTACATTATCAAGCAAATGAAATATCAGAAGCAAACCTTGTTGTTGGAGAGGAAGAAGAATTAGAAGAAAATCTTAAGAAAATACTAAACTCAGAGAAAATACAAAAAAATCTTGAAGAATCACATTATAAATTGGAAGATGGAATTTTATCTGAACTTAATTCAGTAATTAGATTAATTGAAAAAATAAGCGAATATGATCCTGCATATGAAAAAACACAGGAGCAATTACAAAGTACATATTATGATTTGGAAGAAGCGGAAAGAGAGCTATATGCATATAAAGAAAATATTTATTTTGATGAAGAAGAAAGAAATAATATAGAAGAGCGAATTGACTTAATTCAAGATTTAAAAAGAAAATATGGAAATAATATATCAGAGATTCTTGAGTATAAAAATGAGGTCGAAGCTCAAATAAAAGAAATAGAAAATTTATCAACATATATAGAAAATTTAAAAATAGAAAAAGAAATAATAGAAAAGAAACTAGAAGAATTAGCACAAAAAATGCATTTACTTAGAAATGAATATAGCATAAAAATGTCAAAAGAAATAAACGAAGAGCTACAAGATCTAGAAATGAAGAATGCTAAATTCTCAGTAAGTATAATTGAAAGAAATGAATTTAATGCAAATGGAAAAGATGATATAGAATTTCTAATAAAAACAAATGTTGGAGAAGATGAAAAGCCTTTAATTAAAATAGCATCAGGAGGAGAAATGTCAAGAATAATGCTAGGTATAAAGAAAGTATTAGCAGATGTTGACAAAGTACCAGTACTAATATTTGATGAGATTGATACTGGAATTAGTGGAATAGCAGCTAAAAAAGTCGGAATAAAAATGAAAGAAATATCAAAAACACATCAAGTAATATGCGTAACTCACTTGGCACAAATAGCAGCCAAAGGCGATTATAATTACTTTATAAAGAAAGAAGTAAAAAATAATAAAACAAATACAAAAATAGAGCAATTAGATGAAGAAGGTGTATTGAAAGAAATTGCAAGAATAGCAACAGGTGAAATAAATGACATTTCAATACAACATGCAAAAGAACTTCGAAAAGAAAAAGTTGCATAAAAAATTAATATTTTTCCAAGAATAATACTGAAAGAAAGAGGTGAAAAACTTGGAAAATAATAATTTAAACATATTAGACGAACTCAACAAAGGTGCAACAATGGGAATGAATGCAATAAAAATGGTTGGAGATAAAACTCATGATGCATATTTAAAATCGACTTTAAAAACTGAATATGAAAAGTACAACAAAATATCAGAAAGAATTCATAATTTGTATTCTCAAATAACTACAGATAAAGAACCACACGAGGTAAACAAAATGGAAAAGATGATGACATGGTATGGAATTCAAATGCGAACCATAACAGATGATACACCATCTAAGTTATCTGAACTATTAATGCAAGGAACAAATATGGGAATAATAGAAGGAAGAAGGCTTTTAAATCATAATCAAAATACTAGAGTAGATGAAAGCGTTAAAAATATCTTGAATGATTTTGTTGCAATGCAGGAAGATAGTGTAGAAACACTTAAAAAATTTTTATAAGCCCAAAATTACAAATTTTAATATACTAGAATAGAAGTGGACATTAATAACGTTAGAACTAATTGAAGTTTTAAAGTTATTAATATCTGCTTTTGTTCTATAATAGTAAAGTTCTCCGAACTTCCTATTATAGAAAATAACAATGCACAGAAATTTGCTCCGCAAATTTCGCACGCGAACAAAGACGCGGACTTAAAATGTTATAATGGCGCAAATGTTATAAATAGCCCGCTTTTGTTCTTTATTCTTACAAAAATGTAAGAAAAGTGAGAAATAATTTATGATATAATGAAAAAGGGTGAGAGAGATGCAGAAAATTTTAATAATTGAAGATGATGAAAAAATAAGAAGTGAATTAGAAACTTTTTTAAATAAAAATGGATATGAAACAAAAACAATAGTAAATTTTGAAAATACAATAGAAGACGCCTTAAATGAAAGGGCAGATTTAATATTATTAGATATAAATTTACCATATGCAGATGGTGAGTACATATGTAAAGAAATCAGAAAAAATTCAGATGTACCAATAATAATGGTAACAAGCAGAGATAGTGAGATTGATGAATTAATAAGCTTAAACTATGGAGCAGATCAATATGTTACAAAACCATATAACATTCAAATTTTACTAGCCAAAATAGCAGGACTTTTAAAACGAAATCAATCTAATAATACAAATGATAAAATAGAATTAGAAAAATTTATATTAAATACATCAAGTAGATATGTTGAAAATGGGGATAAAAAAGTAGAGTTAACCAAAAATGAATATAACATTATATATTATCTAAGCTTAAGAAAAGGAAAGTTAGTTTCAAGAGATGAAATAATGGACTACCTTTGGGAAAGTGAAAGTTTTATTGATGACAACACATTAAGTGTAAATATAAAAAGAATAAGAGATAAATTAGAAGAAATAGGAGCAAAAGATTCAATAGAAACTAGGAGAGGACAAGGGGATATTTTAAAATGAAATTCAAAGATTTTATAAAGGATAAAAAAATAGAAATAATATTAATGCTATTTTCAACAATGTCAATCGAAATAATTTTATTAGCATATCAAATTCAACTAATAGTGCGAGTATATGTAGTTGCTTCAATAATTTTAAGTTTATTAATAAGTATGTTAATTGAATACTACAGCAAAAAAAGTTATTATAATAATCTTTTAGAAAAATTAGATGAATTAGATCAAAAGTATTTACTATCAGAAGTAATCTCAAAAGCAAATTTTCAAGATGGTAATTTATTTAAAGAAATATTAGAAGAAACAGGCAAGTCAATGCTTGAAAATGTGAATAAATATAAATACGCGCAAGAAGACTATAAAGAATATATTGAGCTATGGATACACGAAATAAAAACACCAATCTCAGCTAGCAAGTTAATAATAGAAAATAATAAAAATGAAATAACTAAAAATATTGAAGAAGAATTAGACAAAATAGAAAATTACACAGAACAAGCATTGTATTATGCAAGAAGCAATACTGTAGAAAAAGACTATATAATAACAAAAACAAACCTAAAAGATATTGTTAACATGAGTATTATAAAAAACAAAACAATTATATTAAATAACAAGATTGAGCTTGACATACATGATTTAGAAAAACAAGTTTATACAGATAGCAAATGGGTTGTATTTATATTAAACCAAGTTATTCAAAATTCAATTAAATATTCAAAAAAGGAAAACAAATTAATTGAAATATATGCTGAAGAACAAAAAGAAAAAGTTACTTTATACATAAAAGATAATGGATTAGGAATAAAAAAATCAGAACTTTCAAGAGTATTTGAAAAAGGATTTACTGGAGAAAACGGAAGAATAATAGGGAAAAAATCAACAGGAATCGGATTATACTTATGTAAAAAATTATGCGATAAATTGCAACTTGCAATAAATATAAATGCTGAACAAAACGTAGGCACCGAAGTAACAATAGTATTTCCAAAAGGAAGTTTTTCAAATTTTGAAAATTAAATTTCAAGAAATAGTCTTAATGTTAATTTTTTTCTCTTACAAAAATGTAAGAGAAACGTAAGAGTAAAAAATAGTAAGAAACCAAAAAAGAAATTATAATATAATCAGTTGTTAGATAAAAATATTGAAAAAAGATTATAGTCTTAACTGTGAAAAATACCAATAACAGTTAAAATTTATAATTAAAAACTTACTTTTTCAACAAAATTTTATCTTAAGAAAGGAAAATGATTAACATGAGTAACGTATTAGAAGTTAAAAACATTGAAAAGTATTATGGCAATAAAAGCAATCTTACAAAAGCAATTGATAACATAAGCTTTCAAGTACAAAGTGGTGAATTTGTTGGAATAATGGGAGCATCAGGATCACGGAAAAACAACATTGCTAAATTGTATTTCAACAATTGACAGAGTAACAGCTGGTAAAATTATAATAAACAATCAAGACATTACAAAATTAAAAGGAAATAATCTTAATAAATTCAGGAGAGAAGAGTTAGGATTCATATTCCAAGATTTTAATTTATTAGACACATTAACAGCATATGAGAACATAGCTTTAGCATTAACAATTCAAAAGATTAAACCAAATGAAATTGATGCAAGAGTAAAAGAAATTGCACGAAAATTAGGGATAACAGATATACTAAAAAAATATCCATATCAAGTTTCAGGAGGACAAAAACAAAGAATTGCATCAGCAAGAGCAATTATAACAAGCCCTAAATTAGTTCTAGCAGATGAACCAACAGGAGCTTTGGACAGTAAATCATCAAGACAGTTATTAGAAACATTTGAGCACTTAAATAAAAATATGGGAGCAACAATTTTAATGGTAACACATGATGCATTTACAGCCAGCTATGCAGAAAGAATAATATTTATTAAAGATGGAAAAATCTTTAATGAAATAGTAAAAGGAAATGATACGAGAAAAGAATTTTTTGAAAAAATAATTGAGGTGCAAACACTTCTTGGAGGTGATTTGAACGATGTTATTTAAATTATCATTTAGAAACATGAAAAAAAGCTTCAAGGATTATGCAATATATTTTTTAACATTATTTTTGGGTGTAGCAATTTTCTATATGTTTAATTCTTTAGACAGTCAACAAGCAATGCTAGATATTTCAGAATCACAAAAAGAAATAATAAAATTGATGATTAGTATGCTTAGTGTTGTTTCAATTTTTATTGCGGTAATATTGGGATTGTTAATAGCATATGCTAATAAGTTTTTAATAAACAGAAGAAAACGTGAATTTGGAATTTATATGACATTAGGAATGGGAAGAAGACAAATATCTAAGATTATATTACTAGAAACAATACTAGTAGGAATTTTATCATTAATTGCAGGACTTGCAATTGGAATTTTTGCATCTCAATTTATGTCAGTATTGGTTGCAAAAATGTTTGAAGCAGACATGACTAAATTCACATTTATTTTTTCAAAAGAAGCATGCATAAAAACATGTGTATACTTTGCAATCATATATATAGCTGTAATGTTTATAGATACAATAACCGTATCAAGGTACAAACTAATAAACTTGTTAACAGCAACAAAGAAAAATGAAAAAATAAAATTAAAAAATCCAATATTATGTATGTTAGTATTTATAATTGCATGTGTAATGCTAGGATGGGCATATTGGAAAGTATCTGCTAAAGCAACAACAATATCAACAATTCAAGAAATGATTAAACCAATAATAGCAGGAATAATAGGAACAGTACTAGTGTTTTGGTCATTATCAGGATTCATTTTAAAATTAGTACAATCAAACAAAAAGATATATTTAAAAGGAACAAACATGTTTGTTCTAAGACAGTTAAGCAACAAAGTAAATACGACAGTTGTAAGTATGAGTGTAATTTGCTTAATGCTATTTATGACAATAACAGTATTATCAACAAGTTTATCATTACAAAATTCAATGAAAAAAGATATAGAAGAAATGACACCAGTAGATATAAACTTATACAAACAAGCAAATATTGGAGATACATACACTCTTTATGGAGTAAAAAAAGAATCAACACCTGAGCAAAGGGAAGACTCAAAATACCCAATAACGACAACTTTGAAAGAAAACGGATACAGTTTAAATGAACTTAAAGATATAACAGAAATTGAAATTTATAATACTGATGAATGGCAAATACCAGACTCTTTGGGTGATGAATTTGAAAAAATTCAAGAGCAATATACATTAGTATCATTTGCAGAACCAGAAGATATAATAAAAGTTTCAGATTATAATAAAATAGCAAGATTGTATGGAAATCAAGAATACTCTTTAAATGATGATGAATTTATGACAATATGTAATTTTGATTCATTTGAAAAAATAAGAAATTCAGCATTAGAAAAAGGAGTAACAAAAATAATAAACGGCAAAGAATATCATTCAAAATATAAAGAATGTAAGCCAGGATTTGTCCAGATGTCAACAAGTCATACAAATCTAGGAATAATTCTAGTGCCAGATAGCTTTGAATTAAAAGATAGTTGGAAAGAACAATATTTTTTGGCGGCTAATTATAATGCAACAACAGACGAGGGAAAAGAAAAAATCGAAAAAGATTTTACAAATGGAAAACCACTAGAAGCAAAAGGAATTAATCTAGAAGGAATGAGTAAAATATCATTAGTAGAATCAAGTGTAGGCATTTCAACAATGGTAGTATTTATCGCAATATATTTAGGAATAGTATTTTTAATAGCAAGCTCTGCAATCTTAGCATTGAAACAATTAACAGAAAGTTCAGACAACAAGCAAAGATATTTAATCTTAAGAAAAATTGGATGCGATGAAAAAATGATTAATCAGGCACTGTTCAGACAAATAGGAATTTTCTTTATGATGCCACTTGTATTAGCGATAATTCATTCAATTTTTGGAATACAATTTGCAACTACAATATTTGAAGGATTAACAAGTAAAAGTCAATTATTACCATCAATTATATCAACAGTAATAATTATGGTAGTGGTTTATGGATTATATTTCATTGCAACATATGCTGGAAGTAAAAATATAATAAAAGAATAATAATTTTATATAAAACTAAAAGGAATGTCCCATGTCCAATGTAGAAAACATTTCATGTTAGTAGCCTAATTTATACTGTCAAACGTTATGAGTTCAGTAAATAAATCATTAAAATAAAAAAAGGGCCCTGCAGTAAAAGCAGGGCCTTTTAGAATAGTTTTAGTCTTCAAACTTATGATCGAAGATATCCTTCCGCCACGCCTTAAGCTTGGCACGTGCAGAAGAAATCATCTCTTTTTTTACCTTCGGATCACAATCAAGGTATTTCATAGAGGCGATAGAATCCTTCAGTTTGTTATACTTGCGGATAGCATCCTCAACTGAGACGATGTCGACGATTCCCATGTTTTCCATTTCAGCAATCTTTCCAGAATTCATAAGAGAACCATCATAATATTTTCTGACAGCTCTAGGAACTTGAAGAAAATCATTGAAGCCGAATGAATCAGTTACAGGAATGTACCACAAGTTGTGTAATTTGATTCCATAACCACATATCTCATAAACGGTTACGACATGCCGCCCAATATGAACGAATCCAGATATAACTATTCCATATTTCATAAAAACCTCCTTGGCAATAGCCTATAAATTGTTAATAGTTACATATATAACATAAACTCCAGTGAAACACATAAAGGAGATAATTAGATTTACATAACACGGATTATATAATGAAATAGCCGAAAAGTCAAGAAATAGGTACTATTTTCGATAGGATATCCTTTTCATTGTTTAATTTTTTACAAAAATATTTTGATATAATTTTGATTAGTTATTCCTTTTCTATTAAACTAATTCTCCAGAATTTGTATTATATTAACACGTTATTCTTTAATCTCCTTAGCCAATTTTGAAATTGCTTTTGTTTCAATACGAGAAACATAAGATCTTGAAATACCGAAGATATTAGCAACTTCATTTTGAGTAAGAGGTTTAGAATTATTTAAACCAAATCTTAAAATGAGAATTTCTCGTTCTCTAGGCTTAAGAATAGAAGCCATTTTCTCATATAATTTCTTTTCTTTTAATTTCAAATCAATAGCATCTTCAATACTTCTTTCATTGTTTTCTAAAACCTCCTGCAAAGTAATAACATTATCATCTTTATCTTTACCAATAGGCTCATTAAGAAAAACTTCAGAATTTAATTTTTTAGAATTTCTAAAGAACATCAAAATTTCATTTTCAATACACCTAGAAATATATGTAGAAAGCTTTACACCTTTTTTAGAATTGTAACTATTAATTCCTTTTATTAATCCAATAGTGCCAATAGAAATTAAATCATCTAAAGGAACATTGGCAGATGTATATTTTTTAGAAATATGAGCAACAAGTCTTAAATTTCGTTCAATTAAAACATCTTTTGCAGACATATCTCCGTTCTCAAATTTTTCTAAATATATTTTTTCTTCATCACTTGAAAGTGGCTCAGGGAATAGATTATTACTAGATATGTACCCAAATAAAAAAACAGACGAATTAATAAAGGTTAAAAAACCTGAAATGGACAATATAAGCATATTAGACCTCCAAATATCTATATAGAAAATATATGAAGTAAAATAAAAATAGTGCGTGTCAACTTAAAAATAACCTTGTCATAAAATGTCCATATTCAAATAAATTTTTTTAAGAGAGAGGACTTGCAAATTATTAAAGTCGAATAATGTTAGAATATAAAAAATATTGAAAAATAAAGAAAAACGATTAGTGCTTCCTTTTTTTAACAAAACGTGTTATAATATAGTTATCAATCTTAAAGGAGGAGATAATTATGACAACAATGACAAGACACGATGTAAAAGCACTGGAGTACAGTAACCCGTTACCAAAAGTTCTGGATGGTCATTCTAAAGGATACGAGGAAGTCTTCATTAATTCAGGCGGTGAGCCTACAGAAGAACTTGCTCAGAATCATCTGGTGGCAATTATTGTAAACCATCCAAGGAAACTCGGATGGTACAGCCAGAACGAAGGTATATTTCAGGATTCTGATGGACTTTGGTATGCTTTCAGACATCAGGCTCAGTACAGATAAAACTGTACAAGAGTAAGAGTAACTAATTAATCTCCGGCCCGGCTATAACAATTTAGCCGGGCTTCTTCTATGCTAAAAAGTTGTAAAAAATTAAAAATCTAAAAGAACAATGTAAAGGAAAATAAAGTGAAATCAAATTATTAGACAAAAAAGTTTAATAAGGAGGGTTCATTTTATGTCAAAATATTAAATAAGTTTTTTAGCAGTTCAAATTTTACTTTGCGCTAAGTATAATATTGTAATTTAAATCAAAAGAAGATATAATCAATAATATTAAAAAAGAAAGAAATGAAACATTATGAAAGAATTAGATGAATGCAAATTATGTCCATTTGAATGTAAAGTAAACAGAAATGAAAATCACTTAGGTAGATGCAAAGCAGGAAAAAACATAAAGATAGGATTATACTCTTTGCATTATGATGAAGAACCTTGCATAAGTGGAAAAGAAGGTTCAGGAACAGTATTTTTTAGCAATTGCAATTTAAAATGTAAATTTTGTCAGAATTATAAAATAAGTTGTGAAGGAAAAGGTGAAGAAATAACTGTTCAAGAATTAGCTGAAATATTTTTAAAGCAACAAGCAGATGGTGCAAACAATATTAATCTTGTAACAGCAGTACCATATGTACCACACATAATCGAAGCTTTAAAAATTGCAAAGCAAAAAGGACTAACAATACCAATTTTATATAATACAAGTGGTTACGAAAAAGAAGAAACATTAAAAATTTTGGAAGGTTATATAGATATTTATTTACCTGACTTCAAATATTATGATAATGATTTAGCAATGAGATTATCTGGAACAAAAAATTACAGAGAAATAACTCAAAAAGCCATAAAAGAAATGTATAGACAAGTTGGAAAAAATCAATATGATGGAAATGGTATGTTAAAAAAAGGAATGATAATAAGACATTTAGTATTACCAAATAATATTCAAAATTCAAAAGATGTTTTAAAATGGATAAAAGAAAACTTGCCAGAAGATATAACAATAAGCTTAATGGCACAATATTTCCCAACATATAAGGCAAATGAAGACAGTCAAATAAATAGGAAATTAACCCAAGAAGAGTATGATGAAATAGAAAATTACTTATATGAATTAGATTTGGAAAATGGATATATTCAAGATTTAGAAGATGAGGAGGAGAAGTATGTACCAAAATTCTAGTATAGAAATAATTTATGGAACAGGAAATAAGGCCAAAGTTGAGGCAATGAAAAAAATAATAAGAGAGCATGATTTTAATGTATCAATACAAACATTAAAAGATATTAATTTCAATGAAGAAATAATAGAAGATGGAAAAACATTTGAAGAAAATTCAGAAATAAAAGCAAGAGTAATTCAAAAATTCTGCGAGAAAAATAATATAAAAAATAAAATAATAATAACAGATGATGCAGGACTATGTATAGATAAATTAAATGGAGAGCCAGGTGTATATACAGCAAGATATGCTGGAGAAAATCCAACACAAATAGAAAATATAACAAAAGTTTTAGAGAATATGAAACAATATACCAATCCAGAAGATAGATCTTGTACTTTTGTATGCGTATTGACAGCAATTATAATGGAATCAAATGAAAAAATTGTAGCTAGAGGCGAATGTAAAGGTTCAATTGCAATGACTCCAGGAAGATTAGGAGGTCTAACATATGGACCAATATTTATACCAGAAGGCTTTTCAGAACCAATGAGTGAAATGCCAGAAGAAAAATATGAAGCAGTACATAATCACAGAGATATAGCTATGAAAAAGATTATGCAAGAATTAAAAAAACGAATTAAAGAATAAAAAACGACAAAAATTACACTACTATAAAATTTGAAAAAAATCAACCATTAAAACATATCTAATTAGTTAGTATAAATTCAAAAAAATGAGGAAAAATAACTTAAAACAATCTAAAAACAGTTAAAAAGGAAAAATAGAATTTGAAACAAATAAAAACATATGTTAATATAAATACAACAAATGAATAAGTTATTAATCTTCCCTGCATGGTGCGTTTTTGACAGAGTTTTTAGAACCTACAAGTTTTGGAGAAGGGAGCATGATCTCTGAATATGGCGTGTAAGCTTACGAGCTTTATCAGTAAGAAACCCAGAAGTATTTAGGACAGCACCCACCTGTTTTAGGACAGGTCCATAAAAATTCTTATGCATGACGGCTGATGTGGGGTTTTTAATGCCAATATTGGTGAATTGCCAATGTTGGCATTAATTTTTTACACACTTTACAAGAAAAATCAAAAATGCTAAAATAAAGACATTGGAGGAGCTATGAACGTAAAAGAGGCTATAAAATATGGAATAGATAATTTAAAAAATATAGATGATAAATCACTTAAAGTAAGACTAATTTTATCTCATTTTATGAATGTTGAAAAAAACTATTTAATAACACATGATGATGAAGAATTATCAGAAGAGATAGAAGAAAAATACAAACAAGGAATTGAGAAATTATCTAAAGATGTACCACTTCAATATATAACAAATACTCAAGAATTTTATGGAATGAAATTTAAGGTCAATGAAAATGTTTTGATACCTAGATATGATACAGAAATTCTAATTGAAGAAACTTTAAAATTGGCTAAAGACAAAGACAAAATATTAGATATGTGTACAGGAAGTGGAATCATAGCAATCACATTAGCAAAAAATGTGGAGAAAGCAAATGTATTTGCATGTGATATAAGCCTTGAAGCTCTAAAAGTCGCAAAAGAAAATAATGAATTACATAATACAAATGTTAAATTTATTAACTCAAATTTATTTGAAAAAATAGAAGAAAAAAATTTTGATATTATAGTTTCAAATCCACCATATATAACAGAAAAAGAGATGCAAGAACTAGAAAATCAAGTGAAAAAAGAGCCTGAATTGGCTCTATATGGCGGAGTAGATGGACTAAATTTTTATAGAAAAATAACTGAAAACGCAAAAGAATATTTAAAAAAAGAAGGATTATTAATATTTGAAATTGGTTATAAACAAAAAGAAGACGTTAGCAAAATATTAATTGAAAATAAATTTAAGAATATAAAATGTGTGAAAGACTTGCAAGGCTTAGACAGAGTTATAATAGGAGAGAAGGAGTAAATATGTCTTTTTCATCAGAAGTAAAACAAGAGTTAAGTTCAATAAATACATATTCAAAATCTAATTTGATAGAAGCTGAATTAATAGGATATTTAATGTCAGCGAATATAAAAGAAGAAAATGAGAAAATTGAATTTATTACAGAAAATGAATTTAATATTGAGAGAATTTATAAAATTTTGTTTAAATTGAAAATAGAATATGAGCCTGAAACAAGAAGAAAAACTTTTGTTGCAAAGATTAATAAACCGAATTTGAGAAACATTGAAAATTTAGAAACTGAAGAAGAGAAAAAAGCATTGATAAGAGGAATTTTTCTAGGAAGCGGATCAATAAATGACCCTACGAAAAAGTATCACTTAGAAATTTTATCGAAGAATAAAGATGTTGCTCAATATATTCAAAATATATTAAAAAGCTTTAATATAAAAGCAAAAATTCTTGAGATGAATAATACAATTTATATAAAAGAAGGCGAAGAAATTTCAAAATTTTTGGCTTTCATAGGTGCTCAAAAAGCAGTTTTAAAATATGAAGAAATTCGAGTTATGAGAGAAATCCGAAATAACGTTAATAGACAAGTAAATTGTGAAACAGCAAATTTGAATAAAACAATCAGTGCTTCAGTAATGCAAATAGAAGCAATAAATTATTTGAAGAAAGTAAAGAAATATGAAGAATTACCTACAGGCTTGCAAGAGATAGCTGAGTTAAGATTGGAATATCCAGAAATGAGTTTAAAAGATTTAGGAAGTTTATTAGAAAAACCTTTAGGAAAATCAGGAGTAAATCATAGATTAAAGAAAATTATAGAAATTGCTGATGAAGCAAAGAAGGAGAACGAATGAAAGAAATAGGATTATATATTCACATTCCATATTGCAAAAGAAAATGTTTTTATTGTGATTTTATTTCTTTTTCAGGAAAAGAAGATACAATAAAAAAATATGTTGAAACAATAAAAAAAGATATATCAGATTGTAAATATACAGGATTTAATATAGGTACAATTTACATAGGAGGTGGTACACCATCATTTATTGATCCACAGTATATTTCAGAAATAATTGCAAAGGTAAGAGAAAAATTTATAGTAACTCAAAATGCAGAAATAACAATAGAAGTGAATCCAGGAACAGTAACGAGAGAGAAATTGATGGATTATAAAAAGGCTGGAATAAATAGATTAAGCATAGGTTTGCAATCAACTGATAATGATACATTAAAACGAATTGGAAGAATACATTCTTATGAAGACTTTGTAGAAACATATGATATGGCAAGAGAAATAGGATTTGATAATATTAATGTTGATTTCATGATAGCACTTCCAGGAGAGGATGAATGGAGTGTTGCAATACAAATAAGTGAAATAATTAATTTGAAACCAGAACATATTTCATGCTATTCATTAATTTTAGAAGATGGAACAAGACTAAAAGAAATGGTAGATTCAGGAGAAGTAGAATTACCAACTGATGAAGAAGAAAGAAAAATGTATTGGAAAATGAAAGAATTGCTAGAGGAAAACGGATATGAACATTATGAAATATCAAATTTTTCAATGCCAGGACATAGATCAAGACACAATATGGATTGTTGGTCTCAAAAGGAATACCTTGGATTCGGAACAGCAGCACATAGCTATTTCGGCGGAAGAAGATTTTCTAATAAGAAAACAATTGAAGAATATATAGAAAATTACAGTGAAAAAGAAGTTGAAGAAGACCAAACAGAAGAAGAAATGAAAAAAGAATATATGATGCTAGGACTAAGAAAAATAGAAGGAGTATCAATATCTGAATTTGAACAAAAATTTCAAATTAATCCATTATTCTATTTTAGATTTGAAATAAGCAAATTAGTAGACGAAGACCTAATAGAAATTGATTTAGATAATATAAAATTAACTAAAAAAGGATTAGATTTAGCTAATCTTGTTTGGGAAGAGTTTGTGTAAGAAATATATAATAGAAAAAGAGCCATGCTTTTGTAGCATGGCTCTCGTCGTGATTAAAGATAATCACGAACCAGGATTGCGTTTTCCACGAGTTTAGTAAGTTCCGTATAAAAAGGAGAGGTCTCATAGTTAAATTTTGCTTCGTCTTTGGGTAATAATCCACAGGAAGTCAAAAAATAAAACGAGACTATAGGATGTGTGGCGTTTTCCGGAAGAACACCGGCGTATTCGCTATTCAGTTTGCGGACATACTCTTCACGGAAGATAATTGCCGGAAACTTCTTGGCAACCAACTGCTTTACAGCATCGATGTTGAGAAAACCGGTACCTACATTGCCATAGTCTACACCTGATTCATCGAGTTTCAAACACTTTAAAATCAAATTGATGCAGACATCACGACCACATTCTTTGATTTCTCCGTTTGGTGCAAATACCTTTGAGTAACATTCAAGAAAATCGTTTTCCCGTTTCATAGTGATACCTCCTATTCTTAAAAAGCTTTTACAACGGGTGTCTAAAGATTCATTAATATGAGTCTTTGTAGGGATATTATACATGCATCAACTAAATTTGTAAATAATTTTAAGTAAATTAGCAAATACTATTGACAATTGCTAAAAATAGATATAATATATATAAAGAATTTAGCAAAGATACACAAAGAGTGCTAAAAATAAAAGAGGTAGTAAAATGGTTGAAAATCTTGATAATAGAAAAAAAAGAATACTTCAAGCAATCATAGAAGAATACATTGATACTGCAGAGCCTGTAAGCTCAGGAAATTTAGTAAAAGAATTGAACTGCAGTAGTGCTACAATAAGAAATGAAATGGCTGAATTAGAAAAGGTAGGATTCATTGAAAAACCATATACATCAGCCGGAAGAATACCATCTCAAAAAGGATATAGATATTATATAGATGAATTATTAAGAGATGATAAATTAACTAAAAAAGAAATGCAATATATAAAAAATAAACTAGAAACAACAGTAAACGATTTAGAAGATTTAACCAAAATAGCAACAACAACTTTATCAGAATTAACACATTATACAACAATTGCTATAGGACCTAAAATAGAAAAACATACAATATTAGATGTTAAATTCGTATTATTAGGAAGCAGAGTTATGATGGCAATAATCCTAACAGACTCTGGAATAATTCGTGAGGCAATTATAAAATTTGATGAAGATGTTACAGAAGAACAAATTAAAAATCTAAATACAATATTCGCAAACCATATGGTTGGAAAACCAATAGAAGAAATTGGCGGAAATGTTGAAGAATTTATATCTGCCCAAATGAATAGTAGTATAGCAGTTATAAAGAAAATAATAGAAGAAATAGATAAATTATTTAAAGAAAGCGAAGAAGTTTATTTAGAAGGAACAAATAAGTCATTTGACTTACCAGAATTTCAAAAAGCAGATTTAGCTAAAAACTTCATGAACGTCTTAGATGCCAAAGATTTAGTATCAGAAGTACTAAATACAGGAATAGCAGAAGACATTAATGTTTATATAGGAAATGAGTTACATGATGAAAAATTAAAAGATTTTAGTGTAGTAACATTTAACCATTTACTAGGTGATAAAGATATAGGAACAATAGGAATAATCGGCCCAACAAGAATGGATTATTCAAAAGTTATTTCTATAATGAAATATATAAGCAAAAAAATAAAAGAAGACTATGAAGATGACAATAAAAATTAATTAAGAAAGAAGGGAAAAAGATGGCAGAAAAAGAAAAGAACACAAAAGACGAGAACGAAGTTAAGACAGAAAATGTTGAAAAAGAAACAGAAGTTATTGAGAATGACATTGAAAAAGAATTAGACGAACTTAATGATAGATACAAGCGTTTATTTGCTGAATTTGAAAACTACAAAAAAAGAAACATGAAAGAAAGAGAATCTTTAAGAAATATGCTTACATCAGACATAATGATGAGCATATTACCAATAATAGATAATCTTGAAAAAGCAATAAGCACTGGAACTAAGGATAAAGCATATGAAGAAGGAATAAAATTAGTGTTAAAACAATTAAAAGATGTTTTAGCATATAATGGAGTTAAAGAAATTGAAACAGTAGGAAAAGAATTTGATCCAGAACTTCATGAAGCTGTAAGTCATGTAACAGACGAAAAGCTTGGAAAGAACATTATAAAAGAAGAATTCAGAAAAGGCTATATCATAGGAACTAAAGTAATTAGACATTCTATGGTTATAGTTGCAAATTAGTTTTTAATTTTAAAAATATAAATTGTACAAAAGAACAAATTTAAGATAGATGAAATAAGGAGGAATAAGAATATGTCAAAAATTATAGGTATTGACTTAGGAACAACAAACTCATGTGTAGCCGTAATGGAAGGTGGAGAAGCAGTTGTAATTCCAAACCCAGAAGGAAATAGAACAACTCCATCAGTAGTTGCATTTTCACAAAATGGTGAAAGACTAGTTGGACAAATTGCAAAACGTCAAGCAGTAACAAACCCAGATCATACAGTAATCTCAATAAAAAGAGATATGGGTACAGATAAAAAGGTAAAAATCGAAGGTGATGAATTTACACCTCAAGAAATATCAGCAATGATATTACAAAAATTAAAATCAGATGCTGAAAATTATTTAGGAACAGAAGTAAAACAAGCAGTTATTACAGTTCCTGCATACTTCAGTGATAGCCAAAGACAAGCAACAAAAGATGCTGGTAAAATAGCTGGACTAGAAGTTTTAAGAATTATAAACGAACCAACAGCTGCAGCACTTGCATTTGGTATGGATAAAGCAGATAAAGATCAAAAAATAATGGTATATGATTTAGGTGGAGGTACATTCGATGTTTCTATCCTAGACATAGGTGATGGTGTATTTGAAGTTTTAGCTACAAGCGGAAACAATAGACTTGGTGGAGATGACTTCGATCAAAAAATTATAGAATATCTAATTGCAGAATTCAAAAAAACAAATGGAATTGATTTAAGTACAGATAAAATGGCAATGCAAAGATTAAAAGAAGCTGCTGAAAAAGCTAAAATAGAATTATCAGGAATGGGACAAACACAAATTAACTTACCATTCATAACAGCAGATAGCACAGGACCAAAACACTTAGACATAACATTAACAAGAGCTAAATTTGAAGACTTAATCAGAGAATTAGTTGATTCAACAAAAGGACCTGTTAACCAAGCATTAAAAGATGCTGGAATCACATCTAATGATCTTGACCAAGTATTATTAGTTGGTGGATCTACAAGAGTTCCATTAGTACAAGAAACAGTTAAGAAAATAACAGGTAAAGAACCAAACAAAGGTATAAACCCAGATGAATGCGTTGCATTAGGTGCAGCTATTCAAGGTGGTGTATTATCAGGAGATGTTAAAGACTTAGTATTACTTGATGTAACACCATTATCATTAGGTATTGAAACATATGGTGGAGTATTCACAAAATTAATTGAAAGAAACACAACAATACCAACAAAGAAATCACAAATATTCTCTACAGCTGCTGATGGTCAAACAAGCGTTGAAGTTCACGTATTACAAGGTGAAAGAGAAATGGCAGCATATAACAAAACATTAGGAAGATTCCAATTAACAGGAATTCCACCAGCACCAAGAGGAGTACCACAAATCGAAGTTACATTTGATATAGATGCAAATGGTATAGTTCACGTATCAGCAAAAGATACAGCAACAGGAAATGAACAAAAAGTATCAATCACAGCAAGCACAAACTTAACAGAAGAAGATATCAACAGAGCTGTTAGAGATGCAGAAGAACATGCATCAGAAGATAAAAAGAGAAAAGAAGAAGTTGAAGTTAAGAACAATGCAGAAAGCTTAATTTACAATAGCCAAAAAACATTAGATGAATTAGGAGATAAAATAAGCAGCGAAGAAAAAGCAAAAGTTCAAACAGAAATTGATAACTTAAAGAAAAAAGTAGAAGGAAACAACATAGACGAAATTAAAGATGGAACAGACAAATTAACAAAAGTATTCTATGAAATTTCTGAAAAACTATACAAAGCTAATGGAGCAAATGCAGGAGCAGCAGAAGGTCAAACAGCTGGAGCTGAAGAAGCAAAAGAAGGCGAAGTATATGATGCTGACTACAAAGTAGAAGACGAAAATAAAGATGACAACAAATAAAAAATTCAAATTAGTTTGGGGCGCAAGAATCATACGCCCCAAACTTTTATACATGAATATTTGAAAGATAAAAGTAAAACTTAAAGTTTTTATAATAGAATGTAATTACTGTAAGTTATGCAATGGAGGGAGAAATGAGCGACAATACATCTAAAAGAGATTACTATGAAGTACTTGGCGTAGAAAAAAATGCTACTGACGAAGAACTAAAAAAAGCATATAGAAAACTAGCAAAGAAATATCACCCAGATGCAAACCCAGATAATAAAAAAGAAGCAGAGGCTAAATTCAAAGAAGTTAGCGAAGCATATGAAGTGTTATCTGATAAACAAAAAAGACAAATGTATGATCAATTTGGATTTAATGGCCCACAAGGATTCGGAGGACAGAACGGAGGAGGATACTACTCATATGGTTCTGGATTTGATGGATTTAGTGGATTCTCTGGATTTGAAGATTTCGGATTTGGAAGTTTTGGAGATATTTTCTCAGCAGCATTTGGAGGAGGAACAAGAAGAAAATCTGGACCAAGAAAAGGTGCTGATTTAAAAGTAAATTTAGATATTACATTTGAAGAATCATATCTTGGAGTAGAGAAAACAATTGTAATTAGCAGAAATAAAGAGTGCTCAAACTGCCATGGAACAGGTGCAAAACCTGGAACAAATCCTCAAACATGCCAAGTATGTAATGGTACAGGAAAAATAAAACAAGTAGTAACAACACCATTTGGACAAATGTCAACACAAAAAGTTTGTTCAAATTGTGGTGGTGAAGGAAAAATAATAAAAGAACCTTGCAGTGAATGTAGAGGAAAAGGAATAGTACGCGAATCTGCAAGAATAAAAGTTAAAATACCAGCAGGAATTGATGATGGTCAAACAGTTGTATTACGTGGTGAAGGAGAACCAGGAACTAAGAATGGACCTAAAGGAGATTTATATATAAATGTTCATGTAAAAAAACATAGCATATATTCAAGAAAAGCAGACCATGTATTATGTGATATTCCAATCACATTTACAGGTGCAACTTTAGGAACAGAAATAGAAATTCCTATGGTAGACGGAACTAAAGAGAAATACAAGATTCCAGAAGGAACACAAACAGGCTCAAAATTCGTATTAAGAGGAAAAGGATTTAAGAGCGTAAATGGAAACTGGAGAGGAGATTTTGTATTTACAGTACATGTTCAAGTTCCAAAGAAGTTAACTGCTGAACAAAGAGAATTAATCTCAAAATTAGCGTTAACTATGAATGAACAACCACCAATAAAAAAACGTGGAATATTCGGATAAAAGAACAAAAGACTTTTTGCTATATTTAGCAAGAAGTCTTTTTTGTTTGAAAGGAAAATCATTCAAATTTCTTATTATAATAATTTAGAAAAAATCATAATATAAATATTTTGATTTTTTTATCTATGTTCGTGTATAATAAATACGAAGAAAGGATGATGAGTATGGATAAATTTATGCAACAAGCAAGAGATATGGCAAGAGATGGCGCAAACAGAAACGATGGAGGACCATTTGGAGCAGTAATAATAGACAAAGATGGGAATGTAATAGCAAAAGGAAATAATAAAGTAATAGTTTCACATGATCCAACAGCACATGCAGAAATTGTAGCAATAAGAGAAGCATCAAAAAAATTAAATACACATGATTTATCAGATTGTATTTTATATACATCATGTGAACCATGCCCAATGTGTTTATCAGCAATAATTTGGGCAAACATAAAAAAAGTATATTATGCATGTACAAGAAAAGATGCAGCAAGCATAGGATTTAGAGATGACATGATATATGAATACTTAAAAGGAAACAACAACAACGTAATTGAGTTAAAAGAAATAGATAGAGAAGAGTGCAAATCTTTATTTGAAGAATATAAGGCAAAGAATAAAGAAATATATTAATCAAAGTACAAAAGCGAACATTTATAACATTTATGATTATTATAATGCTTTGATTTTGTATATTTATTCACACAAGAAATTTACAAAACAAATTTCTTGACATTATTATTTTTAGGAAGTTTAGAGAAAGTTCATATACAAAAAAGGGCCACGGAAAATATTCCGTGACTCTTTTTTTTTTACTAGATGCATATTATTCAAGACTATATTCGAAGAGCTGACATTCCTTTGAAGGGTATGATTCATCGATAGTAGAGCCTAACTTAGCTTGAACTCCTAAACTAGCCTGATTTGTTTTCCGAATCTCAAACTTTAATTTGAGATATTCTTGAGCGAGTTCTGAAGCCAATTTCTTAATTCCGCGATAAGCATAATTGTTACCGCGGTATTTTTTACCGACAAAATAATGAACTATAGCACCATCAACGGCACCAGTCTCATCAAAATTGTCATTTACATCAAAAACCGCAACCAAGCGATTTGACTTTGTAAACAAACCATAAACAGCCTCGTTATGCGAGGTGTAAGAAACTATTTTCTTTTTTGCCTCGTCAATACTGCTGACGATAAAGAATCTAGCATAACGCTTCAAATCCTCATCTTCCCGTGCGATCTGAAAGTATGAATTTGCATCTCTAGTTGTCAGTACCCGAATGGTAAGCCCATCCTTGCTGTTCTTATTGTTTTTTTGTTTTTTCATTAAAAAAACCTCCTAATGTATTTAATTACTTATAATAATAGCACAAAGAAGGCTAAAATACAAGAAAAAATGTTGACATAAAAACCAAATGATGCGATAATAAAAAAAGATTAAAAAAGGAGGGTATATATGGAAAAAATAAAAAATAATTTAATAAAATATAAAAACAATAAAATTATACTCTCTAAAAACAAGCTAAATGCAAACTTAAAAAATATAGAGGCTCCAATGCCCGCAAGGGAAGGCAGTAGATAATAAACAATAAAAAATATGGAGTCATAGGGCAAAGCCTAATGAAATCCTAATACCTAATAAAAGAAAGGAATTAGAAAAATGAAGTTAAGTGAAAGTTATTTTTATACATTAAGAGAAGATGCAAAGGATGAAGAATCAGTAAGTGGAAACTTACTTGTAAAAAGTGGAATGTTTAAAAAAGTTGGAAACGGAATATACATGAAGTTACCACTTGGAAATAAAGTTTGGGAAAACGTAAAAGCAATTGTAAGAAGAAATATGAATGAAGCAGGCGCACAAGAAGTAACAATGCCAATGCTTTTACCAATTGAAGCTTTTCAAAAATCAGGAAGATATGAACTATTTGGCCCATCAATATTCCAATTAAATGATAGATACAACAGACCATATGTTTTAGGACCAACACACGAAGAATTCTTTACAATAGCAGCTATGATGAAAGCTAAATCATATAAAGATTTACCATATACATTATATCAAATTGGAAATAAATATCGTGATGAAGTAAGACCACGTTTAGGTTTAATTCGTACAAGGGAATTCACGATGAAAGATGCATACAGCTTTGATACAGATTTAGAGAGTTGTGATAAATCATATAAAAAACAATTCGATGCATACAATAAGATATTTAAAGAAATAGGAATCAATTATGCAGTAGTAAGAGCAGATACAGGAGTTATGGGAGGATTACTATCAGAGGAATTCCAAGCAGTTACAGATGTTGGTGAAGATATTTTAGTATTATGCGACGAATGTGATTATGCATCAAACATTGAAGTTAGCGAATGTTTAGATATTGAAAAATCAACTAATGAAGAGAAAAAGAAAATTGAAAAAATCCATACACCAAATGTAGGAACAATAGAAGACTTAGAAAATTACTTAGGAGAAACAGCAGATAACTTTGTTAAAACATTAATTTACAAAGCAGATGATAAATTCTATGCATGCTTAGTAAAAGGTGATAAAGAATTAAATGAAGTAAAATTGCAAAAACTATTAAATGTAACAGAAGTAGCGCTTGCTGAAGCTGAAGACGTTATGAGAATAACACATGCAAACGTTGGATTTGCAGGACCAGTTGGATTAGACATTCCAGTAATAATGGATAATGAAATAAAATATATGAAAAACTTTGTAGTAGGCGCAAATGAAACAGATTATCATTATAAAAATGTAAATCTAGAAGACTTTAAAGTTGAAACAATAGCAGACATTAGAAATGTGCAAGAAGGAGACATATGTCCAAAATGTAAAAAAGGACATTTGAACTTCAAAAAAGGAATTGAAATTGGTAACACATTTAAATTAGGTACTAAATATAGTAAGAGTTTAGGACTAAACTATATGGATGAAAACAATGAATTAAAACCAGTTGTAATGGGATGCTATGGTATTGGAATTGAAAGAATTATAGCAGCAGTTGTTGAACAAAACCATGATGATAAAGGAATAATTTGGCCAATGAATATTGCACCATATAAAGTTGCAATTGTACAAATCAGTGATAAAGACGAAAAACAAAAACAAGTTGCAAATGATTTATATGAAACTTTAACAAACATTGGAATTGATACAATATTAGATGATAGAAAAGAAAGAGCAGGAGTTAAATTTAATGATATGGATTTAATAGGAATTCCTGTTAGAATAACAGTAGGAAAGAAAGTTGAAGAAGGACAAATAGAACTAAAAGAAAGAAGAAAAGACGAAGTAGAACTAGTTGAAATATCAGCAGTTGTTGAGAGAATAAAAGAATTAGTAAAATAATAAAAGAAGCATATTAGTATTTTTAAATATTAATATGCTTTGTTTTTTTAGAAATATTACTACAAATCAAAATAAATGAAATATTGAAACAATAATTAGAAAATGATAATATAATTTCAGCAAAGGAGAGAATAGAAACAAATCCATAGAGATATTATACATCGCGATTTATAATATCTCAAAATTTAAGAGAAAGGAATTAATTAATTAAATATTTCTATATAATTGATTATACGAGAGATTATGAAAGATTTAATATATGTAACAGGAAATGAATCTAAAATATTTAGTGCAAAAAAATTATTAGAACCATATGGAATAAATGTAATTGCAAAGAAAATAGATTGCATAGAAATTCAAGCAGATAAGATAGAAGATGTTACAGAACCAGGAAAGGAAACAAAGGTATTTTATTCGAAAACAGAAGGAGTACTTGATACTAAGAAAAGTGGTACATATGGTTGGAGTTGGGATAGAATATTTATTCCAAATGGCCAAACAAAGTCAATGGCTAATTTTGACGATGATGAAAGATTTAAATTATGGTCTGATGAAGGTTATAAAAAATTAGCTGAATATTTAAATAAAAATAATTAAAAATAGAAACAAGTTAATCAATCATTCTAACCCATATGGGTGCAGGTAAAGATTTTTACAACCTGCACTTTTTTTATAAAGATATAATTAAAAACTGTAACATTTTTACTAAAAAAGACTCTAACTAAATAAGGAGGAAAAAAGCTATGCATAATTCGGAAAATCCAGAAGAAGTATATAACAAGTATTCAACCACAGTATATAGATATTTATATTGCTTAACACAAAATGAGCTTCTAGCAGAAGAACTAACACAAGAAACATTTGCAATAGCTTTAGAGAAAATAGATGGTTTTAAATATAAATGCAAGTTATCTACATGGCTTTGCCAAATCGCAAAACATTTATGGTATAAACAATTAAAAGAAAGTAAAAAGAAAAAATCTATTTCATTTGAAGAAATAGAAAATGAAATTTTTATTGGAAATACGGTAGATGACATAGTATGTGAAAATGATGAAAGAATATTATTATATAAGCAAATTCAAAAATTGGAAGAGCCATTTAAAGATGTTATATACTTAAAATTATCAGGAAATTTAAGCTTTGTAGAGATTGCTGAAATACTAGGAAAAACACCTAGCTGGGTAAGAGTAACTTATTTTAGAGCTAAAGAAAAATTGAAAAAGGAGGGAGAAAAATGAAAGAGAAAATTGATTGTAAAATTGTAGAGGATTTATTAATTGCATATTTAGATGGTACATTAAATCCTGAAACAAAAGAAATTGTATATAAACACTTTTCAGAATGTGAGTCATGCAAAAGTAAATTTGAAGATTTAAAAAATAGTATGATAGAAGATAAAGCAAACGATAAAAAATGCGTAGATTACTTGAAAAAAGCAAAAAGAAAAGAGAGAATAAATACAATAAAGTGGATACTATTAATAATTGTAGTTATTTTATTAATAATATGGCTTAGAAAAAGTATTATAATAACAAAAATATACAATAAAAGAAATGAATATTTATCAAGCAATAATATATATATTCAAAAAATTGAACATCAACCCAATAGTAGTGCAATAGTTACAGAATATTATTATAAAGATGGAAAGTATAAAAAAGTTACAGATACATACGCAAATGATAAAAGTGTTGCAAATGACGTATCATATGGAACTATGAATATGGAAGATTTTAAAAATATAATATCAGATTATACAATTTCATATGATTCGAATATTTGCACAAGAATATATCAATCATTGGGTGTTTCAATTTTCACTTCTATAAAATCCTCAAATTTAAATAGGAACAGCAAAGAAGGAATAAAAAAATGTTATGTTATAACAGATAATAACAATAATAAAACATGGTATGATAAAGAAACTGGATTAATGTTAAAGCAAGTAGTTCCAAACAGTCAACCAGTATACTATTCAAATACTTATATTTTAAAACAAACACAAGATCAAGCAACAGAATTAATATATGAGTTCAACTGTGTAACAGATGATGATATTGAAGAATCAAATATGTAATATAAAGAATCAAAGGTCTCTGTAAAATTTGACAAATATACAAAAAGATAGTATAATCATAAACAGTTGTTATCGCATGAGGCGATATGGAAGAGATGTATATATAAAAATAAAAAAGAGATAATGGTTCGGAATAAAATTAAATATGAAAGAAAAACAATAATAAATTATTGTTTATTGCTGTGCATTTATTTAATAAAATAGATTATTAGCGGTGTAAAATCTATTTTTATATAAGTAAGAAATTTAAAATAACAATAAATCGAGAGAATTGAACGGAATAATTGAATCATTAAACTCTTTATATCTTCTGGTATAAAGAGTTTTTAATATTATAAAATTTGCATAGTAATATTCGAACATAATTCTATAATAATTATAAAAGAGAAAAAGATATAGAAAATCAAAATTTATTTTGTATAACATTAAAAGTAAATCATTAAGGAGGAAAAAATGGAAAATAACGAAAAAAATACTGCACCAAATGCAGCTAAAACAATAAGAAGAAATCCAGCAAATAGAAGAAAAAGAACGCTTAATACACAAAAAGAAGTAAAGGCAGAAATAGTAAAAAAATCAAACGAGAGCAAAAAAATTAGAAAGACAGAGAAAAAAGAAAGAACAGTTCAAGATATAGTTGCTGATTTAAAACAAGATAAAGAAAAGAAAACAACAAGAAGAGTTAAATCAACAAGAAGTCTAGTTAAAAGAGATGATAAATTAGATTTTGCATTTAAAAAAGATAAACTAAAAATAATCCCATTAGGTGGACTTCAAGAAATAGGTAAAAATATAACAGTATTCGAATATGGAGATGATATTGTTATAGTAGACTGCGGACTAGCTTTCCCAGAAGATGATATGCTAGGAATAGATTTAGTTATTCCTGATTTCACATATCTTGAAAAAAATCAAGATAAAATAAGAGGATTGGTTATAACACACGGTCACGAAGATCATATTGGAGCAATTCCTTATTTACTTCAAAAAATAAATGTACCAATTTATGCAACAAAATTAACTGCAGGATTAATAAGCCACAAGTTAGAAGAACATAAATTATTAAAAAGTACAAAATTAAAAATAGTAAATCAAGGTCAAACAATAACACTAGGAAAAATTAGAGTAGAATTTATTAGAAGTTGTCACAGTATACCAGATGCAGTAGCTCTTGCAATTCATACACCAGCTGGTACAGTAGTTCATACAGGTGACTTTAAAATAGATTACACACCAATTGATGATGAAAGAATGGATTTTGGAAGACTTGCAGAACTTGGAAACAAAGGTGTATTAGCACTTATGTCAGATAGTACAAACTCAGAACGTAAAGGATATACAATGTCTGAGAGTACTGTTGGAGAAGTGTTTGACAAATTATTCTTTAATTGTACAAAAAGAATAGTAGTAGCAACATTCGCATCAAATGTTCACAGGGTGCAACAAATTGTAAATTCAGCAGTAGCAAACAATAGAAAAATAGCTGTTTGCGGAAGAAGTATGATTAACATGATTTCAACTGCGATGGAATTAGGATATATAAATGTTCCTGAAAATGTTTTCATAGATATTGATATGATTAAAAATTATACAGATGAACAATTAGTAATAATAACAACTGGTAGCCAGGGTGAAACAATGTCAGCTTTAACAAGAATGGCAGCAGGAGAGCACAAAAAAGTTACTATAACATCTAATGACTTAGTAATAATTTCAGCAAATCCAATACCAGGAAATGAAAAATATGTTGCTAAAGTAATTGATGATCTTATGAAAATAGGGGCAGAGGTTGTATATAGCTCATTAGAAGCAATCCACGTTTCAGGACACGCATGTCAAGAAGAACAAAAATTAATGTTATCATTAGTAAGACCAAAATATTTCATACCAGTTCATGGTGAGTACAGACAATTAATAGCTCATAGCGAAACTGCAAAGAAAGTTGGAATAAAACCAGAAAATATATTCTTAACAACAAACGGTAGAATTCTAGAATTAAACGAAGATGAAGCTGCTTTAACAGGAACAGTTCCATTTGGCAAAGTAATGGTTGATGGACTTGGCGTTGGTGATGTTGGAAATATTGTATTAAGAGATAGACAACATTTATCACAAGACGGATTAATAATCGTTGTAATGTCAATGGATTCAGTAACTGGTGAAATAGTAGCAGGTCCAGACGTTATTTCAAGAGGATTTGTTTATGTTCGTGAATCTGAAAACTTAATGGAAGATGTTAAGAAAATGTTAAGAGAAGAAGTTAGAAAACTTGAAGAACATGGAGTAAGAGATTGGTCAACAATAAAATCTAGACTTAAAGATTCATTAAGAGATTATATATTTGCAAAAACAAAGAGAAATCCAATGATATTGCCAATTATAATGGAAGTTTAGAAAAAAGTATGATAAAATAGACACACTTAGAATTAAAAGGAGAGAGTTTTATGGATAGAAAAGAATTAGCAGATTTAATATTTCCAGAGGCAAAGGAAGTATCATATTATGAAGAAAAATATCCTGAAAGAGATTTACCAGAAGGGGCACAAGTAGTAAGAGTTGCTCCAAGTCCAACTGGATTTATACACGTGGGAGGTATCTTTCAAGGGTTAATTGCAAAGAAAATAGCACAGCAAACAGGTGGTGTATTCTTTGTAAGAATTGAAGATACAGATCAAAAAAGAAAAATAGAAAATGGTAATGAAGAAATTTTAAATGCTTATAAAGATTATGATTTATATCCAGATGAAACAGTTGGAAAAGGAAATTATGGTCCATATGTTCAAAGTGAAAGAAAAGAGATATATCAAGCATATGCTAAAAAATTATTAGAAGAAGGAAATGCATATCCATGTTTCTGTTCACCAGAAGAATTAAGCAGTATTAGAGAAAATCAAACAAAAGCTCAAGAAAGAACAGGATACTATGGAAAATGGGCAAAATGTAGAAACATGCCTGTTGATATGGCATATGAAAAAATAAAAAATGGTGATCCATATATTATAAGATTAAAATCACCAGGAAACCCTGAAAAGAAAATAAAAATAAAAGACGTAATAAAAGGCGGAGTTGATATGCCAGAAAACGATCAAGATATAGTAATTATCAAATCAGATGGACTTCCAACATATCACTTTGCACACGCAGTTGATGATCATTTAATGCATACAACTCATGTATTAAGAGGTGAAGAATGGGTTTCTTCAGTTCCTGTTCATTTACAATTATTCAAAGTTTTTGGTTTTAAAGTACCTAAATATGCTCATTTAGGTTTAGTAATGAAAATAGATGAAGATGGAACAAGAAGAAAGTTATCAAAAAGAAAAGATCCTGAAGCTGCTGTTAGTTATTATAGTGAACTTGGTATTCCAGTTGATGCGGTTAAGTTATATTTAATGACAATTGCTAATTCAAACTTTGAAGCATGGTATAGTGCTAATCCTGATAAAACTATAGATGATTTTAAATTTGATTTTAAAAAGATGAGTGCTAGTGGTTCTTTGTTTGATATTGATAAGTTAAAAAATATTTTTATAGAGGAAATACTTGATTTTTATCTAATTTTATTGTATAATATCCTTTATTTTTCAAAGTTCCACTTGCTGCTGTATGGGTTCTCTCACTTAAGGAATTTTCTCCTTCAAATTTGCTGTCCACAAATACCTCATACTTCACTCCG
>OLGB01000936.1_pt1 | contig 37771 bp, 28 predicted proteins | sample 1605691 | NCBI WGS metagenome assembly OLGB01 (sample SAMEA3888925, study PRJEB22519) | human gut metagenome | biome: human gut; feature: human-associated habitat; material: faeces | place: Denmark | collected 2010
ATGGTGACATTATCTCAGATGCTTTATGCAGTGACTTTATCACAGATGAACTACACGGCAAAAGATTTTTCTTGACATAGCCGCCGGAAGTCAGTATAATTTCTTTTGTTTTTCGGGGGTATAGCTCAGTTGGGAGAGCGCTTGAATGGCATTCAAGAGGTCAGCGGTTCGAACCCGCTTATCTCCACCAGAAAATTAGAGCCTTGCAGACAATTAAATCTGCGAGGCCTTTTTATTTTGCTCCCATTGATTATGCGGGCTGCGCGTATGACACGGTCTTCACATGCAAATTTAGTGCGGAAGTATGATGGCGGCGGCCACCGGCATTCGCTTGGCGGCCTTACAAAACAGTTGGCTGTTTATAGCCGCAAAGACAAGGATGTCCTGAGGAGATCTCCGGTGCGGAGGTCACCTCGGGACGTTTTAAGACTTACTTTCAAACCGGCGCGACAGGCACCCGGCAGGCCGCGAGAGAAAATTCATCGCATCTTTTGCCGGAAACAGATACCCGCTCATTGCTCATTGTCAAACTTTCTCGGCCTCACCTTCCAAAACACAACGTTCATCAGAACGACGATCAGCGCCACGACTACCATCGAGACCCAAAAGCCGACGTTCAAACCAAGATACTCCGCGGTTCCAAAAAGCTTTATCCAAATATTCATCCAGTTCATCATTCATACCTCCATCAGAGCAGATCACCGTAATGGCGCACATAAGCTTTTTTCAGACTGGTCGCAAGAACCATATACAGCAGGATGCAAGGGATCAGGTAGGCGAAGTAGCTTGCCGGCAGCGCTACGAATCCAAGCATCCGGCCAAATTCGGTAAACGGGATCACCGTCAGCAGCGCAATGCCGGAGCAGGTCAGCAGCGTAAGCGGAGCGGACGCATGGCTCTGAATAAAGGGCAGCTTGGGCGTGCGGATCATGTGAATGACCAGCGTCTGGCTCCACATGGATTCCACGAACCAGCCGGCCTGGAACATGGCGGCATAGTTCGCCTGCATCTGTACGAGCTCCGCGCCGCTGAAATGATTTGCGAGGTCGTTAAACAGCACGCCGTTGGAGACGAAGATCGGGCAGAACACAAAATACATGAAGATGTACGTCGTCCAGTCGAAAATGGAGCTGGTCGGCCCGATCCAGATCATGAAGCTGCCCACCGAGGAGGCGTCCCATTTTCTAGGCACGAGCAGGAACTCCTCATCCACGTTATCCCAGGGGATTGCCGTGCAGGACAAATCGTAAATCAGGTTCAGGAAAATCAGATGCACGCTCATCATAGGCAGGAACGGCAGCAGAGCCGCGGCTGCGACGACAGAGAACATGTTGCCAAAGTTGGACGAGGCGGTCATCTTGATGTACTTGATCATGTTGGCGTAAGTCTTGCGGCCCTCGAGGATGCCCTCTTCCAGCACCATCAAGTCTTTTTCCAGCAGGATGATGTCCGCGGATTCCTTTGCCACATCCACCGCCGTGTCGACTGAGATGCCTATATCGGCGGCTTTCATGGCGGCGGCGTCGTTGATGCCGTCCCCCATATAGCCTACCGTGTGGCCGGCATTGCGCAAAACGGCTACTACGCGGGATTTCTGTTCCGGCGTCAGTTTGGCGAACACGTCGGCGGTTTCCGCCGCTTTTGCCAGCTCTTCATCCGTCATGCGGTCGAGGTCTGCGCCCAGAAGCATGTTTTTCACTTCCAGCCCCACCTGTTTGCAGATGGTGCGGGTGACTTTATGGTTGTCGCCGGTCAGTATTTTTGTATTGACGCCATGGTCTTTCAATGCCCTGATGGCGTTCGCGGTCGACTCCTTAGGCGGATCAAGAAAAGCCAGGTAGCCGATCAGCACCATGTCGCACTCATCTTTTACTCCAAAGGCGCCTGCCGGCGACGGATTGCTCTTTTGGGCCAGGGCGATGACGCGCAGCCCCTTCTCGTTCAGGTCGTCCACTGTTTCCAGGATATTGCCGCGCAGCTCGTCCGTCAGCGGCTGCGCTGCGCCCCCTACTTCCGCGTAGGCGCAGATGGAGAGCATTTCTTCCACAGCACCCTTGGTAACGATCTGAGTTTTACCCGTTTTATCCTGTACCACCGTCGACAGGCGGCGACGGGTAAAATCAAAGGGGATCTCATCCACCTTGACATAATTTTCGGAAAGGTCGAGGAGCTGCGGGTTTTCTGACTCTTCCTCCTCCGTCTTATGAATGATAGCCATATCCATCAGGTTCTTGTAACCCGTCTGGAAGTAGCTGTTCAAGTAAGCGTGGCGGAGCACCCGCACATTCTCGTTTCCGCTCACATCCAGGTGGTACTCCAAAACGACCTTATCCTGTGTCAGCGTTCCGGTCTTGTCCGTACATAGGATATTAATGGCGCCAAAGTTCTGGATGGAATTCAGGTTTTTTACGATGGTCTTCTTTTTGCTCATGGCAACCGCGCCTTTGGCAAGGCAGGTGGTCACGATCATCGGCAGCATTTCCGGGGTCAGGCCTACAGCAATGGAGATGGCGAAGAGGAACGCCTGCAGCCAGTCGCCTTTGGTAACGCCATTGATAAAGAATACCAGCGGCACCATCACCAACATAAAGCGGATCAGTACCCAGGATACCGAGTTCACGCCCTTGGTGAAGCTCGTTTCCACCGCCTCGCCGGCAACGGCGGAGGCCATGGAACCAAACAATGTATTATCCCCGGTACAGACGATGACAGCGGTCGCGCTGCCTGAAATCACATTGCTCCCCATGAAAGCGATGTTGCGGTAATCCGTGATGGAATCCTGCGTACCGCTGACATTCTGGAGCTTTTCAACCGGCTCGCTTTCACCGGTCAGAGACGACTGGCTGATGAACAAGTCCTTCGCTTCCATAATGCGTACGTCTGCGGGGATCATATCGCCCGCGGACAGGTGAACGATATCACCCGCGACAGCGTCGTCCAGCGGGATTTCCTTCTTTGCCTGTCCCTCCCGGTCAACGGTGCAGGTGGTGGTGATCATGGCCAACAGTTTTTCTGCCGCGTTGCCGCTCCGTGATTCCTGCACGAAGCGCAGTGTGCCGGAAATTATAACCATCGTAAGGATGATCACAACGGTCAGGCAGTCAAAGTCCTCCTGAGCACTCCCAAACAGGCTCATCATCGGAAGCAGCATATCCGTGATAAAGGACACCAGCGCCAGGCAGAACAGGATGCCGGTAAAGGGATTGACAAAGGCATCCGTCAGGCGTTTGGCAACTGATTTTCTTTTTTCATGCGTGACCTTGTTGGGGCCGTATTTTGCGCGGTTGGAAACAACGCCCGCTTCATCCAGACCGTTCAAACCGGAATTCAAATTCTTCAGCGTCGCTTTGATCGGGTGAGTTGCGGCAAAATGGACGCGGCGCTCCTGCTCTTCACGCTGGACGGCCTTCTCTGACATCCTGAGAGCCTGCATCCTGTTATTCATTTTTTCAGTCATGCGTCTTACCTCCGTTTTCTTTTCGTTCGGCAAGACACAATTAAATCAAAACACATGGAATCCATCTGTTCGTTGTTATGTGCCTTGCCCTGATAATCGAGTACCGCCGTCAGGGTCCATCTGTTTCACCTCACTTTGTAACAAGCGAATGCAAAGGCTAAGGTCGCGGCCCCGATCGCCAAATGTTTTAAGTTCATTTCTCCGACTCCAATCTTTTTTTAAACAGCCCGAGCTCTTCGTTCGCCTTCAATATCCGCCTTTTTTTCTGAAAGAGAATCGCGATATTGAGAACCAATAGCAAAATGGCGAGGATATTGGATATTTGCCATATGCAGAATACAATGCGCCGGTGCCCCGCCATTACAAGAAATATGACAAACAATGCCGCCGACCAGATTTCATATATTCTTACGGCTGCTCCAAACCATTTGTTTTTCATAGGTCCCTCCTTATAAAATTTCCCACCCGGCCGAAACGTCCGCCGGATTTTCGAAAAATCCTCCTTACGATCGCTTCCAGGGCGGCGGCCTTTGATTTACCGAAGGAAATGTACTCCGCAAGGATCTCGGCTTTTTCGCCCCTCTCATAAATTCTTTGGGCATTATAAAAAAATCGCAGGAGAACTCACATGGTCAAAGCCTTGCGATTTCCTTGCGATTTTGCAAGAAATTTATGGGCGAGGCGCAATAAAAGAGGGCCGCTTTTGTTAAAATGCGGTCCTCTTTCGCGATCCCCTATAGGTTGTCGTTGAATTTATAGCCGATACCCCAAATGGTCAGGATATATTCCGGCGCGTCCGGGTTTGGCTCGATCTTTTTTCGCAGCTTTCGTATAAAAGCCATAATGTTGCTGTCCGCCAACAAGAAATCCTCGCCCCAAACAGAACGGTAGATCTGCTCCTTTGTAAAGACCTCGCCTCTATTTTGAATCAGAAAGTATAAAATATCAAATTCCTTCGGGGTCAGGTTTACTTCAACTCCCCGAAACATCACCTTTCGGTTTTTAGGCCGTACGGAAAGCTCTCCAACGCAAATTCCGTCATCTGCGGTACCGGGAAAAGAACCCATTCCATCCTGTGCGCCCAGCATCAAGGTCGAAACTTCTCCGGTCATAAGCTCATGAAGACCTGTCATCAGCTCATCGACACAGGCGGTTTCAGGCGGCTCACGCTTCAGCTTGTCATAGAGCCACTTTGAAAGGATGGAATCCATAGGGATAAAGCTTATATTTTTTTTCAATGCGGATTCCTCCTTTTCTCAAATCAATTCATGGTATCGTTTTTGGTATAAGCGCTTGGCAATGGTCGTTGAAAGCATATAGAGCGATACCGTCAGCAGCAAAAAGCCAAAATACCGCAGCGGCAGCCGGGTCAGTCCCAGCACCGCTGCAAACGGCGTCACTGTCAGGAGGGTAAAGACAACGATTCCCGCCAACGTGATAAACGAGACCGGGCAGGACGCCCTGCTTTGCAGAAAGGCGACCTTTTTTGTGCGTAATAAATGTAAAATCAACACCTGCGTCCACATGGACTCTAAAAACCAGCCCGTCTGAAATATCGCAACATATTTTAAGCGCAGCATCGGGTCGGTCAACTGTGTATAGGTCAATCCGCCGCACAGGGCGGGACAGAGGACGAAATACAAGAATAAAAATGTCAGAATATCAAACACGGAACTGATCGGGCCAAAGACACACATGAAGCGCGCCAGCGTTTTTCCGGACCACGCGCGGGGCGTGACAGTGTCCTCTTCATCCACGCTATCCCACGGTAAAACAATACACAGGGCGTCATAGAGCAGATTCAAAAGTAAAAGCTGGACAGCCGTCATCGGCAGGAACGGCAGCACCGCGCTGGCGCAGACGATAGACAGAATGTTGCCGAAATTGGAGCTTGCCGTGATCTTGATATATTTAAGCATATTGGCAAAGGTCCTGCGCCCTTCCAATATCCCCTGCTCCAGCACGGTCAGGTCTTTTTGGAGCAAAACGACGTCGGCGATATCTTTTGCCGCATCCACGGCGGTATCCACCGAGATGCCGACATCCGCCTCGCTTAGTGCGGGGATGTCGTTCATGCCGTCCCCCAAAAAGCCTACGGTATGCCTGTTTTCCCGCAACGCGCCCAATATACGGACCTTTTGCCCCGGGGTCAGCTCCGCGAATACATCCGCCTGTTCCACGGCCGAGCGAAGTTGTTCGTCCGGGAGTTGATTTATTTCCGCCCCCGTCAGGACCAGATCCACAGAAATTCCGACCCGGCGGCAGACCGACACCGCGATTTCCGACCGGTCGCCGGTCAAAATTTTAGGCCGCACCTGCAACTTTTTGAGTGCCTGGATAGATCCCGCGGCAGATTTTTTAGGCGCGTCAAAAAAGGCCAGATAGCCTGTCAGGATCAAGTCCCTCTCGTCCGCCAAAGCAATAGTATCCTGCGCCCCCAAGCTTTTGTGCGCGACGGCAATGACCTTCATGCCGTCTTCCAGCATCTCATCCACAACGGAGGCCACGTTATCGAATCCCCCGTTCCCGACAGGCAGCAGCTCTCCATCGTACTCAACAAAACCGCAGCGGGAGAATACCTGCCGGATGTCGCCTTTGACAATCAGTTCGTGCCCGCCGTCCGCATCAGCAACTAATGTACTGACAAATTTGCGGTTATAGTCAAACGGTATCTCATCCGCTTTTTGATAACGCTTCACCAACGCCGCATAGAAAGACTCTTGTTTCGGCATAGTGCGGCATACCAAGATCGCATTGTCGATAGGGTTGCGGACGCCTGAGTGATAAAAGCTGTTTAAATAGGCAAGATGCAAAGCTTCTGAATTTTCATTCCCAAGAACGTCCATATAGTATTCCAACAAAATATTTTCGTTGGTCAGTGTGCCGGTCTTGTCCATACAAAGCACATCCATGCTGCCAAAGACCTGCATAGCGTCTATGTTTTTCACGATCGTCCGCTTTTTCGACAGCGAGAGGCTGCCTTTTGCAAGGCAGGCCGTAACGACCATAGGGAGCATTTCCGGGGTCAGTCCGACCGCCACGGAAAGAGCAAAGACGAAGGACGCCACCCAACTGCCCTTGGTGATGCCGGACACCAGAAACACCACCGGCACAAGGACCGCCATAAAACGAAGCATGACCCACGCGATCGAGTTGGCGCCGTTTTGAAATGCCGAAACGCCGTCGGAATCAGGGCGGATAAAATTCCCGTACAGCGTATCTTTTCCGACGGCCAGAACCACACCTTCGCCCTTTCCGCTGATAACCGAGGTCGCCATAAAAGCAAGGTTATCAAGCTGCGTCAGCGGGGTCAGCTCCGAATAGCGGTTGGCGCGGCTGCTTTTTTCGAGAATCGCGCTTTCTCCTGTGACGGCGGCCTGTGATACGAATAAATCTTGTGTCCTGATCAGCCTCAAATCAGCAGGAATCCGGTCGCCCGCTGAAAGAAACACCAAATCGCCTACCACGAGCTTTTCAGCCGGCACGTCCGCCAACACTCCGCCCCGCTTGACGGTAACATTAGCGTGAATCAGGCGTTCCAGCCGGTCGGAAGCGTTTTTAGCCCGCAGTTCCTGCATCAGCCGGATCGCGCCGCTGATCAGGATCATGACGCAGATAATCACGACGGTCGTGATATTTCTGCTGAAATTGGAAACAAGCAAGACGTCGGTAATAAAAGAGATGACCGCCAGCACAAACAGAATCATGGTAAACGGATTTATAAACGCGCGGCGAAGACGGTACCACAGCGTATCGTTCCTTCTGCCGGTCAGTCGATTTTCTCCATATTTATCGCGCATGGCTTCTATCTGCCCTAACGGCAGTCCATTTGGCGTGGTGGGAATGTCCTGATAAATTTCCTGTGCGTCACGATAGGCGTACTTTTTCATACGGCTGTTCAGCAACGTTGATTTTGGCAAGACAATTCCTCCTTCCCAAATCTCACATAGTGACTATTCTATCATAAAGAGAGCAAGGATGCTTCGAGATGCAGGCCTGCCGACGCGGGGTGCGAAAACAGGACCATAGGGTGCGGCTCGTCCCCGCGCACTGTTCGTACCAGTATCCGTTTTCGTTTTTTCCGTTGCTTTAAGGTCAAAGAGGGCGGGCCGGTATGGGGCAAACGCTGTACCCACTGTATGGCCTGCATCTGCGGCTGCCCCGCGGAAGCGATCGAGTACGGTAAAAGGACCGTCGGCAAGAGGCGTTATTATAACGAGGGCTATAACGCCGGAAACGAGCCCGCGGGCAAGTGAACGGCGACGATGCCGCTGGATTCGCGGCAGTACCCGGCGATGAGCTGAAGATGTTTTACGCGATTCCCAGGCGTCACAGTCCAAATATCGGTGCGCGCCCTATAAAAATATATACGCGCAAGCCGTCACGGCCTCTGCGGGTCCAGATAGCTGCCGATGAAGCCAAGCCGCCTGTTATAGAGCCTGACGATCATGCCGACGACAAGGGCGGAGATCACCGTGCCCTCGCCGATCCCGTTCAGGCCGCGGAAGAAGATCAGCGAAAGCGTCACCGCCGTCAGCATCAGCGTGACGTCAAAACAGGCTTTGACGACGCCGAACTCTTTATTGAGCACCTTCGATATCGCGTAGACTATCCCCTCGCCGGGGACCATGAGGACGTTCGCGTAAACTTCGAGGCTGATGCCGAAGGCAAGTATCGCGCAGCCGGCCATCAGCGAGGCGAGCTTCGCCGCGTAGCTCACAGGCGCGAAAGAGGCCAGGAGCAGCATGCTCACGTCAATGAACCAGCTAAAGACAAAATTGGCCGCGACCTGCAGCAGTTGGACCTTCTGAAAATCCCGGCGCAGCAGCAGAAGCTGCAGGAGGATAAAGGCGCTGTTGAGAACGAAAGAAAACTCCCCCAGCGTCGGCGCGAACCGCAGGCTGAACACATAGGGCACGCTCGATATCGGCGAGGTGCCGAGGCTGGCCTTTGTGATGAAGCTTATCCCGAAGGAATTGATGAGGACCCCGATGATAAATACAAGATAGCGTTTCAGAAGCAAAATATTCAATTTGATGCAACCTCTTTTCAAATATAACCGTTATATGATATTACCGTCATTTTTCATTGTCAAATAAAAATTGTCCGGAGCTTGACTTAGAGCCGGCTCCAGGTGTTATAGTTACCGTGAACAAAGAGGCGGTAATCACCGCGAAAATACACGCGGCGACTTCAGGAGGAATAATCAATGAGATACAGAAAACTCGGCCTGACCGGAATAACGGTAAGCGAGATAGGCTTGGGCTGCGAGGGATTTGTCGACCACGACGGCCGCTATACGAGAGAACTGGTGGATATCGCCGCCGCGGGCGGCGTAAACTACATCGACCTCTATTCGTCCGACCCTAGGGTGCGCGAGGGGCTTGGGCGCGCGCTCGCCGGCAGGCGGGAGAAATTCGCCCTTCAGGGCCACCTCTGCACGACGTGGGAGGACGGACAATACCGGCGCACACGCGACGAGAAGGAGGTGCGCGAGAGCTTCGCCGATCTGCTGCGGCTGCTGGGGACGGATTATATCGACGTCGGCATGATACACTACTGCGACTCCGCGGAGGATTGGCGCGAGATCGCGGATGGCCCCGTGATGCGTTACGCGCGGGAGCTCAAGGCGGCGGGAAAGATAAGACATATCGGCGTCAGCAGCCACAACCCGGCCGCCGCGCTGGCGGCGGTGAAGAGCGGCCTGATCGAGGTGCTGATGTTCAGCGTCAACCCCTGTTACGATCTGCAGCCGGGAGGCGAGGACTGCGAGGCCCTCTGGGACGACCGGAGCTACGAACAGCCGCTGCTGAATATGGACGCGGAGCGCGAGGCGCTCTACGAAGCCTGCAGCCGCCTCGGCGTCGCGATCACCGTGATGAAGGCCTTCGGCGGCGGCGACCTCCTCAGCGAGGAGCTTTCGCCGGCCGGACGCGCGCTTACCCTATATCAGTGTATCAGCTACGCGCTGACGCGCCCCGCCGTCGCCGTCGTACTTGCCGGGGCGCATACTCCCGACGAGCTCCGCGCGAGCGTCGCCTATTCCGACGCGCCCCCGGCCGAAAAGGATTACGCGGCGGCCCTGGCTTCGCTGCCAAAGATAAGCTGGCACGGTCACTGTATGTACTGCGGACACTGCGCGCCCTGCCCCGCCGGGATCGACGTCGCGGCGGTGACGAAGTTTTTCAGCCTCGCAAAGGCGCAGGGCTCTGTCCCCGAGACGGTGCGGGAACACTACGCGGCGCTGCCCCGGAAAGCCGGCGATTGCATGGAATGCCGCGCCTGCGAGAACCGCTGCCCCTTCGAGGTGCCGGTCGTCGAAAACATGCGGCGCGCAAAGGAAATATTCGGCGCGTAATAGCCCGTCCGTCACAAAGGCCGGCAGCGTCCCGCGGGCGAATCTTGCCGCGGGACGCTGTCGGCCAAGCATATATCAAGTAAAAAAATCCCCTCAGCCGTCAAAGAGGACCAAAGAGACCTCCATCCCGCCGTTTTCCCTCAAAAAGTCCATGATGGATTCTTCGGCGACGCGCAGCGCCTCGTCCTTCGGGTAACCGAAGATGCCGGCGGAGATGAGCGGAAAGGCCACGGAGCGGCAGCCGTTTTCCTTCGCGAGCTTCAGCGAGCTTTTATAGCAGGAGGCGAGCAGTTTCGCCTCTCCTGCGCCGCCGCCGTACCATACAGGTCCGGCGGTGTGGATTATATATTTCGCCGGCAGCGCGAAGGCCTGGGTGATGACGGCGCTGCCGGTGGCGACGCCGCCGATGGCTTCGCAGGCGCGCGCGAGCTTATCCGCTCCGGCCGCCGCGAATATCGCGCCGCAGACGCCGCCGCCGGCGAGCAGCCGCGTGTTGGCCGCGTTGACGATCGCGTCGGCCTCCACCTTCGTAATATCTCCGTGGATTATCTTAAATGGCATAAAAAGCACTCCTTTCGCGGGATGTCCACATAATTTTAACAGAAAAAAGGCGGCCGCGCCTTTTTATGTACCGAACTATTTCAAGAAACGGAGAGCCGCTGCCGCCGGCTTTTGCATTATAATTGGCCTATAAAACCATAAAGGCGTGAACATATTGCATTTTTCGTATACGGAAGCGGAGCTCGACCATCTGAAAAAGAAGGATAAAAAATTGGCGGCGGCGATCGGAGAGATAGGGGCGCTCACAGGATGGCATGTGGAGCCGGATATCTTTTCCGCGCTCGTCCATCATATCGCGGGACAGCAAATTTCGACACAGGCGCAAAGAACGGTATGGGGCCGGATCAGCGCGGGGATAAAAGAGGTGACGCCGGAGAATGTCCGCAGCGCCGGCGTGGAAAAGATGCAGAGCTTCGGCATCTCGTTCAGAAAGGCCGAGTATATTACGGAGCTCGCGCAAAAGACCGCGTCCGGCGAGTTTGACCCCGCCGCGCTGTGGGAAATGGATGACAAGGATGTGATAAAAGAGCTCTGCGCCCTCCGCGGCATCGGGAGGTGGACCGCGGAGATGCTGCTTATCTTCTCCATGCAGCGGCGCGACGTGCTGAGCTTCGGGGACTTCGGCATCCGCCGCGGGTTGAGGATGCTATACCGCCACAAGGAGATAACGCCGGAGCTGTTTGAACGATATCGCAAACGCTATTCGCCATGCGGCAGCCTCGCGAGCCTCTATCTCTGGGAGATCGCCGGCGGCGCGATCCCCGGGATGACCGACCGCGCGCCTAAAACGGCCGGAAAAAAGGGAGCCGCCGCACGGTAGAGGCCGCCTCCCGGCATCAGCATTGATCCCACGCCCGCGCCGCAAAACGGCGGCTAGTCTTCTTCGCCTCCGCCCTCCAGGAGTTCGAATATCCGTTCGGTCATCTCTCCGTATCCCGGCGCGGAACGGTGACGGGGGCGTTCAAATCCTACCTCGATATTTTCCAGCACGCGACCGGGATGCGACGTCATGACGACGATCCTGTCGGCCAGGAAAATTGCCTCGTCGACACTGTGCGTGACAAAGACGACCGTCTTCCTGTCCATCTCCCATATACGCAGCAGCTCTTTCTGGAGCAGCACCCTCGTGTGCGCGTCAAGCGCCCCGAAGGGCTCGTCCATGAGCAGCACGTCTGGATCGTTCGCAAGGGCCCGCGCGATCGCCGCGCGCTGGCGCATACCACCTGAAAGTTCGTGCGGCTTTGCGTCGGCAAACCTCTCGAGACCGACGCGGGACAGATAGTCCATCGCCAATTCCCGCCGCTCCTTTTTGCCCATCCCGGAGAATTCCGGACCCAGCGCCACGTTTTCCGCAACGGTACGCCAAGGCAGCAGCGAATATTCCTGAAAAACCATGCCGCGCTCTTTTCCCGGACCCGTAATGGCGGCTCCTTTATACAGCACATCGCCCTCCGACGCCCTCTCAAGCCCGGCGACGATGCGCAGCCAGGTAGATTTTCCGCAGCCGGACGGGCCGAGCAGGCAGACAAATTCTTTGCCGGCCACCGCGATATCGGCCCCGTCGAGCGCCAAGACGCGCTTTCCCCTGTCGAGGACGAACTCCTTGCGTACCCCTCTGGTCTCTATGAGCGGATTCATCTCGACAGCCTCTGCCAGGAGAAGAACCTGCCCTCAAAATAACGAAACGCCGCGTCGATGGCGAGCCCCATCGCCCCGATGCTTATCATGCCCGCCATGACGATGTCGGTGCGGGCCACCGTGTAGGCGTGCGTTATCACATAGCCGATCCCGGATATGCTTCCGGGCATCATTTCGGCGGCAACGAGGCACATCCAGGCAACGCCGAGGCCGAGGCGCATCCCCGTGACGATCGACGGGGCGGCGGCCGGCAGCAGTATCTTAACGAAAATATCGCGTTCGGACGCTCCCAGCACGCGGGCGGAGTCGACGAGTGTCGTCCTCACGCTTTCGACGCCGTGAATCGTATTGAGCAGTATCGGGAAGAATGCGCCGATAAAGATGATGATGAGCATGGAAAATTTTATATTGTTGAAAAAGACATACCATTCCCCCTCTTCAATCCCAAGCATGGTGGCAAAGCTCGCGACGCCGAACCAGGCCAGGATCAGCGGTATCCAGGCGAGCGGCGGCATCGGGCGCAGCATTTCGACGAGCGCGCCCATGAACCTGTTGACTGTTTTGTAGTGTCCCATAAGTATTCCGAGCGGCAGCGCGAGCGCCAGCCCCGCAAAGTAGCCGCAGAGGACGCGCATCGTGCTCATCCCCAGATTCTGCATCATGGAGCCGAGACGCAGGATGTCCTCGTTGGGACGCAGGAACAGCCCCCACACCTGCGGCACCGTCGGCAGCACGACGTCGTTTTCAAGCTTGACCGCCGCATACTGCCAAAGAATGAGGACGAGCAGCGGCGCCGCCGCGGGAAGCAGTATCCTGTATGAAAATGATTTCATCATTACCTCCGGTCTTTTTCAAGGGGACGCGCCGCCAAGCCGGCGCGCGTCCCCCTTACTGTCTTATTTCTCCACCTGCGTGAAGCGGAAGTCAAAAACTTCGTTCTTTACCTCGCTGAGCTTTTTGTCTTTGAGTTTGCCGGTGAGCTGGCCGAGACGATTCAGCATTTCAGGATACAGCGCGGCGTTCTTCAGCCACGTCTTTGTCACTTTAGTCGAGAACTCCATCTCCGCCCGCGCGATCACCTCCGGCTCAAGGCCGAGCCAGTTGGCGGCCTCGGCGGCGGCCTCCTTTTTATTTTTCTGGCACCATTCGCTGGAGACGGTGAGAAGACGCACGTAGGCCTTCACAGCCTCGGGATACTTCACCACGACCTCTTCGCGCCCCGCGATGCAGCAGCAGGGAAAGCTCTCCCAGGCGCCCGCCGGCGGCAGCTCTTTCATCTGGAGGACGATATGTCCCTGTTTCTTCGCCTCGACGACTTCGGGCGTCGGCGCCGGGGCCACGGCGAATTCGACCTGCTTCGCGACCATCGCGGGAATGACGTTCGCCACGCCCTTAAGGTCGATCATGAGGATGTCCGCGTCGGCTTTCACAGCGTTGGCGTCGCCGGTGATCTTCAGGCCGGCCTTGTCCATCGCGCCCTCAAAGACGATCTTCGGCGCGCTCGTCGGCGAGTGATAGCCCACGGTGACGGGTTTTTTCGACTTTTTCACATACTCCTGGAAGGCCTTCCAGCTCCTGACGTCGATATCGTTCCTCGCCACCATCGCGATCGCGTCGGCCTGAAGAGGGGCGAGTACCTTGATCTTCGTGCCGCGGTCGATGCCGGAGAGCATCGCGGGGAAGGAGTTGGTGGTAAGGTCAAGATGATCCTGCGCGAAGAGCGAGGTCGCTTCGGAGCCGCTCTTGGTCACGATGACGTTGAGGCGGGCGACCTTTTTGCCGTCGGCGTAAAGGTCGAATTTTTCTCTCTCGACAACGGGTTTGAGCCAGACGCCGGATTCTTTGAATTTCTCGCCGCGCGCCATCGCGACCATAAAGGCCTCCTGGTGCGTCGTTATCCCGTAACTGGCGCGCAGCGTGGGAACATCCGCGGCAAATGACGGCAGGCCGTAGAAAGAGAACAGGACGGTGATCAGTAAAACGGCAAAAATTTTTTTCATAAGATATTACACTCCCTGAAATCAGAATATTATCCAACTATACGCAGCACGGCCCTGCGGGCCGCCGATGCGGAACTGTGGGAAAACATAATGGGAATATTACAGGATAAAGCAGGGCCTATATCTGAAAGAGAGAAGGCTTTGTGATATCCATGCAATAATGCACCACGTGCACCGCGCATAACGCGCCGCCGCAAAGCACAGTCATCAACATGGACTCACCCGCCTCTCATAAAAGTCGCAAACCGACAGAAATAATAACTTTATTTTAACGCGTTGTCCATCGCCGTACTTTATGCCGCTGCATAATTTTGTTTTATCCGGCAATATGCCGGATATACGTTTTAAAATCCGCTTAACGTGATAGAATTATTTTGTCTCTCGCGGCATCGGAGAGAACGGATGGGTAGTGCGTACAGGCAGATATTTGAACGAGCGTCATAAGGTGGTATTTGATTTGGATAGAGATACAGAGAACAAAAGATCGGCGGCAAGGAAGTGGATGATCGGCGTGGCAATCTTCCTCGCCATGATCGCGGCGGGGGGTTTGGCCCTGTCGCAGATGAATTTCCTTGGCGAATTCGTGCAGGCGAAGGTCAAGGAGGCCGCGGAGAAGCAGCTGAACCTTGACGTTTCGATGTCTCCGCTCCAGGGAAACCCCGTTACCGGTTTCACCGCCTCCAACGTCGAGATTTCCCGCTCCGGCGACAGGCTGCTTTACATCAGGAATATCGGCGTGGACATCTCGCTGCCGAGCGTGCTCTCCGGCAGCCCGCGCGTCTCGCTTATCGGCTTGGACGGCGTGGACACCTCGCTCAAGGCGCTGCGGGATCTGATGCCCAAATCTGAAAAAAAATCCGACGAACCGGTCGATATCCCCATCGACGCCGTCATGATCAGCGACAGCACGCTGAGGACGGAGTGGGGCACGGTCAGTTTCAAGCCAAGCCACATCTATATCAAAAATTCAATGAACTATGACTTCGACGTCACCGGCGCCGTCGAAAGCAAAGACTTTTCCGTCAAGGGCTCGATCGGAAAATCCGCCGGCGTGTGGCGCGCGGATAAGTTCTCCGTCGGCCTGGAAGAGGGCAGTCTATCCCTCTCCGGCGCGCTCTACCCCTCTATGGATATGCAGATATCCCTGCGGACGCTGAACCTCACAACGGTGGCGGACCTTGTCCCGGCGTTTGAAAAATACGGCGTGCGCGGGGTGCTCTCCGGCAGCGCGAAGATTTCCGGCAGCGGCAGGGATATCGTCACAGAGGGCAGCGGCAGCCTCCATAACGCCGTCTTCCGCGGCATCCCGTTCGAGGAGGTGCAGACGAAGTGGAACTGCCGCCCCGGCGAGATCAGCGTCCAGGTAGGACAGGGAAAGGTATTCGGCTCGACCCTCTCCGGCAATTTCAGTCTGAACACGGCCTCGGCGGACAGCTATCTTACACTCAGCCTCGACGTCAAAAACCTGAAATTCGCCGACTGGACGGAGCAGTTTGAAAAAGAGACAAACGGCAGGGCGCTCTTCCTCAAGGGAGGCATCTCCTCTCTGAACGCGGACGTCAAAGGACCGCTCAACGCCCTCGCCGGGCGCATCGATATGGCGCCGTCAAACCTGAGCTACAAGGAGATATCCCTCGAAGGACTTCAGGGCGGCGTCGTCTTCAACGGACAGCCAGCCGGAGAGCTGAATATGACCGCGGCCTCCGGAGGCAGGAAACTCGCTCTCAAGGGCAGGCTCAGCTTCGGGGAAAAGGTGCCGACTGACCTCACCTTCTCGACAGAGGGGCTGCCGGTCGAAAATATCTTGAAGAGCCTGCCTCAGACGGAAAAGATAAAGGCTGCCGGCAGCGTGTCGCTGAAGGGAAGCTGCAAGGGCCCCGCCGGCCGCTGGGTGATCGGCGTGGAGGCGTCTTCGCCGCAGATCGCCGCCGAAAAGATAGGGAATGTCTCCGATATAAGCCTCTCGGCCGTATACGGCATGGGAGACAAAAAGGTCTCGCTGCTCAAATCATCGGCGGAGTGGAACGGCGCGCGGCTCACGGCAAAAGGCGCGGCCTCCTTCGCCGCCTCGGCCGACAAACAGCTCGACTTCAGCGGTACCTTCCGCAGCGTGGACGCCAAACGCCTTTATACGCTGCTGCCGGTCCTGAAGACGCTGGAGGTCGAGGGCGTCGCGTCGGGAGGCTGGAACCTTGCCGGTCCCGCGAAGTCACCCGTCGTCAGGGCCGACGTCAATACCGGGGCCGCGCGTTTCCGCGACCTGCCCCTGGCTAAGCTCAATATGGGTATCGAATACTCGGGGAATATGCTGCGCATGGACCCGATCAACGTACAGGCCGGCGGCGGAAGCGGCGCACTGGCCTGCAATGTGGCCCTTCCCGCAAAACAGGCCGACGGCACGCGGAACGCCGCTTCGTGGAAGTTGAGCGGAAAGGTCTCCCGCGTCGACTTTTCGATAATCAACGGGCTGCTTAAAGCAGGCGAAGATATCGGCGGCGAGGTCTCAGGATCGGTTACCGCCGGTTCGGCGGCGGGAGGCGGCCTCGATTGGGGCTTCAGCTTCACGGGAGACAACGTACACTGGCGCAGCTTCAAGGTTCAAAAATTAAACGGGGCGATCGAAGGGACTCCGCGGGAGATCCTGATCAAAAAGGCGGACGGCATATTCCTCAACGGACAGACGACCGGCAAAGGCAGGATAGAGATGCCCAAAGCGGGAGAACCCTTCGCGAGTGCGAAACTGGAGATCGACGCCTCGGTCAAAAAGCTGAACATCTATGAACTGCTGCGCAGACACCTGCCGGCGGTACGCTCCGTACAGGGGCTGATAGAAACGGAGGTAAAGGTATCCGGTACGGTGGGCGATCCGAAATTTGACGGCTCCGGGCGCATCGCCCCGCTCCGTTACCGCGGCTTCATGCTGCCGATGATGGATGTCAAATACCACGGCTCGCTGAAAGACGTCGTCATCAGCGAGGCCTACGCGTTGCTGCGCGACGGGACATTCAAGGCCTACGGCCATTTCTACGAAAACGGGGACGACTGGCACGGCAAGTTCAACATCAAAGGGGAAAAGATAGACATGCGCCAGTTCGGCGCTTATCTGCCCGAGACTTTCCGCTCGCGCTTCGGCGGCACGGCCGATTTCTCAATGAACGGCGAAGGCAAACTCTCCGAGCTTACCGGCACCGGCATCTTCTCCGCGCCCAATATGAGGATCATGGGAATACGCTTCGAAAATGTTAAAGCGCCTTTCTTCGTCTCAAAGAACTTCATGATGATAGAAGATCTCAACGCCGCAACGAACGGGGGAACGCTGACGGGAGGCGTCGGCTTCGACCTCAAGAAAAGCGAATGGGGCGGCAACCTCACGGTAATGAGCGCGGACGTGCAGACGCTCGTCAAACAGGCCGCTCCCAAAATAAAAGGGACGATATCGGGCCGCGGCGACCTCAAGATACGCGGCGGCGGAGAGACGGGGCGCGCCTCGACGATCAAGGCCGGCGGCGCGATCTATCTCCATAACGGAGAGCTGACAAGTTTCGACGTCATCGAAACGGCGAAAAAATTCACCGGCGGCAAGCCGCTGCGCTTCAGTTCGGTACAGGCGACCTTCACCTACGACGGCGGAGATCTCAACATCCTCCCCGGGAGCCAGGCGACCGCGCCCAAGAACGACCCGCTCTACCGCTACGTGATGCTGGACGGCTATATCAGCCGCAAAGAGGACGTCCGCCTCTTCGCGATGGGAAAGGTCAATATCCGCGCGCTGAACTCGCTGATCGGAGCCTTCCAGGGACTGGTATCGGCCGGGGTCGACCTGGCCTCGGGACAGCTTGACAAGGGCGAGGTGATCCAGAACGTGCTCGGCGGCGTTCTCTCCGGATTCGCGAAGAATGAGTTCCGTTTTGTGACGATGAATATCGGCGGGACGATAAAGGACCCCAATTTTTATAACGTAAAGGTGCAGCAGGCCGTGCGCCAGAAATCCGCGAAGGATTCGATACCGACGAGCAACAGCGATCCGGACGAAAAAAGCCTCACGCAGGAGGGCAATACGACCTTCCGGTTCAAGTTTGAGATACCGGTCGGCCCCGGCAACGGCGGCTCTCAGGGCGACGCCAAGGGACAGGTCTTCGAGCAGACGCTTGAAAACCTTCTCAAAAACGTCGACTTCGGTATATGACGATGGGAGAGATAACGCTCGTCCTCGGCGGCGCGAGAAGCGGCAAGAGCACATTCGCCGAAGAACTCGCGCTGAGCCGGAAAGAGCATGTAACATACCTCGCGACCGCGGACTGCCGGGACGGGGAGATGAAAAAACGCATAGAGATACACAAGAGCCGCAGGCCCTCCTCATGGAGCACCTGGGAGGGCGGTCCGCGCGAACTGCCGCGCGCCGTCGCCGCGGCCTCCGGCCTGCTGCTGCTGGATTGCCTGACGATGTGGCTGACACGCCTCTTTCTGGCCTATCCCGAATCCGAGGGCGACGACGAATCGGCCTGGTTTAAATGCGAGGGCGAAATAGCCGCTCTCGCGAGAGGGCTTTGCGAAAGCGTCAGAGAGGATTCGTCGCTTATAATAGTGAGCAACGAGGTCGGCTTCGGGCTTGTGCCTCCATACCTGATGGGACGCCGTTTCCGCGATATGCAGGGACGCATGAACCAGCTCTGCGCCGGGTACGCGAGCAATGTCGCGCTCGTGGTCGCGGGCTGCCCGCTCTGGATAAAGGGGGGCCCGGACCGGCCTTAGAGCTTTATTGCGCCGGCACGCCCAACGCCGGTTATAATCATATTGTAACAAACCGCTTCTCCGGTCCATGCGCCGGGAGCGGCGTAAAAACGGAATTATTATGGATGGTGAACCCAATGGATGACTATCGCGAAAAACTACGGGAATATTCGGAGAGGCTTGACGCGGAGCTTCACGACAGGGGCTTCAAGAGGGATCTCGCGGCGCGCTTTGTCGTCGTCTGGACGTTGCTTTCGCGCATCCCGCTGCCTAAAGAGTGGTGGCCGGAGACGGTCCCCGCGGGGAACCGCGCGCTCGCTCTCGCGCCGCTTGCCGGCGGCCTGCTCGGACTGCTGACGGGGCTCGCGGTATCCGCCGCCTCGTCGCTGGGGCTCAACGCGGCGGCAAGCGCCTGGATCGGCGCGGCCTTTTATTTCCTCATCGGCTGGGCGCTCCACCTGGACGGCTGGGGGGATCTGTGGGACGGCGTCGGCTCCGGCCGCACCGGCGACGGGCTGCGCGAGGTGATGAAGGACAGCCGCCTCGGCTCCTTCGGCGGCGCTTCGCTGATAATCGCCTTCGGCCTCTGGACCTCGCTGCTCGCCACGGTCACTCCCGATATGCGGCTCGCCGCCTGCGTCACTTCGGCGGCGGCGGCGCGATTTGCGGAAAACGTGGCCGCTTTTTTGGGAAAATATCCCTGGGAGTACGGAATGGGCAAGGGCTGGGTGGACACCTTCACCTCCTATGACCTGTTCATCTCGGCGCTCTGCCTCGTCGTGTTCCTGCCCGTCTCGATATTCCATTTCGCCGTCTGCATCGCGGTATCGGCGGCCATCGGTTTCGGGCTCGCCCTGCACATGAACCGCCGCCTCGGCGGCGTGAACGGCGACGTGATGGGCGCGGCGGCGGTGGCGGCGGAGCTCGCTTCGCTGGCGGTGTGGGCGGCGCTATGACGACTCCCAAGCTCATCGCGCTCGATATGGACGGTACGATGCTCAACGGCGACAGCAGCTTGACCCGGCGCACCAAAGAGGCGCTGCGCGCGGCGCAGGAGAGCGGCATCAGGGTCGTCGCGGCGACGGGCCGCATGTACCCCTCCGCGATGATACATATTCGCGACATCGGCATCGAAAGCACCTCCATCTTCTACAACGGCGCGCTGATACGCGACCCGGTATCAGGCGAGACCATTTATGAGAAAAACCTGGGCAGAGAGCTCACGAAAGAGATACTGGACTTCTTCAGAAAACGCGGATGGTATGTGCAGATATACTCCGGCGACAGGCTCCTCGTCAAAGACAGCTCGGACGAACGCTGCAAATACTATGAAAACATCTGCGGACTTAAGGCTGTCGGGCTCGGAGACGGCTTCTGGGAGTGCGGCCTTGACTCCGCAAAGCTGCTCGGCATCTCCTTCGACGTTCCTGAGTTCGAGCGAATGTGCGCCGAGGTCCGGCAGGGGTTCGGGGAAAGGATATACCAGGCCACCTCGTGGGGGGCCTTCATCGAGATGGTCCACCCCACCGTTAACAAAGCCAAAGCGCTGAAACGCGTCAGCGAGTATTATGGGATCGACCGCGAGGATGTCATGGCGATCGGCGACGGCGTGAACGACATCGAGATGATAAGCTGGGCCGGAACCGGCGTCGCGATGGGCAACGCCAGAGACAGCGTGAAAGCGGCGGCGGATATCGTCGCGCCGCCGAACACCGAAGACGGAGCCGCCCAGATAGTCGAACAGATCGTGGCGGAGCTGCGGAAGCGGGGCTAATCGAAAAAGACCGGACCGGACGGTTCGGACTCTGTTTTTTCATATATTTTATCATTGTAAGACAGGCAGGAGACGACGATGAAAAATTTCTTCAAACTTGACAAACCGACCTTCTCCTTTGAGATATTCCCTCCCAAAGGCGCGGGCGACCTCTCGCAGATATTCGGCACCGTGGACGCCCTCGCGAGCCTTGACCCTGACCTTATCAGCGTCACCTACGGCGCGGGCGGCACGAGCCGCGAGAACACCGCGGAGATCGCCTCGCGCATCCAGCGCGATTACGCGATCCCGGCGCTCGCCCACCTTACCTGCGTCGGCAGCACGCGCGAAGAGATGCGCGCCACGCTCGACAAGCTGAAAGAAAAGGGTATCCAGAACATCCTCGCGATGCGCGGCGACCTCGGCAGCGAGGAGACGAAGGACTTCAAATACGCAAGCGAACTCATTAAATTCATCAACGAGAACTACAGCTTCCGCATCTTCGCCGCCTGCTATCCGGAGAAACATCTGGAGGCTTACTCGATGGAGGAGGATCTCGAACACCTCAGAGCAAAGTGCGAATGCGGCGTCAGCGTGCTTATCAGCCAGCTTTTCTTTGACAACGCCTCCTTTTACAGCTTCAGAGAGCGGGCGAGGAAATTGGGCGTTGCCGCACCGATCGAAGCCGGCATCATGCCGATAACCTCCCCGACGCAGATAGGCCGCATGGTCTCGATGTGCGGCGCCTCCGTGCCGGACGGGGTGCAGAAGATCATCCGCGCCTACGGCCACAACAGCATGGCGATGCGCGAGGCCGGCATCGCCTACGCGACAAACCAGATAATCGACCTGCTGGCGGAGGGCGTTGACGGCATACATCTGTACACGATGAACCAGCCCGACATCGCCAAGCGCATCTGCGAAAATATCCGCGGCGTGCTCTATTCGTTGAGGGTAAAGCGTGGCTGACGGCGCGCTGCCGCCCTCCGTCCGCGCGGAAGCGCTGCGGCTGCTCGGCGTTTCCGGCGAGCCAGAAGCGGCGCTCTCCGATGAACTGGAGCTCTGCTACGCGGAGATGCGCCGGCATTCGTCGCCGCGCGCCGTTTACAAAATATTCGGGATCAGGGCGGCGGACGAGGCCGTAGAGATAACGCCGGAGCTGCGCCTCTGCGGGGCTGAACTAGCCGAACTCTGTAAGGACTGCCGCAGGGCGGCGCTCCTTGCGGCGACGCTGGGAGCCGGCGTGGACCGGCTTATCGCGCGCGCGCAGGCGGAATCGATCTCCAGAGCGATGATCCTCGACGCCTGCGCCTCCGCCGAGATAGAAAGGCTGTGCGACGAGAGCGAGCCCGCGATAATGGCGGAGGCCGCGCGCGGCGGCGCGGAGCCGGGCGCGGAAATTTGGCTGACGATGCGCTTCAGCCCCGGCTACGGCGGCGTGGCACCCGACGAATCCGCAAAGATAATCGAGGCGCTCAACGCGCGGAGGGCCATCGGCCTCTCGCTCACCCATTCCGGGATGCTCGTGCCGATAAAATCAGTGACGGCCGTGATCGGCATCGCCGACAGGCCGCAGAAAAGATACAGGAACTGCGCGGCCTGCGCCGCCGCCGACGACTGCCCGTACAGAAAGAGAGGAGCTTACTGCGGTGATAGAGCTTGATAAAATTTTATTGTTCGACGGCGCGATGGGGACGATGCTCCAGCGGCGCGGACTTGAACTGGGAACTGTGCCGGAGGCGCTAAACGTCACCGCGCCGGAGGCTATAGAGTCGATACACAGGGAATACCTTGCGGCGGGGGCGGACGTCATTCTCGCAAACACCTTCGGCGCCAACCGTTTCAAAGCAGAAAAGGCGGGAATGGAGCTCGCAAAGATGGTGGCGGCGGGGGTAAAGACCGCCAGAAAGGCCATCGGCGGCGCGCCGGGACGGTACGCGGCGCTCGACATCGGCCCCTGCGGCCGCGTGCTCCAGCCGGCGGGAGACCTTCCCTTTGACGAGGCGGTGGAGGTATTCGCGGAGGTCATCCGCGCGGGGACGGAGGCTGGGGCCGACTTCATCCTGCTTGAGACCTTCACGGACCTATACGAGCTGAAGGCGGCGGTGATCGCCGCCAAGGAGAATTCGCCCCTGCCGGTATTCGCGACGATGAGCTTTGAGGCGAACGGCACGACCTTCTTCGGGGCCTCTGTGGAATCGATGGTGATGACGCTCGAGGCGCTCGGCGTCTCCGCCCTCGGCGTAAATTGCTCGCTCGGCCCCAGGCAGCTCGTGCCGATCGTAAGGCGCATACTGGCGGCGACGCGGCTGCCGGTCCTCGTCCAGCCAAACGCGGGGCTGCCGGTGATGGAAGACGGAGTAACACGCTACGACATAACTCCCGAAGAGTTCGCCTCCAGCATAAGGGAATTCGTCGCGGAAGGAGTTCGTTTCGTCGGCGGCTGCTGCGGCACGACGCCGGAATACATCAGACTTACAAAATCGACGATAGCGGGCATGGCTCCCGCCGCGATAGAGACGGCGCCGCGCTGCGGCATCTGCTCGCCCTCGAAAGTGGTCGGTTTTGACCGCGTCACCGTCATCGGCGAGCGGCTCAACCCCACCGGCAAGAAGGCTCTCCAGGCGGCGCTGCGCGCGCACGACATGGACTTCGTGCTGCGGGAGGCGATCCGCGAGGAGGAGCAGGGAGCCGAGGTGCTGGACGTAAACATGGGGCTGCCCGACATCGACGAACCGGCGATGCTCTCCGAGGCGGTGCGCGAGATACAGGCCGTCACCGACCTGCCTTTGCAGCTTGACTCGGCCTCACCCGCGGCGCTCGAACGCGCGGCGCGCATCTACAACGGCAAACCGCTGCTGAACTCCGTCAACGGTAAAAAAGAATCGCTCGACACGGTGCTGCCGATCGCGAAGAAATACGGCTGCGCCGTGCTCGGCCTCACGCTGGATGAAAAGGGCATCCCCAAGGACGCCGAGGCGCGGCTTGCGATAGCGCGCCGCATCGTAAAGGCGGCAGAAGCCGCCGGCCTGCGCCGCGAGGACATCTTCATCGACTGCCTCATGATGACCGTCAGCGCGCAGCCCGACCAGGCGCACGAGACGATGAAGGCGATCTCCCTCGTTAAAAAAGAGCTCGGCGTAAAGACGGTGCTCGGCGTCAGCAACGTCTCCTTCGGCCTCCCCGCGCGGCCGATAATCAACCGGACGATGCTCGCAATGGCGCTGGCCTCGGGGCTTGACGCGCCGATAATGAACCCCGGCGACGCCGGCATGACGGAGACCGTCGCCGCGGCACGCGTACTGCTCGAGCAGGACGCGGACTCCAAAGAGTACGTTGAAAAATACGGCGGCGCGGCGCCGGCACAGGCAGCGCCGGTCAAAGACGAAGCGCCGCAGATCGGCTACGCGATCTCGCGGGGCCTCAAAGACGAGGCGGCCAAAGCGGCGGCGGCGCTGCTCGCCGAACAACCGCCGCTCGCGGTCGTTGAAAAAGAGATAATACCCGCGCTCGACACGGTGGGCAAAGACTACGAAAGCGGCAGGATATTCCTGCCCCAGCTAATCAAATCGGCGGAGGCGGCGAAAGCTGCCTTCGAGGTGCTGCGCGCCGAGCTGATAAAGGCCAGCGGCGACACGCAAAAGGGCAAAAAGATCGTTATCGCCACCGTCCATGGCGACATCCACGACATCGGCAAAAACATCGTGAAGGTGATCCTCGAAAACTACAACTTCGACGTCACCGACCTCGGCAAGGACGTCCCCCCGCGGCAAGTCATCGCAGCCGTAAAAGAGACGGGCGCTAAGCTCGTGGGGCTATCCGCGCTGATGACGACGACAGTCGCGAGCATGAGGGAGACCATAGAACTTTTGAGAAGAGAATGCCCCGGCGTCAAGGTGATCGTCGGCGGCGCGGTGCTTACCGAGGGCCTCGCCGCATACGCCGGCGCCGACCGCTACGCGAAAGACGCGATGGAGACGGTACGGCACGCCGATTCCCTTTAAAGAGGGGCGGTATCAGGATCATACCGTGAGAAAACGAAAGCGGGCGTCCTCAACGGACGCCCGCTTTTATATGGAGATATCAACTATTTGTTCAGCGTGAACCTTGCGAACCCTTCAAAAGAATAATCCTGTTTTCGGTCCATGTCCGGCCGCTGCTTTCTGAAAAAACAGGCCGGTATCTCGTTCTGCCGAAGACATTCCTCCACGCAGGGGGTGCAGCCCAGCGTGCAGTTCGCCGGATTATTGGGGCATTCGCGGTCGACGCAGCTGCAAAAATTGATATTGTCCCAAGCGGATGTTATCGCCGTCTTCTCTTCGCCCATCACGACCACCTCTTCCGATCTGCCGTCATTACCGTTCTCATCGGCTATATTTTCCCTCAAATACACCGGCAAATAAATACCGCGGCGGAGGGATAAACGCCCCGCGGCTTTCGTTTGTAAGGCAAAAAAGCTGTTTTTAAATCAGGAATTGAATAAAGGCCGCGATTCAGGTAACATACGAACGGAGGCGGATGACTGTGATGACGGCAAACAAAAACAACAATCTGGACGCGACCGACTGGAAAATACTTGCGGAACTTCAGCGCGACGCGCGAAGCTCATACAAAGAGATCGGCGAAGCGGTCGGCATGACGCGCCCGGCGGTGCGCGAGCGGATGCTCCGCATGGAGGAGAGCGGCGTCGTCACCGGATACAGGGCGGAAATAGACACCGACGCGCTGGGGCGCGCGCTTCATGTGATGATAAGCTTCAAATTCAACAGCGACCAGAAATATGACAAAAAACCCAACGACATCCTCATCCCCATTTTGCGCTCCTCCTCCGACGTCATCCACTTCTGGGAGATCTACGGCGAGCTTGACTTCCTCATCGAGGCGGCCTTCGCCTCAAAAGAACGCATGCACAGCTTTCTGGACGACCTGCGCGGCTACGGCTTCGTCAGGTCGCATCTGATCGCGATGTCGACTAAGGGAGCGGTGCAGGCGCCGGATTAGGATTATCGTCGATCTTCTGCCTCTTCCCCATATCACGCGCCGATCCATATACGATGAAAAAGGCATCACCTCTTACGGTGATGCCTTTGTTTTATTTTTTATCCGCTTATATGTCGTTTACTTTTTCAGCTGTCTTACGACGTCGATAACGGTGCCGTCCCTCCACTCGACGACTCCGATTATTCTGTCTGTGGTCGCCACGGGGTCGGTCGGGCCGGACATTTTTTTCGCTCGCGCTTCGAGTTCTTCCATGCTGATGACGGGAAGTCCTTTGAGACCGGAGACTGCCTCTAAGAGGTCTTTTCTCTTGGGGTTGATCGTCACTCCGTATTCGGTGACTATGGCGTCTATCACTTCTCCCGGCGTGGTGACGTTGTAGACTTTGTCTGTCACGCAGGGGATTCTGCCTCTTAGCAACGGCTGCGCTATGATCGTCAGTTTGGCTCCCGCCGCAGTGTCCTGGTGCCCTCCGGTGCCGTGGAGCAGCGCTCCGTCGGCTTCGGTGTTGACGTTGGCGTTGAAGTCGGTGTCTACTTCTGTCGCCCCCAGTATCACGACGTCAAGCATGTTTACCGCAGCCCCGCAGTTCCACGGGTTGGCGTACCAGTCGGCCGAGATTTCTATGTGGTTGGGGTTTTCTCTGATGGATCTGACGGCGTCGAGGTCGAATGACTGGACGTCCATGAGTTTGTCCACTAGACCCTCTTTGAGGAGTTCGACGAAGTAGCCGGTGATTCCTCCAAGGCCGAAGCTGCCTTTGATGCCTTTTTTGATCATGGCTTCTTTCATGAAGGCGGTCACTGCCAGGGGGATTCCTCCAGCTCCGGTCTGGAATGATATGCCTTCTTTGAAGTAGGGGCTGGCTTCTATGAGTTTGGAGGCGTAGCTGGAGATGAGGAGCCGCAAGGGGTCTCTGGTGACTTTGGTGGTGCCGGAGACGATTCCCGCCGGGTCTCCTATGGAGGGGACTTCTACTACGAGGTCGGCTTTGGTCTGGGGGATGGAGACGGGGGCGGCCGGGTATTGGACGAGGTTGTCGGTTATTACTACGACTTTGTCGGCGTAGTCGGCGTCTGTGTAGGCGTAGCCGAGTGAGCCGCAGGCGGATTTGCCCAAGGTACCGCAGATGTTGCCGTATTTGTCGGCCGTGGGGGCGCCGATGAAGGCGACGTCTATGTGGACGTCTCCCGCCATTACCGCGCGGGGACGGCCTCCGTGGCTTCTGAGTACGACGGGCACTTGCATGCCGCCTTCCGATACGAGCTGGCCGATGGGGCCGTTGACGGAGCCCATGATTTTTGTCACTACTCCGCTTTTTATGTGGTCGATGACTTTTTTGTGGACTCCGAAGAGGGCGGTCGGGAATAGGGTCAGCTCTTTGATGCCCATTTCGGCGCAGGCGTCGAGGACCATGTTGACGACGTAGTCTCCGTTTCTAAGGTGGTGGTGGAAGGAGATGGTCATGCCGCTTTTGAGGCCGCTGGCTTTGATGGCTTCTTTGATCGAGCTGACTGTTTTGTCGGTGTTGTCGCTGTTGAAGCACCTGAGTTTGGCTCCCGCGATGTTTCCTTCGGGCTTTTTCGCGAAGGCTCCCTGGTAGTGTTTTACTTTGCCGTAGCCTTCTATGTAGTCGGGGATTTCCCGTTTTACTGCGTTGATTGTCATTTCAGTTCACCTCTTGTTGGGCCGTTTATGCCAGGCCGGCGCGGACGAGTGTGTATTCCGCTCTTTTGACTACGGGGATGTCTACCATTTTGCCGTCTACGGTGACGGCTCCCTGCCCGCGTTCTGCCGCTTCTTTGGCGGCGGCGATTATTTTCTGCGCTTTGGCTATTTCGGCTTCGGTGGGGGTGAAGATGTCGTGGATGATTTTTATCTGGTTGGGGTGGATGATGGATTTGCCCGAGAAGCCAAGCTGTTTGATGAATTCTGTCTCTTTGCGCAGTCCTTCGTCGTCTGTGATGCGCGGGAATACGGTGTCCAGAGGTTCTACTCCAGCCGCACGCGCCGCGAAGACGAGCATTCTTCTGGCCCATTCGAGTTCGGTGCTGTCGTCTGAACGGTTGGTTTTAAGGTCGGCTCTGAGGTCTTCTCCTCCGGGGATGATGGCCTCTATGCGCGGCGAGGCTTTGGCTATTTCATAGGCGTTCCAGATGCCGTGCGCGGTTTCGAGGAGGCAGTGGAGGGTGAGTTTACCGACGGGAAGTCCGTTTTTTTCTTCGAGACGGGAGAGTTCTTCGTCGATTATTTTGACGGTGCCGGCGTCTTCGACTTTGGGGACGCGGATTCCGTCGAGGCGTTTGTTGGGGACGATGGCCGCGAGGTCGTCTTTCCAGTATTCGGTGTCTACGCCGTTGATGCGGACGGAGACGTAGCAGCTGCCGAATTCGCCCTGTTTGAGGTATTTGCTGACCAGTATCCTCGCGGTGTCTTTTTCGACCATCGCGACGGCGTCTTCGAGGTCGAGGACTACTCCGTCCGAGCCGAAGAGGTAGCCGCGCGTGAGCATGTTGGGGTTGTTGCCCGGGAGGTAGAGCATCGTGCGTCTCATCTTATTTGTCTTCTCCCTTCTGTTTCAGCAGTCTTTTGTAAGCGGCTTCGACCCGCGCGCCGAGGACGATGTCGAGCGCTCCGTTGTCCTGCACGGCGGCTTCGATGTCTTTTACGCCGAGTTCTTCCAGGGTCTCGGTTATTTTCTTTTCCATCGCGCTTTTGAAGCGGGCCGCGCTCGCTCCCGTTATTGTTATCTTGATCCCGGCTCCCGACTCCACCTCGGTGAGCGTCACGAGGCAGTCCATTGACTCGAGCGTGCCGGCCTGGGATGTCTTCATCTTTTCGTTCCCCCTGTTCTTATCCGAAACACGGCCCGCCTGTCGATTTTTCAACGGTAGGCAGGCCGCGCGGTTATTTGCCGTTGCTGTCCCGGCTCATTATCACTTCAAGGACCCCGCCTGCGATCGCGAGCGCTTTGTCCGTTATGCTCCAGCAGTGCGACGGGTCGCCGCGCGGGTCGACGTCACCTATTTTGAGACCATTCGTGACGCGCACGCGCGGGTGGATGAGGCCGCGCAGCACGCCGTCAACGCGCGCGCAGACCTCGACACCGCCCACGTAGCCGACGACTTCGCCGACGGAGACTTCGTCGCCGATTTTCCGTACCGGCAGCAAATAGCCGTCTGTCGGCGCGCGCAGCAGCCGTTCCGTGCCGTAGCCCTTTATTATTCCCGGCACGCCGGTGTTGGGGATGGCGCTGCCATACCTGATGACGCGTCCGAGAGTGTGTCCGCGCTTCGTTTCTATCACGGCATCGACGTCGCCCGGCGCGCTGAAGCCGGGGCCGACGGCGATGACGGTGAGCGCCATATCCTTGGTTGTGCCGATATTTTTCTTTGCCATGACGGCGTCGACGAGGATATCCGGCTTGACTTCCCTTATCGACCGGCCCTCGGGGTCGACGAGCACCTGTATGACGTCGGACGCGGGGTCGTATTCTTTCATGGAGCCGATGAGCACGGCGGACATGTCTTCGACCTTCGCCCTGCCGTCAAATACGGCGGAGGCCACGGAGACGGTTCGGCGTACGACCAGCGGCAGCGCCGTCTCCAGCGCCAGCACGGAGTATCCGACTCTCCACAGCCGGTATATTATTCCCGTCGCAAGGTCGCCGCCGCCCCTGACGACAGCCGTTTTACCATTTCTCATGACAAAGGATCTCCATTCACGCCTTTAAAGGCGACTCACCTTGAGGACGTCGCAGCGCAGGCATCTGCCGGCCTCTTTGGCGATCTGTCCTTCGCAGAATCCTTTTTCGACTTCGCAGAAGCAGCTCTTACGCTCTTCTGGTGAGAGCGCCGGCATCTTTTCGCGCGGCGTCGGGTTTTCGTCTATCGGCTTGCTCATTTCTCTCTTAATATATTTGGGCGCGATCACCTGTCCGTCGCCTCCGAGGTAGCGGTCGATGGAAGAGGCCGCCTCTTTGCCGCGGTTTACGCCGCCGACGACGGAATCGGGGCCGGTGGCGCAGTCGCCGCCGGCGAATATCCACGGCGTGGCGGTGGTCCCGCGGTATGCCGCTTTGATCACGTTGCCGCGGATGTCTACAAGCTCTTCGTCGCCCGCCGCCACTTCGCGGCTCAGGGCCTGGCCGATAGCACAGATCACGAAATCGGCGTGAACTTTCATCTGCGCGCTTTCGTCATAAGAGGGGTTGAAACGCCCCGACGCGTCAAAGACGGCGGTGCATTTTTTAAATGTCACCCCGTCGGCGCGTCCCTCTTTCGCGGAGATCGCCATCGGGCCCCAGCCGTTGAATACGTAAAGCCCTTCATCTTTACCCTCTCTGACTTCGTCTGGGTGAGCCGGCATTTCATCCTCTTTTTCAAGGCAGAAGAGTGATACTTTCGCCGCGTTGAGGCGTATCGCCGTCCGCGCGCAGTCCATGGAGACGTTTCCTCCGCCTATGACGATGACCTCTTTGCCGCGCAGGTCACAGCCGCCGCCGGTCTTTACCGAGCGCAGGAATGAGACGCCGGAGGTCACGCCCTCGGAATCCTCGCCCTCGACGCCGAGTTTGCGGTCGTTGTGGTCTCCGACGGCGATGTAGACGGCCATGTAGCCCTGTTTCCGCAGTTCTTTGATCGAAATGTCCTCTCCGATTTTAGTTCCCGTCACAAATTCGACGCCCATTTCCCTGAACAGTTCAAGCTCTTTGGCAAATTTATCAGCCGGCAGCCGATATTCGGGAAGACCGACCGCCAGCATGCCGCCGACCACGTCAAGCGCTTCAAAGACGGTCACTTCGTAGCCTTTTTTCCGCAGATAGAAGGCGCAGGAAAGTCCCGAAGGGCCGGAACCGACGACGGCGACGCGTTTGCCGTTTTCCGGTTCCATCGGCGGCAGCGGGAACTTACCGTCGTGCTCAAGCAGCCAGTCGGTGATGAAGCGCTTGATGCCGCGGATGGCGATCGGTTCGTCGATCTTGACGCGGTTGCACATATTTTCGCAGAGGTGGTTGCAGACGCGGCCGCAGGTGAGGACGAGCGGGTTTTCGTTCTGGATCACCTGATAGGCCTCTTTGTACATGCCGCGCCGCGCGAAGTCGAGATAGACAGGGACTTCGACATTGGCCGGGCAGGCGTTCTGGCAGGTATATCTCATGCAGTGGATATAGGCCGAAGGGTCGTGGCGTTCGTAGAGGCATTCCGTACAGTAGAGGCATTCCGTGATGCGGTCGAAGCGATGGTCCTTTGCCTTGCGCACCCACATCGGGTCGGCGATCAGCGGACGGGCCAGCGCCACCATGTCGGCGCGCCCCTCGGCGATGACGTTGTCGGCAAACTCGGGGCTGCCGAGTTTGCCCACGGTGACCACGGGCACGTCGACACATTTTTTGATCTCTTCCGCGAGGTAGACGTTGGGGCCGTCTGGGTATTCGATCGTCGGTTTGCCTCGCTGGTCCGAGTATCCCTTGACGGGCGCGTCGTCGAAGCGCACGCCGGCGGAGACGTCCATACAGTCGATGCCGTGCTTGACAAGCTCCTGCGCGAAGATGCGGCTCTGTACTATCGTGTTGCCTCCGAGGACAAATTCTTCGGCGCTGATGCGCGCGAAGAGCGGGTAATCCGGGCCGACGATGGCGCGCACCTTCTTTAGTATCTCAAGATGCATGAACATCCTGCCGTATATGTCACCGCCGAATTCGTCGGTGCGCAGGTTGGTGCGGCGCGAGATGAAATCCGCCATCGTGTAGGTATGCGCGTAATGAAGCTCTATGGCGTCGAAGCCCGCCTCGTAGGCGCGGCGCGCGCCGGCGGCGAAGTCGTCGATGATGCCGTAGCACTCTTCGTTGGTCAGTTCGTGCGGTTTCCTGCCTACGCCGTAAATCGAATGCGCGATCTGCAGGCCGATCTTGCAGCCTTCGTCATGCACGGCGGCGATAAGTTTTTTAAAACCGTCGATATGCTCGTCGCGGCTGATCTGCAGACGCAGCCCCGCGTGGATGAAGTGCGAGCTGACGCTCGTATGCTCGGTCATGATCAGGCCGACGCCGGAACGGGCGCGGTCCACATAATGCTTGATGGTATTCTTCGAGACAAACCCTCCGGGAGCCGCCGAGTTGGTAAACATCGGCGACATGATGACCCTGTTGCTCAGTTCCATCGAATTTATTTTGATAGGTGTAAAAAGGCCGATTCGCTGCATGTGAAAATACTCCTTTCAGAAAGCGTTTATAAAAAGGCCGCGGCAGATAGTCGTTTTTCTTTTCCGCCGCAGACCTCGATTCCTGATAATATTTACGATCTATTTTTTCGTGGCGGCCTTGCGCGCCGCGATCTTCTCCGAAGCGATCCTCACGGCGTCGTAGAACTGCAAATAGCCGGTGCAGCGGCAGAAGTGGCCCGATAGTTCGTCGCGCACTTCTTCCTTCGTCGGGTTCTCCTCACGCATCAGCAGCGCCTTGGCGGAGAGCACGACGCCCGGGGTGCAGAAGCCGCACTGGATGGCTCCCGCTTCAACGAATGCTTCCTGTATCGGGTCGAGTTCGCCGTTCTGCTCAAGCCCCTCTATCGTGAGGATGCTCCTGCCCTGCGCCTTCATCGCGGGCACGATGCACGAATCGACGGGCAGCCCGTCCACCAGCACCGTGCAGGCGCCGCATTCGCCCTCCTCGCAGCCCTTTTTCGTCCCCGTAAGGCCGAGGTCATACCTGATCACGTCGGCCAGAGAGTGGCTGGGGTCGATCATTATCGCGATATCTTTACCATTGACGACACATTTTAATTCCTGCATCAGATCCACTCCTTATGCGAGAGCCGCTGCGGCTTCTGTCAGCGCCTGCTCGACGAGGTCCTTCACGAGAGCTTTGCGGTAGGCCCCGGAACCGCGCACGAGCGAGTCGCGCGGCGAGGCCTCCTCTTCGGCGATCGCGGCGGCCTCTGCGAAAAGCTCTGCCGACGGTTTCTTTCCTACCATGTGCGCCTCGGCCCTTTGCGCGCGGAAGGGGACTACGGCAACGGGCGAGGCGACGACGCGCGCCGCGCTTATGGCCCCGTCTTCCGCGGCCTCAAGCATCACCGCGACATTGACCACCGGCAGCGCCATCGCCTCGCGAGGCGCGATGCGCTTGAAGGCCGTGCCATATTTGCCGGCGGGGATGGCGATCTCTATCTTCGTAAGAATCTCTTTCGTCGGATCGACATAGCTCTCGCCGACCCTCTTTGACAGTTCACAAAGCGGCTTCATGCGCGCACCCTCGCAGTTCGCGATCTCGCAGATCGCGCCGAGCGCCGTCATCGGCACCACAGAATCCGCCGCCGGCTGCGCGCTGACAATGTTTCCCGCGAGCGTCGCGATGTTGCGGATCTGCGGTGAGCCGACGCTGCGGCAGCCGTCGGAAAGCGCGGGGAATATCTGTTTCACTGACTCGTTAGCTGCGATCTCAGCGTGAGTCATTGCCGCGCCGATCGTCATTTTACCGTTCATCACGGAGACGAATTTCATCTCGGGAATATCGGAGACGTCGACGAGGACAGAGGGAGAAACTTTGCCATCGCGTATCCAGAGCATAAGGTCGGTCGCGCCCGAAACGAGGCGGGCTTCTCCTTTATACTCTTCGAGGAACGCGAGCGCCTCTTTTATATCTTTCGGAAATAAGTGTTTTTCCACTTTTTTCAATTTGTTTCCCTCCCCATATTCTTTATTTTGCGGCATGAAAAGCCCGGTACATCTTCTCCGGCGTGATCGGCAGGTCTCGCATACGCACACCGCAAGCGTCCTCGATCGCGTTGGCAATGGCCGGAGCGGTCGGTATCAACGTCGGCTCGCCGACTCCTTTAGCGCCGTAGGGGCCTATAGGGTCGTTGCTTTCTATCGCGATCCCTTCTACGGCAGGCATATCCTTGATCGTCATGAAGGTATAGCCATGCAGTCCGTTCGTCGCAGGAACGCCGTTTTTAAAGAGCATGTTTTCGTAGAGGCACCAGCCAATGCCCTGCGCTACACCGCCCGTTATCTGTCCGTGCAGCCCCAATTCGTTGATCACTTTGCCGACGTCGTGTACCGCTACGACACGCAGCACCTTGACCTTGCCGGTATGGGTGTCGACCTCGACCTCAACGCCGTGTGCGCCAAACGAATAAGCGCTGGAGTAGTCTCCGTAGAAGTCCTTGTCGGCGCCCTCCGTCGGCGGGTCGTAGGTGACATAGGCCGTGAGCGGCACGCCGGCGCGGCTGCGTATCGCCTTCGCCGCCACCTCTTTGAGCGTCATCAGCACCGACGGATCGCGGCTGCACTTGATGAGGCCGTTTTCCATATACATCGTATCCCGCTGGCGCTTGCTCATCTCCGCGGCCAGAGTCAGCACCTGGTCGAGAACTTTTTCGCTCGCGAGGAAGACGGCCTTGCCGCCCACCGTCGTGACACGGCTCGAATATGTCCCCATACCGAAGGGGCTGACGTCGGTGTCGAGGGGCATCACCGTGATGTCGCCGATCGGCACGCCAAGCCTTTCCGAGGCGATCTGCGCGAATACCGTTTTCGCGCCCTGCCCCATGTCGGCCTCGCCCGAGAAGATGAATACCTCACCGTCCTCGTGGATACGTATCATTGCCGAAGAACCGTCAAATTTATCGCCGCCGCGGTTGCCGGAGACGTGCGTCATACAGGCTACTCCGATGCCGCGCTTGATGCGTCCGTCCTGTTCCTCGGCAGGCAGGCGGTTTTCCTTGATTTTCTCCGCCGCTATCCTGATACATTCGGAAAGTTCGCAGCTCTTGATATGCCAGCGGTGCAGCGTCATGTCGCCCTTGTGGACACAGTTCTTGAGACGCACCTCGACCGGGTCGAGGCCGACCTTGCGGCAGCATTCGTCGATGAACGACTCGACGGCAAAGTGCATCTGGCTGTTGCCGTAGCCGCGGAAGCCGCTGGTCGGAATGAGGTTTGTATAGACGAGATAGGAGTCGCATTTACTTGACTTATATCTGTAGAGGCAGTCGGTACGCATCGAAAGGTTCAGCAGCACCTTCGGCGCGGCCCATGAATAGGCTCCGTTGTCGGCGACGATCGTCGCCTGCTTGCAGACCATCGTGCCGTCCTTCATCATGCCAAGCTTGACCTTCATACGCGGCGCGATACGCGGGCGCGTCGTAAGCTGTTCCTCGTCCCTTGTGAGGAGTATTTTCACCGGCCGCCCCGTCTTCTTCGCGAGCACGGCGGCGATGGGATGAAAATTCCTGATCCAGATCTTCGCGCCAAAACCGCCTCCGATGAATGGCGACTTCACCGTCACCTGCGTCGGCTTGATGCCAAGCGCCTTCGCGATCTCGTTTCTTCCCTGAAAAGCGGACTGAAGGCCGGTCCACACGGTAAGGCGCCCGTTTGATTCCCACTGCGCGACCGCCCCGAAAGGCTCAAGGTAAAGCCCAGAGACACGGTGCGTGCTGAATTCCTTTTCAAAAACATAATCACAGGAGGCGAAGTCCGCCTCGATATCGCCGCGTTGTATATGATACTCGCGCGCGACGTTTGTCCCCTTTTCTTCATGGACGAGCGGCGAATCTTTCTCCATCGCCTTCACCGGGTCGTCGACTACCGGCAATTCCTCGTATTCTACCTTAATGAGTTTGAGCGCCTCGCGCGCGATCTCGTCGTTTTCGGCCGCGACCGCCGCGACCTCGTCGCCGACATAACGCACCTTCTCCACCGCAAGCATGTCGACGTCTGCGATCTCCATACCAAACTTGTTCTGCGGACAGTCCTTGGCGGTGATGACCGCCTTCACGCCAGGCAGCGCTTCGGCGGCGGAGGTATCGATCGACAATATCCTCGCGTGAGGGTAGGGCGAGCGCAGTATTTTTCCTGTCAAAAGGCCGGGAAATTCCAGATCGTCAAGATACCTGGCGCTGCCCGTCACCTTTTCCCGAGCGTCTACAAAGCTCTGTTTCAAGCCGATACTGTTAAACTTCTCCATATAGAGCCCTCCACAACTGTATTACCTAATCCAACGCGGCGACCTCAAAGAGGTCCCCTCTCTCCTTCGTTTTTACTATCTGCATGGCGCCGGCGACAAACAACACCACGCCAAAAATCATTCCTTTGCCGATCAGCGTTTCGGCTCTCCGGCATCCCGCCTCAAGAGCAAGCTCGGCGCTTCCGCTCCGAAGGCAGCCAACGGACTTCGTCACCGTCAGCCCGCGGATATCCGTTCCGTAGTCAAGCTCCTCAGCGAGGCACTGTTCTATGGCCGGATCGTTGCAGTAACAGGCGTTGGCGATCGCGGTGGCCGCCGCGTCAGCCCTTGAAGAATCGGGAGCGAGCGCCGTCACGGCTGAAGCGATACCGCGCGTAAGGCTCCTTCCTCCCAATCCGCTTGTGGCAAGTCCCCTTATCTCACCGAATGATTTTATTTTCAGAGAATGGGTTGCCCGCCCGCTGCTTACATCACTTATCAGACCTACATTCAGAAAACTCTTTTGTTTCGTGGGAATGTACCAAGCAATATCCCCTCCGTTATTGGCAAGCGCGTAATCCGCCCCGCAGGCGGCCATCGCCTCTACCGCGAAATCAGAGGTCGTGCCGGCAACCGCCGCCAGCGAGGTAAAATCGCCCTCTCCCAGCAGCATTACGGATTCAGTCATTTTACGTACCGTTTGGGGCGCGTTATCAGGAACCGAAGCAATAGCACCAACCGGCTTACGCAAAAAATCAAGGTACACTGTGAAATCATTAAATACTTCTAGGACCCTCTCCGCTCCTGCGACGGCAGCTTCGGTAAAAGGATACCCCTCCCTGCGGGCCTCGAGGGTCATTGTAATCGGGCCGTAGTCGATATAGACGGTTCCCTCTTGAATTACTGAATATTTTGTAGTAGTCATTTTTTGTCGTTCAGCCTTTGTTCGCGGACAACGGCCGCTTCCTCAACAATGTAAAACCGCCATTTAATCCTTGAGCTCGGTAAACTCGTATCTGCCCTCTTTGAGCACATCCTCTTTTGTGCGCATCGCGTGGACGTGCCCCTTGATCTTTTCGTAATTTTCAACCGTCATCGTGTATTCGATGGGGGCGAGGACCGCCGGCGAAGCCGTGTAGTTGAAGGGGTGGTCGATCATCTTCTCCACATCGGCAAGAAACGTTATTCCGCCGCCGGGCATCAGGTATGTCGGAGCGCCGGCGATCGTGAGGTTCGCGTCGCCTCGGTGCACCGCCTTGGTGATCTGTATCGGGTCGACCGTGACGCCGGCCCGCGCGCTGCCGCCGACGCCCGCATAGTACATCGCGGAGACGCGGCTGTCTTCGCAGCAGCCAGCCGCCATTTTACGGAAGGCTTCCAGTTCGGCAGGGATCGCTACAGGTACCGGCTTTCCCTCGGATGAGACCTCGAAGAGCGCGATCTTGCGCCAGGTGGTTTCGGCGACCAGTATCTTCATGCCCGGCCTGGCGATGTTCATATCGATATTCCTGATCGCCTCGATGGGGTCTTTGATATTTGTGCCGCCCCAGCCGTCGCCGTGCTCAAAGAAATAACGGCCGTTGGTCGCCAGCCGTCCGACGGGTGTGACGCCGCTGTAAGGTTTCTGCTCCGCGCCGGCGGGATGCTGTGTGAAAAGTCCGGTGATATGATGGTCGAGGATGATCGCCTCGTCAATAAGCGGAGCCAGCGAGCGCGCGAACAATCCGCAGCAGGCGCCGCCGCAGCCGACGCGCATTTTATCGTCGACGACGCCGTTGATCACGGGATGCTCGCCTACCTGCAGCTCCAGCGTGCAGCCGTTATCCACCGTCAGCGTCACCTTTTCTTTATTTCCCAGCTCGGCCATCGTCTTCACGACATACATGCCGTCGGGGCCTTTGACCTTGTTGACGCCGCCGAGGATGAGAATATGGGAACCGTATTGCTCCGTGGTGACGATGCCGACAACCCTGCCGCTGCGGCGAACGAGCGCGCCCTCATCGCCGATGTGGGCGTTGGTGTCGATCTTCACCATCATCGAGCTGTAGGAGACCGGGGCCTCTGTAACGACGGTGACGACGTCAAAATCATCGCGCTTTTCGGTAACGATATAGGGGGCCGGTTTGTAATCGGGATAGGCAGCGCCGGCTCCGACCGCGGAAACGACCGGTTTCATGATCGCGGTCTTTTCCGGAGCAATCTCGGTGTTTGTCGGTATCTGCAGGGGCCTTACAAGGGCAAGCCCGCCGTTTTCATTGCGGAAGCGCTTGCACGCGCCCTCTTTACCCTCGGGAATGCGGCATTTGACGCCGCAGTTGCGGCA
>OLGB01000940.1_pt1 | contig 37698 bp, 40 predicted proteins | sample 1605691 | NCBI WGS metagenome assembly OLGB01 (sample SAMEA3888925, study PRJEB22519) | human gut metagenome | biome: human gut; feature: human-associated habitat; material: faeces | place: Denmark | collected 2010
AAGACGGCGGCAAGACATGGACAGTAAACCTTCGCACCGGGGTTACATGGCATAAGGTGGGCAGAAATTTTACAGCCAATGACGTCACGGCCACATTCGAGAGGCTGAAGACGCTGGGGGAGGACAGCTACTATTACTACGCCGCCCGGGATATAGAATCCATAGAGACTATAGACAACACGACTCTGAAGGTGGTAATGAAGGAAGGAGGCTACGCCTTCCTGTATGCTATGACCTTTCCTGTAATGATGAACGGTGAGCCGTCAGCATATCCACTCGGGACAGGCCCATATTATTACGATGGTTACTCCGGGGAGAGTTTACAGCTTACTGCCAACGATGGCTGGTGGAGGCAGCGGCCTTATATAGACAAATTCATCTTCATCGAACGCGACAGCAACGATACTGCCCTTGCTTCATATAATGCGGGCCAGCTGGACGTGGTGGCCACATCTGCCACTACCGTAGGCAAATACCGCCAGGATGGAATAACAAACGTGCAGGACGTGATGACGCAGAATGTCGAGATAATGCTGGTGAACAGCAATTCCCAGTCGCTCAACGACGTTAAGGTGCGTCAGGCTCTCGCATGTGCGCTGGATCGGAGCAAGATAATCTCAAATATTTATATGAACCGCGCTCAGGCCTGCGATGTGCCAATAGCGCCGGATTCATGGATATATGAGTCAAAATCAAAACTGTACGACTACAATACCGTAAAGGCGCTGGAGCTGTTTGCGGAGGCGGGGTGGACGGACAGCGATGGTGACGGCAGGCTTGAGAAAAACGGTATGTCCCTCACCGAAATGAGCCTGAAGATACTGGTGAACGATTCTACGGACAGCACACGCAAGAACGCTGCCGCGGCCATAGCGGAGCAGCTTGAGGAGCTGGGCATAGCTACCGAGATAGTCGCCGCACCCTTTTCCGTGGCGTCAGATAAGAACGAGTATACCGACAAGCTGGCGGCGGGGGAATACGATATCGCCCTGGTCGGAATAAATGTCGGCAGAGACGGCGACATGCGGGACGTAATGGCACGGGACGGCAAGGCAAATTACGGCAATTACTATGATGCGGAGCTGTATGAGCTCGCCTGCGCCATGATGAAAGCCGGAGACGAGGCCTCATACCGCAGCGCTGCGTCAAAGTTTCAGCTTGCCTTCGCGGAGAGGCTGCCGTTCATACCGCTGTATTTCAGGCTGGACAGCATAGTATGTGCTGCCGAAATAAAAGGCATGACGGACGTGCGAGAACCGGATATAATGAGGAACGTGGATAAGTGGTATATATACACCACGGAAAAACAGAAATAGCATTATTGGAGAGACGATGGAAAAGAGAAACGTGACGGTATCCGCCATAGTGGCGGCCATTGTACTTATAGGCGATCAGCTCAGCAAGCACTGGGCGGAGACGTGGCTTCGGACCAATGGCGAGTATAAGATATGGGACGGGGTGCTGCACCTGCGTTACGTGGAAAACCGGGGCGCGGCCTTCGGCATGATGCAGGGTGGGAAGTGGTTCTTCCTGGCGATTACCGGTATAGCCTGCGCGGCGATGCTGTATTTCCTCATAAAGGAACGCAAAAGGCTGCATTTTATGATGACCTTTTCCCTCGCGCTGCTGCTTTCCGGCGCGATAGGCAACCTTATAGACAGGGTAGCCCTCGGTTACGTCCGGGATATGATATACGTGGCGCTTATAGACTTTGCGGTGTTCAACGTAGCGGATATGGCGGTGACTGTAGGCTGCTGCCTTCTGGTTCTGGACCTGCTGTTTTTCAAGGGGAAGAAGTATATGGAAATGATGGATAAAAAGCCCCAAACCGGCGAGAACAGCTGATAAAAATGGCAAAGCTAAGGATCGAACAAGGCGGCGAAACGGAGGAATTTCAGGAGCAGGTGTTTACTGCGGATAAGGCAGGAGAACGGCTGGACGTATTCTGCGCCCGTGTAAGCGATAATACCCGCTCTGCCGTGCAGCGCATGATAATCAACGGGGACGTAACCCTCAACGGCGCGCCCGCAAAGTCAAAGGACAAGCTCAGGACAGGAGATGCCGTGACAATGGCCCTTCGCCCTCCTGAGGAAGTGGATATAGTGCCGCAGGACATCCCAATAGACATAATTTACGAAGATGCGGACATAGCGGTAATAGACAAGCCCAAGGGAATGGTGGTACACCCGGCTCCCGGCAATCCCGACGGCACGCTGGTAAACGCCCTCATGTATCACCTCGAGGGGCTTTCCGGCATAGGCGGAGAGATACGCCCGGGCATAGTCCACAGGATAGACAAGCTGACCTCGGGCCTTGTAGTCGTGGCGAAAAACGATATGGCTCACACCTCACTTGCGGCGCAAATGAAGGATCACAGCGCTCGCAGGACGTATATAGCAATAGTGGACGGGAACATAAGGGAGGACAGCGGCACGGTGGACGCCCCTATAGGCAGACATCCGGTGGACCGTAAAAAGATGGCCGTGGTGCAGGGCGGCCGCAATGCCGTGACTCATTGGCGAGTGCTGGAGAGATACGGCGCGTATACGCTTATCGAGGCGAGGCTGGAAACCGGCCGCACGCACCAGATAAGGGTTCATATGGCATACATAAAGCACCCCGTATCGGGGGATACGATATACGGCGCGGCAAAGCCGAGGCTGGGTCTTGACGGGCAGGCGCTGCACGCCGCAAGGCTGGAGCTCACACATCCCCGCACCGGCGAGAGAATGGTATTTGCCGCAAAGGTGCCGGAATACTTCAGAAGCGCGCTTAAAAAGGCGGGAAGGACCGGGGAAAAGGACATAGAGGATACCTTAAAAGAGGCTTTTGGGGAGAGTTGAACCTATGAGCGCTAAGGACAGGAAGGGCAGCGGGGACAAAAGGAAAAACAATGGCAACGCGCTGGCAGGCACGCTGTTTACAGCGGCAATGATATGCTGCTGCGTGTTCATATACCTGCTTTCCAGAGGCGGCAGGAATACCGCCAAAGATACCTCGATGAATATCCCGCCTCAGCCTACCGCCCAAATGGAAAGGGTATATCCCTCGGTTCAGGTGTTCTTTGAGAGGGCAAAGGGCTACGGCTTTGATGCCGAATACACCGAGGATGACGGCTATGCGCCGGACAAGGGCTATACGCTGAAGCGCGGCGGCCTTGACGGCGGGGCGCTGGTGCTGTCTATGCGGAATATGGGTGTGTGCGGCTTTACCCTGATGATACCTGCGGCGGCCAAGCCGGACGATCTGCCCGATGACCCCACGCCGGTGGAGCTTTCGCTGTATGAGCAGCGGCTTGGCAGGTATGAGGCGGAAAGCGCATGGCTGGATACAAACCTCGGCAGCCTTATAAGCGGAATAGACGTGGGCAGCGAGGTAACGTACGCGGACAAGGCGGATATGCTCGCGCTGATATGGCAGGCCGCAAAGGATGGCAAGGCGAAGGATATAGACGGAGACTGGGGCAAGTTCTCCGTGAGCCGCAAGGAAGGTACGGACAGAAACATAATATACGCTTCCTTTTTGCTGAAAGACTGACGTATATAAAACTAAACCAAAGCTTAATCAACATTTGATGGGTTTGTAATACTTTTGTGATGAAATAGCTTATGGGGCAGGTTATAATATACCTGCAAGTGAGAAATGGTCGGTCCCTTTCAAGGCTACCAAAGATTTTGCGGCTCCTGTCACAAACGGGAGCCGTTTTTCGTTGCCTGAAAAACGCTTTTGCATTAGAATATAAAATAAGATCGTTATAAATTGGGAGGTCAGATATGGACTTCATAGATAGATTTACAGAGGGAGCCCGCCGGGCGCTTGCGCTTTCTCAGGACAGCGCCAAGGAGATGGGACATAATTACGTGGGCAGCGAGCATCTGCTGCTGGGACTCATAAAAGAAGGCGAGGGTGCGGCGGCACGCGCCCTGGCGCAGCTGGGCATACGGGAGGCGGACGTATCCGCACGGGCGGACGAGCTGGTAGGCCACGGGGATTACCACTTTACCGACAGCTTCGGCTATACCCCCCGCACAAAGAAGATACTCGAATTGAGCCTCTACGAGGCCAAGTCGCTTAAAAACAGCTATATAGGCACGGAGCACATACTGCTTGCCATCATACGGGAGAAGGACTGCGTGGCTGTGCGTATCCTGGAGGATCTCGGGGTGGACTTTACGCTGCTGTATCAGATGCTTGCGGGAACCACGAGGAAGCCGGAAAGCGCAAGGGCCGCGGCGGAGGAGGATGAAGGCACCCCTGTACTGAACAAGTACGGCCGCGACCTTACCAGGCAGGCGAAAAACGGCGAGCTCGACCCGGTGATAGGCCGTGAAAACGAGATACAGCGCATTATACAGATACTTTCGCGGCGGACCAAGAACAATCCGGTGCTCATTGGAGATCCCGGCGTGGGCAAAAGCGCGATAATAGAGGGACTGGCCCAGCGCATCGCTTCTGGCAGCATACCGGAGCTACTCAAAAACAAGCGGGTGGTGACGCTGGATCTTGGCGGTATGCTGGCCGGCACAAAATACCGGGGTGAATTCGAAGAGCGCATAAAGGCCGCCATAGACGAACTCATCGAAAACAAGAATACAATACTCTTTATAGACGAGCTGCATACCATTGTGGGCGCGGGGGCTTCGGAGGGCAGCATAGACGCTTCCAACATCATGAAGCCCGCATTGGCCCGCGGCGAGATGCAGGTGATAGGCGCTACTACACTTGACGAGTATCGACGCTATATAGAAAAGGACGCGGCCCTGGAGCGGCGCTTTCAGCCAGTGACGGTAGGCGAACCCACAAAGGAAGAGGCGGTAGAGATACTTTTCGGCCTCAGGGACAGATATGAGGCCCACCACAAGGCCACCATCACCGACGAGGCCATACGGGCGGCGGTAGAGCTTTCGGACAGGTATATTTCGGACAGGTTTTTGCCGGACAAGGCGATCGACCTTATGGACGAGGCGGCGAGCCGTGTGCGCCTCGCGGCATTTGTGGCACCGGCCGGAATGAAGGAGCTTGACGGCAAGCTTGCTGAACTGCTCAAGGAAAAGGAAGAGGCGGTGAACAATCAGAACTTCGAGAGGGCGGCTGCCATAAGGGACGAGGAACGGGCCATACGCGATGAGATGACCTCAAGAAAGGCCAGCTGGGAGCGGGAGCGGGAGGGCCGCAAGTGCGTCGTAACGGAAAACAGCATAGCGGAAGTAGTGAACGCATGGACGGGCATACCCGTGAACCGGCTCACGGAGGACGAGAGCGAGAAGCTGCTGCACCTCGAGGATGAGCTTCACAAGCGTGTCATAGGGCAGGACGAGGCGGTGGAGGCCGTAGCGCGGGCCATACGCCGGGCGCGGGCAGGGCTCAAGGATCCCAAGCGCCCCATAGGCTCATATCTTTTCCTCGGTCCGACGGGAGTGGGCAAGACCGAGCTTTCAAAGGCTCTGGCCGAGGTGATGTTTTCGAATGAGGACGCCATGATACGTCTGGATATGTCGGAATATATGGAGTCACACAGCGTAAGCAAGCTGGTAGGTTCACCTCCGGGCTACGTGGGCTTCGACGAAGGCGGACAGCTTACTGAGCGGGTGCGCCGCAAGCCCTACTGCGTGATATTGCTGGACGAGATAGAAAAGGCGCACCCGGACGTGTTCAATATACTCCTGCAGGTGCTGGAGGACGGGCGGCTGACAGATTCCAAGGGAAGGACAGTGGACTTCCGCAACACAATAATAATCATGACCTCAAATATAGGCGCTGCGGCTGCGGCGGGCCGGAACACCGTAGGCTTCGGCAGCGAAAGCAAGGCCCTTACCTATGAGCGCATGAGGGAAGCCATGATGGGGGAGCTGAAGAAGACCTTTTCGCCGGAGTTCCTGAACAGGATAGACGAGATAATCGTGTTCCACCCGCTGGAGCAGGAGCAGGCGGCAAAGATAGTGCGCCTTATGCTAAAGGGGGTGGCCGATAGGCTTCGTGAGCGTGGTATAGATCTGACGTTCTCGGAGGGCGCAGTAGAGCAGCTTTCCAGGGACGGATTTGATCCCGTGTACGGCGCGCGGCCGCTCAGAAGGGCCATACAGCATCAGGTGGAGGACAGCCTCAGCGAGGAACTGCTGTCGGGAAAAATACGCCTTGGAGATAAAGTAAAAGCGAAAGCCAAGGGCGGAAAGCTTGCCTTTGAGAAAACGCATTAAAAAAGTCAGGTATTATTAACAATTTGTTTAAGGTATCCGGGGTTGCAAAGTGCGAACTTGGGTGTACAATAAAAAAGTACCTTTTAGGTGTATTTTTGACAACAGGTGCGAAATATGAAGGCATTGACGAAAAGGACAATTGCATTACTGCTTTGTATTACGGCGCTGATGAGCTTTAGCGCCGCCTTTGCCGTGCCTGTGATGGGCCATGACCCATACCCTGTAAAGCCGGGCGGGAATACGCCGATTCCTCAGGCCACGGATACGCCTGAGCAGCCCCTCAAGGACGTGATCATAGGTATAGACCCCGGCCATCAGCTCAAGGCGGACAGCGGACAGGAGCAGATATCTCCCAATGACGAAAAGACCACCAAGGACCGCATGACAAGGGGCTGCACTGGCGTCCGCTCCGGCGTCAACGAATACGATGTGAACCTTGCCGTGTCCGTGAAGCTGATGGCGCTGCTTCAGGACGCCGGCGCTACAGTAGTCATGACGCGCACAAAAAACGACGTTTCGGTTTCCAACAAAGAGCGGGCTGAAATGATGAACGATGCAAAGGTGGATTTTTGGATAAGGATACACTGCAACAGTTCAACGTCAAAGCTGACTGAGGGCGCGCTGGTGATAGCGCCGTCAAAGCAGATGGCCATAGGCGCACAAAGCGATGCACTGGGCAAGGCGCTGCTCGATGAATTCTGCGCTGCTACAGGCGCAATCAACAGGAGTGTGATCTATTCCGCCAGCCAGACCGGCTTTAACTGGTCGGATAGCCCGGTAGTGACCATCGAAATGGGGTATCTTTCCAATCCGCAGGAGGATACGAAATTATGCCGGGCGTCATATCAGGACGCATGTGCCGCAGGTATTTATAACGGCATAATAGAATACATGAATGGGAGGGACGAGCAATGAAAAAGATAACGGCGCTCGTCCTTGCAATTATAATGACGGCTGCCTTTACGGGCTGTGCCCCGAAAGAGGAACCGGCGGCCATCGAGGAGCCCCAGGCAACGCCTGAGCCGGAACCACAGGAAGTCGAGAGCACAATAGAGCAGAACCCGGTGTCGGCATTCTATACCGGCTACAAGTCAGCCACAGAAGCCATGGAAGCTCTGTTCCGCAGCCGGCTGGAAGACGATAAAAGCGCGGAAGCGGCGGATACACTGATCTACCTTGCGGATCACGACATGCGGGTATCGGAGGGCAACGCCACCTTCGGCTGGCTGCTCTCCACGGATACGGCGGATCAGTTCGCGTCCTCTGTGACGGGCGCGGCAGAGGGCAAGGGCTCCATAGCCCCCCACGGAATAGTGATAGACGACGGCGAGGAGGAAGCCGAGGAGGACGAGGCGGAAAAAGCCGAGGCTACGCCTGTCATTACCGATGAGCTCACGCCCACCATACCGAACGGCGACGGACATGAGGCTGCAGAGGCGGTGGATGAGCAGGAATCGGGATATGATCTGAAATTTGAGTATGCTGATGGCACAGTGCTGTCGGGCAGTCTGAATGATTCGGTATTGAGCTTTTATGTGGAAGGCCGGGATAAACACAGCGTCACCATAGAATTTCAGGACAACGTATGGGTATCTACCGTCACGAGGGACGACGGTACCATTACCACGTTAAGGTGTGACGTGGACGGCTTCCATTTTACCTTATCCAAGGCAAAGGGCGCGGATGTGCCTGACGAGAAGGTATACGTCTGGCTCAGCGACGGTACCGGAGCAAAGCGCGAGGATATTTCGGCATAAATCAAAAGGACGGCAGCTGCCGTCCTTTTTAAGTTGCATGTTCAGTCCATAGCCACGTCTGTAAGTATCCAGCCCAATCCAGCCGAAGACTTTATGCCGGTGCCGCAGTAGTGGCATATCTTGCTGCCGACTATCGGTAACGGTGCGCCGCAGTTGGGACAGTTGAAGCCCCGCACTTCGCCGTCCACATTGCCGTCATAGGCTGCGATGTATTTGAGGGTCAGCCTTACGGGACGCAGCGCGTCACTGGAATCGAGATATTCTGCCGCCGCCTGAAATACCAGTATGCGGTCCCGGCCCCTGTCGTCGTAGTCGGACAGCGCCGCATTGTACACCTCTATGCCGCCCTTTACGTCTGTGGGCAGGGAGTAGGCCAAGCGTTCCCTGAAGGAATCGGACACGCCCTCGCGAAACAGTGTGTGCCCTTCCTTGGCGCTTTGCAGGTATATACGTGCGTCCTTCTTTACGCGGTTGAGAACCATTGCGGGATTGTACTCCGGAAAGTCCCGCTTTATCCTGTCGAGAAACAGGTCGCCCGCAGAAGAAAGGGAGCGTATCTTAGGCCTTTCGACAACTCCGGTGCTCTTCAAGGCGGAAAGTATATAGGAGAGTATGTTGCCGGCATTGTGAAAGAAGCGCATGGCGGGTACTGCCACGCACAGCAGCACAGCGCCTATTATTATGCAAAGTACCGTGCTTCCGCTCATACTCTTACAGGCTCAGTATCTTATCCAGTGCGGGCTGTATTGGCGCTGTGTCTATGCTTTCGACTTTGCCGCTGTCGCAGGCCGCTGCGGCGGCGGGATCTATAGGCAGGCGGGCCAGAAGGGGTATGCCGTAGGTAGTGGCTATCTCTTCCACATGGCTGTCGCCGAATACTTTTATTTCACAGCCGCAGTCGGGACAGGTGAAGTAGCTCATGTTTTCCACAATGCCCAATATGGGGATGTTCATGAGCTCCGCCATGCGCACCGCCTTGGCAACTACCATGGAGACCAGGCTCTGAGGGGAAGTGACGACTATTATGCCGTCTACAGGCAGGCTCTGGAATACTGTCAGTGGTACGTCGCCGGTTCCCGGAGGCATATCGACGTACATATAGTCTATATCCTTCCAGACCACCTCGGTCCAGAACTGCTTGACGACGCCCGCTATTACGGGGCCGCGCCATACTACGGGATCGGTATCGGACTCAAGCAGCAGGTTTATGGACATGATATCAACGCCGTTACTGCTCCTGCAGGGGAAGATGTGGTTCTTGCCGTCTCCCGTTGCGTGCTCTTTGATGCCGAACATCCTGGGTATGGAGGGACCGGTGATGTCCGCATCCAATACGGCGGTATTGAAGCCCCGCTTATTGGTGGCGGAGGCCATCATGGAGGTGACAAGGGACTTGCCTACACCACCCTTGCCGCTCACTATGCCTATGACCTTCTTCACCCTGCTGAATTCGTTAAGCTGCTCCTTGGGTATTTCGCGGGAGCCGCAGTCCTTCTGGCCGCAGCTGCTGCAATCATGGCTGCATTCGCTCATTTTTTCGCCTTTCTCCCGCCGCTTTTGCGCCGGGTCGTATATGCAATAAACTAATGATACAATATTACAGCACTTTTTGCCGCACGTCAAACAGATAGATTAAATGCGGGGCGGAATAAATATGTAAAAATGTAGTGAAATAGTGGTATAATATGTGATATCATATAATGCAGTTTGCCGGGTATGCCGTCCGGACGCCGCGGTACATATAATATAGTGCGGGGATACCCCCGACGAAATATGATACGGAGAGATGATAAATGATATATCTTGACAATAGCGCTACCACACGCACCATGGGCGTTGCGGCGGAAGCGGCTAAAAAATATATGACGGAAGAATTCTTCAATCCTGCGGCGGCCTATTCTCCCGCAGTGCGCGAGGAAAGGGCGGTAAACGGCGCGCGAAGGACGATAGGCAGCGCCATAAACGCGGGGCCGGACGAGATAATATTCACCTCAGGCGGCACTGAAAGCAACAATATGGCAATACTCGGATCCCTTAAAGCAATGCGGGGCAGGGGCAGGATAATAGTCGGCTCGACCGAGCATCCTTCGGTATATGAGGTATATAAATCCCTTGCCTGCCAGTACGACGTTGTCGAAGCGCCGGTAGACAATACCGGCATGATAGACCTGAAAAGGCTGGAGGGCCTCATCACCCCGGACACCCGCCTTGTATCTATAATGCAGGTGAACAATGAGGTTGGTGCTGTGAACGACGCCGAGACCATACGCAGGATGCTCAGGCGCAGGGCTCCGGAGGCGCTGCTCCATGTAGACGGCGTCCAGGGCTTTTTGAAGGTGCCCTTCGATGCGAAAAACTGCGACCTGTATTCCATAAGCGGACACAAGATACATGCTCCCAAGGGTACGGGCGTATTGTACCTCAGGCAGGGCACAAAGTTCGCAGGCGGTCAGATGGGCGGAGGGCAGGAAAAAAACCTGCGCAGCGGCACTACAAACACGCCCGGCATAATGGGTATGGAGGCGGCTGTAAAGAACTACCTCAATAATATCGACGAATATCGCTGCGCCATGCGAGATTGCAAGCTGCGCCTTGCAAAAAATCTTACCGAGCTGCCGGACGTGCTGCTTAACGGCCCCGCACCGGAGCAGGGCGCTCCCCATATACTCAACGCTTCATTTATGGGCGTCCGCGGCGAGGTGCTGCTGCACGCCCTGGAGGAGAAGGAGATATATGTATCCACAGGCTCCGCCTGCTCTGCCCATAAAAAGGGCAGGAACCGGATACTCAACGCCATGGGTGTAATTGGAGATAGACAGGAAGGCGCTATACGCTTCAGCTTCTGCCCGTTTAATACTATCGAAGAGATGGACGTTGTGGCGGAGGAAATCTCAACCATAATAGCCATGCTGCGCCGGTTCAAGCGCAGATAATACCAATACTGAAAGCATTGCTCCTGCCGGGCAAACCGGCGGGAGATATATACGGAGGATTTATGGAAAACGTATTGCTGGTCCGCTACGGCGAAATTCACCTCAAAGGACTTAACCGCCCTTTCTTCGAGCGCAAGCTCGTCGAAGGAATAAAGCACGCTCTTTCGGATCTGGGCGCTACTGTGCGCATGGAGCAGGGGAGAATATTCGTGCTGGGTATAAAGGATAAGGACAGGGATGAGGCGGTGGACAGGCTCACAAGGGTGTTCGGCATACATTCCATAAGCCCCGCAATAGCCGTAGAGAAGGAATGGAACGCCATAGCCGATAGCGCGATGGAGCTCATGCGGCGCGCCCTCGGGGAGAGCCGAAGTGCGACCTTTAAGGTTATGGCCCGCCGTGCCGACAAGCGCTTTCCGATGAACAGCGAGGAGATTAACCGGGAGCTGGGCCACGTGCTGCTTGAGAGCTTTCCCGGCCTCAGCGTAGACGTGCATTCCCCAAAGATAAAGATGTGCGTTGAAATACGCGAAAAGGCGTATCTTTACTGCGAAGAGATACCCGGCGCAAACGGCATGCCTACCGGCACCGCCGGCCGCGCCGCGCTGCTCATATCCGGCGGTATAGACAGCCCCGTTGCGGGCTACCTCATGGCAAAGCGCGGCCTTGAGCTTTCCGCCGTACACTTTTACAGCTATCCATACACCAGCGAAAGGGCAAGGGATAAGGTAGTGGATCTTACCGGACTCGTTGCCAGGTACTCCGGTCCCATAAGGCTGCATCTGGTGCCATTTACCGAGATACAGCTTGCCATTTACGAGCAATGTCCTCCAAAGGAGACCACGGTGCTCATGCGCAGGCTCATGATGAAGATAGCGGAGCGCTGGGCAAGGGAAGACGGCGCGCTGGCACTTATCACGGGCGAGGCCCTTGGTCAGGTAGCAAGCCAGACCCTGGAGAGCCTCTGCGTGACGGACGATGCGGTGGATATGCCGGTATTCCGTCCTCTTATAGGGTTTGACAAGGACGATATAATAGATATAGCGAAGAAGATAAATACATTCAATACCTCCATACTGCCGTATGAGGACTGCTGCACAGTATTTGTGCCCCAACACCCCGTCACAAAGCCCAAGGTGGAGGATCTTCGCAACAGCGAGGCAATGGTGGATTTTGAAGGCATGATACAGAAGGCCATGGCGGATACGGAGACGCTCATAGTGACCCAGAGCGGCAGCGAAAAGGCGGAGGCGTAAGGCAGAAAAGTAAATACATAATATGTTAACCTTTTCTTAACAAAAATATATTATACTGATGCTATAATACTAACAGTAAAAGCTCGAAAGGAGGGGCGATAAAATGAAAAAAAGCATCATGAGCGGCCTGATTGCTGCAGCGGCTGCAATCATGCTTTGCGGCTGTGAATCCGCCCCTGCGGCAGAGTTCCAGCCTGCCTTTGAAAAAAGCTCAAAGGCAGTTCCGGCGGCAACCTTCGCCCCGGAGGTATTTGAAGTTGTAAAAGAATACAATTCAAGCCAGGTGGCTGTAAGCGCACCCGCGGAGGGAGATGACATTTATGCGCCGGTGACGATCTCCCGCTGCGCATACTGTGAAAACAACTGCTGCATAGTGTATCCTGCGCTCCAGAACGAGCCTACTGCGGACATGATAAACGCCTCCATGCGCGAAAATATTATGGCTAGGGCGAAAAAGCTGGATATGGCGGTATTTACCGAATACCGGGTAGAATACAACCGCAACGGAATATTCTCGGTGCGGATATTCATGTATGACCTTTACGATGAAAGCAACACCTGCCTTGGCAGCATGGCCCTGACTTACGATGTGGCGACGGGAGCTCTGTGCAAGATCAGCGACCTTTTCGATGAGAACAATCAGTATTGGCGGGGCCGTATACCGGATATGATAACCGCGCAGGCCAAAGATTCCGACATGCTGCTACTCAACGATCTGCTGCCCATAGACGACGACAGGGAGTTCTATATAACCGAGGACGGCATAGTCATCGTATACAACAAATACGAGATAACCACCGCGTCAGAAGGCGAGCCGGAATTCGAGATACAGGTGGAGGACGTAAAGGAATATGTGGGCGATGCCAGCGTGCTGAACGTATTCATAGCGCCCGATGATACGCCCGCGCCTACGCCGGAAACAACTCCTGACCTTACAACGGAGCCTTTGGCCGAGCCGGCAGGAGAATCGGAGGCTGTCCCATCGTCCGCGCCCGAAACGACGATCACGCCCACTCCTACCCCAACCCCAACTCCAACTCCAACTCCAACTCCAATGCCGGAGCTGAGGACCTCTGCGGAGGTGAATAGATAATGCGGTGCAGCTGCAAGGCCTGCGGAACCTATATGGTACAGACTGAGAGAGGGCTGTTCAGCGGCTGTCAGTGCCCGGAGTGCGGCAACATATGCCGGGACTGCATGGGCAGCGTAGATTCTCCGCTTACGCCGGATCAGCTTCGCGAACGATTCAGCAGCATGAAGCTCGACGCTGTTACCGCTGAGCCGGCGGATCCGCCCGAATGGGTGGAGCGGCCCAGCGAATGGCAGAAAATGCTATAGCCAAAAACAGGTAAAAGGCCATCTCCTTATCGGGACGGCCTTTTTTGCTGCCGCATTTTAAGTTGCGCGGGCAGGTTTTGTGGTATACTATCTATGTATGCAGAGACTGATTAAAAGCCGGTCTGCTGTTTGAGCTGCTGCATCTTGCTGCGAGCCGTCTGAACGTCGGATCCCGGAGCCTGTTTGGTGTCGTACATCTGACGTTTGTGCATCTCGTCAAACACGGCGAACTGGTCGGCGGAGCATTCCGCCAGGTTGTTCATAAGCAGTTCTCTCAGGTTTGTGCAGGAGGATTCGGTTATTCCGCTTGCGTAGTCCTTTACCAGATCCTTTTCCTGGGTGAGAAGATCGGTAAGAAGTTCCTGCTGGTTCATACTGGTATGATTCGTCATATGTCACTCCTTTTGCAGTTACTGGTGGCTGTCCAGGTAGTTTTGCAGCGCGTCAAAGTGCTGCTTGTGGTGCTGGGCAAAACGGTTTGCCATGTCCTTGAGGGGCTGCTCACTGAGTATTTCGGCGTATATCCTGCTCTTCTTGTAGGCAAGGGCCTCATGGTACATCTGGTCCTGTATTATGCCCAGGTTCTTGGTGTCCATCATGGACTGGGCTGTCTCCATTTTGTAGTTGACCGGTTCGGTCTGCTTCATAAAGGAGTTCGTGTCGTTTTGTGTCATTTATAACCTCCGTTTTTTTAGTCTGCGATGCGCATCGCAATTATATTATCTGACGGAGCACGTTGAAACTTACTATGAGGAGAATAGATGAAGAAGAAAAAAACGGGTAAATCGGCTATGGATTCCGCTCTGGATTATCTTACCTCGAGGCCGAGGACGGTGCGGGAGATGGAAAACTACCTTGACGGCCAGAACTACGGAGAATACGAGGTGTACGCCGCGGTGGAGCGGCTCAAGGAGCTGAAATACCTTGACGATGTCAGGTACGCGGCGGATTTCGTCTCCACCCGCCTTGCAACGAAGCCGCTGAGCAGGAGAAAGCTTAAAGAGCAGCTGCGCACTCATTACCTTAGCGCCGACGACATAGACGCCGCCATGGAGCAGGTGACCGACGATGTGGAAAGACGGAACGCCATGGCCGTGACGGAGAAGTTTTACCGTCAGTTCGAGGGACTTGAGGAATACGACAGAAGGCAAAGAATTGTAAGAAGGCTGGCTGGCCGAGGCTATGACTTCGGCGTGATACGCGACAGCGTGGAGGAGCTGATAGGCGCCATAGACTGTCCCATAGAGAGCGACGGAGAGGACGAGGAATAATATGAGCGGAAGTATCACTGACATTAAGGGTATAACTGTAGGCCATTATACGGATAAAAAGGCAAAAACCGGATGCACTGCCGTTATTTGCCAAAAAGGGGCGGTGGCGGGAGTCGACGTTCGCGGCAGTGCGCCCGGCACAAGAGAGACAGACCTTCTAAGGGGATACAATTCCGTAGAAAGGGTTCAGGCAATAATGCTTTCCGGCGGCAGCGCATACGGGCTGGATGCGGCAAGCGGAGCCATGCAGTACTTTGAGGAGCAGGGCCTTGGCGTAGACGTGGGAATTGGAGTAGTTCCCATAGTCCCTGCGGCGGTCATATTCGATCTTGGCGTGGGGGACCCCAAGGTGCGCCCCGGCAAGGCGGAGGGCTATGCCGCATGCAAAGACGCTAAGGATTCCACCCCATCTGGCAGCATAGGCGCAGGCACCGGCGCTACTGTGGCAAAGGCTTTCGGGAGCAGGTACGCAGTGAACAGCGGCCTCGGTACAGCCTGTATAGAGCTGGAAAACGGGGTAAAGGTGGGGGCGATAGCCGTAGTGAATGCGCTGGGCGACATATACGACCCGGAGACGGGAGAGCTGGTGGCCGCAGCGAATATGGACGGCAAGCTCACACCCTGCATGGATTCAACAGCTCTGGGGCAGGCGGCCTTCGGCAACACCACCATAGGCGTGGTGGCGACCAATGCAAAGCTCACCCGGGAGGAAGCAAACAAGCTGGCTTCAATGGCACACGACGGGCTGGCCATGACCATACGCCCCGTGCATACCTCGCTGGATGGAGATACCTTCTTTGCAATGTCCACTGGCGAAAGGGAGTGTGAGCTGCTGCCGGTACTGGTAGCGGGGGTGAGAGCGGTATCTGCCGCTATACTGGACGCCGTAAGGAGCGCCGAATGATACTTGGCACCGGCATAGACATAATTGAGGTAGAAAGGGTAAAGCGGGCCGCAGCAAAAGAGGGCTTTATGGAGCGCGTGTTCACGGAAACTGAGCAGCAAAGGCTTAAGTCCTGCAATAACGACCCCCAGCGCATAGCGGGGGCATTTGCCGCAAAGGAGGCCGTAGCAAAGGCGCTGGGCACAGGAATAGGCATTATCGAATGGAGGGAAATAGAGATAACCCATAATGAAAAGGGCGGGCCTCTCGCCGCGCTTTCAGGAAAGGCACTTAAGCTTATGAACGGTATGGGCGGCAGAATGCTGCATGTGAGCATATCTCACATAAAGGATATTGCCGTGGCGCAGGCAATATTGGAGGGCTGACGTTGAGCATAAAGGAAGAAAAGGCCGCCTTACGCAGGGAAATCAAGCAGCGCATAAGGGCGCTTTCAAAAGAAAACATAAAGTCGCAGTCGATTTCGGCCTGCAAGCTGGCGGTAGGACTGATCGCATTCAAAAATGCACGGACAATACTCAGCTACAGGGCGCTGCCGGGGGAGTGCGACCCCGCTGAGCTGGTAAAAGCCGCGGCCAGTATGGGCAAAAACATCGCTTATCCCGTTTGCAGCGGGGATGGCGGTCTTGAACTGTATATACCCTCCGATGTAAGCTGCTTTGTGAAGGGCGCATATGGAATAGCAGAGCCTGACAGGGAGAGGTCCGAGCGGATAACGATCGACCGGATAGAGCTTATAATAGTGCCGGGGCTGGCCTTTGACAGGGAGCTTTACAGGCTGGGACGGGGCGGCGGATACTATGACAGGCTGCTCAACGGTGCCGCCGCGTTCAAACTGGGCCTCGCGCTGAAGGAGCAGATGACGGAGCGGGTCCCCAGGGAGAACTGGGACGTTAAAATGGACGCGGTGGCCTGCGAATTTGGGATATATTGTTAATTAAACAAAAATATCCTTGTTAGGAAGGCTTTATAATGTTAAAATATACAATAGCTGTATTTGGAGGTGTAAATGCGGATAATCGCAGGAGATAAAAGAGGCTGCGCCATTTTCGCCCCAAAGGGGTTGGATACGCGGCCTACGCTGGACAGGGTAAAGGAGTCGCTGTTCGGCATACTCCAATTCGACATATACGGCAAAAGAGTGCTGGATCTTTTCGCCGGTTCCGGGGCGCTGGGGCTTGAGGCGGTTTCACGGGGCGCGGAAAGCGCCGTATTCTGCGACAGTGCGAGGGAAAGCATAGACATAGTCAACGCCAACATAAAAAAACTGGGCTATGGGAATAAGTGCCGAGTATATCATTGTGACTGGGAACGGGCGGTATCCATGATGGCTTTCCGGGGCGACAGGTTCGACATAGTATTCATAGACCCGCCCTATGGCGCAGGCATATCCGATAAAGCTGCGGCAACGCTTTACGATAAGGGACTGCTAGCGGAGGGCTTCATAATAGCTCTCGAGCACGACTCAAAGCTGCCGCCAATGATAGAACACGACAAGCTGGAGATATACGATGTGCGCCATTATGGCGAGCTTACCGCAATTTCCTTCATAAGAGAGAGGCAATAATGAGAACAGCCGTATGCACCGGGAGCTTTGACCCGCCTACGCTGGGCCACATGGATATATTCATGCGAGCCGCGGAGCTTTTCGACATGGTATATGTAGCGGTATTGACAAACCCCAACAAAAAGCCTGTCTTTACCGCCGATGAACGGTGCGGGCTGCTTATGGAGGCGGCAAGGGCGGAGGGACTTAGCAACGTCTGCGCCGAGGCATACAGCGGCCTTGCGGTGGATTTCGCAAGGCAGAAGGGCGCCGCTGCCATAATACGCGGAATAAGGAACGGCAGCGACCTTGAATACGAAAGGTCAATGGAGGGGGCAAATAAGTTCCTGAGGCCCGATATAGAGACTGTTTATCTGTTGGCAAGGCCGGAGCTTGAGTTCATAAGCTCCAGCGCGGTTAAGGAGATGGCTTCCTACGGAAAGGATATCGACGGGCTGGTGCCCGACGCAATAAAAAATAAAATCGCAGAAAGGTTGATTAAGCGATGAGCAATAATATGCAGAACCTCAAAATTTACGACATTATAGATCAGCTTGAGGATCTTATAGAGAACAGCCCCAAACCTAAGCTCTCCGGCAGCGCAACAAAGCGCACCGTGGACGTTGAGGAGGTTTTTGACCTTCTGGGCGACCTTAAGACCACTATTCCGGAGGATATACGCCGGGCCAACAGCCTTATGATAGAGGCTCAGAATACTATAGACAGTGCAAACGACACCGCGCAGGAGACCATAGACGCTGCCAATACCAAAGCTGACGCCATAGTAGCAGAGGCGCAGAACAAAGCCAACCTGGTGCTGGAAAAGGCCCGTGAGGAGTACGAACGTCTCATCGCCGAGGACGAGATATATCAGGAAGCCCAGAAGAGGGCGCAGCTCCTTGCCGCAAAGGCTGAGTACAATGCTAACGAGGTATTCGAGAATGCCAAGACCTATGCCGACGACATACTGGCAGATCTCGAAAGGTTCCTCGACGAGTACAAGAATCTGGTCAACGTAAATCGCAAGGATCTGGGCGCAAGGGCGAGAGTAGCCACTCCCGTACAGCCTATACAGCAGTTCACACAGCCCTCAAAGCCGGCAATGAGCGCAGATGACGTAATGGCAAGCGTACAGCAGCAGACGGCAGCCTCTGCTGCCGCCGCGGCGCAGCCCGCACGCAAGCCGGTATCTCCCCAGCCTAAGCCCGAGCCCCGCAACTCTGTATCCGAGAGCAACCGCGGCAGGCGCAAGGCAGCCGAGCCCGTAGACAACATCGACGACGAGGACGATGACGATTATTACGATGACGACGAGGAAGAGGACGACAAGAAGGGCGGCTTCCTGTTCGGTCTGTTCAAGAAGCACAAGAACTTCGATGATGACGACTTCGACGACGAAGACGATGACGATTTTGACGACTAAAGCCTGAGCTTTATTGCGCTCCACCCGGGGCGCTTTTTCTTTTGGCTTTTTTGTACCGCCCCGCCGCCCCTATCATCATCACTACGGACAGCGCCATGAGCATAGCGCCCAGCGCCGCGGCAATGGACAGCGTATTGTGCAGCAGCGTATCCGCCGTGACGGAACGGTACACCGGCAGCGGCAGCGGAAACAGCGTGAGAAAAATATAGGCTATGGCTGCGGAAAGGGCGCCCTGCATCAGCTTCGTAGAAAAATAGCGGAGGAAGGGCAGCGGGGCAAAAGTCAGCGACTGGGCGTAGACGCACAGCCCGCCGAAGGAAAAAACGAATGCCGCGGCGGTTCCAAGGGGCCGCATGCCTATGCCGAGCTTGCTCAACGCCGCGCTTCCGCCTGCCATTTCCAGCATTCCGTACAGCACAGCGCCTGACGGGGAGCCGCTTTTGCCGGCGCCCAGCATGGCTCCGAATCCGCCCATGAGCGCCGAGAAGAACACCAGAGCGGCGCATATGTTAAGCATTGCCGAAACGCTGCTTTGCAGGGCGTTCGACAGGAGACGCAGGGGAGAAGAAAAGGATGCCTGCGGGCGGGGCTTTATGCGTATGGGAAAGAGGATGAGCATTATTGCTGCGGATAAAAACTGCGCCGGAAGTATGTAAAGCGCAAGCTGCGGGCAGCCGACCATGCCGGAGCAGAAGGAGGCGTATATGAAGATGGGGCTGACGTTGTTGAGTATGGCGGCGGAGCGGGCGTCTGGCTCGCCGTAGCCTGACAGCAGCCTTGCTCCCGCCGGCGCCCCGGAGATGAGGGACAGAAATATGAGCGAGGCGCGCTCCAGCCTGCCGGATACGCCGGTATTCTGCATTACGCTGGCGCAGACGAAAAAGGGCAGCAGGGCGGGCAGCAGTGAATCGCGCCAGATCAAAAAGCCTGCCGAAGCCCATGAGACTGCGGCAGGGCTGTACAGGAACAATACGCAGCAGCAAAGCGCGCATACTGAATATGTGACGAGCCTTTTCAAGATAACACCTCCGCATACGGTCAGTTATGTGTATGCGGAGCGGTGGTCAAACTATAATCAAAGGATAGGAAAAGTCGGACTTCACAGGTGATGGGGAGGGCCTGCCCAATGCCGCTATGTCGGCACAGCGCACTTCCAGCGCCATAAGCTCTGACTGTCTTTCATTGAGCTTTGATACGTCTCCGTAGCGTGTGAACACGGGCAGCTCTGATTTTTCGTGCAGGGCGGAGAGGAGAGACTGCGCTTCGCGGCGTATGCCAAGCACGCGTATGAACAGGCTGTCCAGCTGTTTCATGGGGCTGCCGTAAATGCCGAGCAGGGCGCACATGCATATGCGCTTGAGGCGGGCCATGGTATAACGGCGGCTTTTTACCGCAGTGAGTACGGAGCCGATATCAGCGTATTTACGGCAGGCGGAATAGAGCAGGTTTTCAAGGCCTTCCGTTACGTCAGGCAGCGACTTGAGCTGTTCCTTGCTCATGCGGCGCAGGGCATATACGGCCTCACGGGAAAGGCTTTGCAGCATAATGGGGGCGGTGCGACCCAAAACGCTGAGCATATCTTCGTAAATGCCTTCTGGAATATAAGACTTTATGTGCTCCGATTCGCCTGAGACGATCAATCGCCGTATATTTGACGCGCTGGTAAATCCGCCGCAGGTGTGGGCGCTGTCGTGGGCAACGCCGGTGCGGCCTATGGCGATGGGCTGCAGAGTGGCGTCAATGCGGCGTATGGCGCGGATATATTCTATGCCAAGTATGTCGTTTGGGGAAGAAAACACTGATGCAAGCTCGGGAGGAAGGTACTCACCGAAGGCACGCGCCCTGGCGTCAGGGTAAGAAAGGCCCCGGGATATGTTTGACCTTATAAGCGCCTTCAGCTCGTCCGGCTCGTTGTTCAGCACGTACGCAGCACGATAAAGGAGATCCGTATCGCCGCATTCGCTGCCGAAGGCTATGGAATCCGCTATGCCGCTTTTGGAAAGCAGCGTTACGCCGCCGAGGGCAAACGCCTCGGCGCTGGCAAGGGCGAAGGGAGCGGGCAGCGCTATGACCATGTCCGCGCCGTTCTCGAGGGCCCACCTGGCCCTAAGCCGCCTTTCGAACATGGCGGGCTCGCCCCGCTGCACGAAGTCCCCACTCATTACGGCAACGGCAAAATCGGCACCGGACGCCTCTTTGGCTTTTTGCAGCTGATAGGCGTGGCCGTTGTGAAAGGGGTTGTATTCGGCTATTATTCCCACTGATTTCATGCTTACATTATACGATAGCCAAGCCCGGGGGAAAAGGGGGAAAAATAAGCGGGAAATTTGTTTATGCGCTGTTGTATTTGGAAAACTTATGCTATAATACAAAAGTCTAGGTATGCTTATAACGGAAGTATCATAAAGCAGATTTTTGAAAGGAGACGGAATAATGTCTATCATCGACACCATCAAAGCAAAAGCAAAAGCTGACGTAAAGCACATAGTGCTTCCCGAGGGAAGTGAGGAGCGTACCGTTCAGGCCGCAAGGCTGATAACCGATCAGGGCATCGCCCAGGTTACCCTTATCGGCAAAAGCGAGGATATCAAGGCTGCCGCTGCCAGGTTCAACGTGAACGTGGACGACATTGCAATGATCGACCCGGCTGCCTCTGAGCTGTATCCCGGATACTGCGAGAAGTTCGCTGAAATGCGTGCAAAGAAGGGCGTTACCCTTGAGCAGGCGCAGAAGACCATGCTCGACCCCCTGTTTTTCGCCGCTATGATGGTTTACGATGACAAGGCTGACGGCTTCGTTTCCGGCGCTATAAATACCACCGGCAACACACTCCGCCCCGGCCTCCAGATAATAAAGACCGCAAAGGGTGTATCCACTGTTTCCAGCTGCTTTATCATGGAAGTTCCCAACAAGGCCTACGGTGACAATGGCGTGCTGGTATTTGGCGACTGCGCGGTAAATATCGCCCCTACCGCAGAGCAGCTGGCCGCTATCGCCATCAGCTCCGCACAGAGCGCAAAGGCGCTTTGCGGAATGGAGCCCCGCGTAGCCATGCTTTCCTTCTCCACCAAGGGCAGCGCCAAGCACGAGAACGTGGATCGCGTAGCGGAAGCTACCAGGCTGGTACACGAGCTCGCTCCCGAGCTTAACGTGGACGGCGAACTTCAGGCGGATGCTGCTCTGGTCGAAAAAGTCGGCCAGCTCAAGAGCCCCGGAAGCCCTGTTGCCGGCAAGGCCAATGTACTGATCTTCCCCGACCTGCAGGCGGGCAACATCGGCTATAAGCTGGTTCAGCGTCTGGCAGGCGCAGAGGCCATAGGCCCCATCTGCCAGGGCTTCGCAAAGCCCATCAATGACCTGTCCCGCGGCTGCAGCGTTGACGATATAGTATCCGTCGTTGCCATTACCGCCGTTCAGGCACAGAATATGTAATCATTATCGGAGGAAAAACATAAATGAAAATTCTCGTAATCAACGCAGGCAGCTCTTCCCTGAAGTATCAGCTCATCGATCTCGATCACAGCAGCGTGATAGCAAAGGGCATCTGTGAGCGCATAGGAATACCCGGCTCCATGATCTCCTACAAGTCCGCCAAGGGCGACAAGTACGAGAAGCAGCAGGACATGAAGAATCACGAGGACGCTATCGCCATGGTTCTGGAGGTTCTTGCGGATCCCAAGATCGGCGTAATAAAGAACATGAGTGAGATAGACGCGGTGGGCCATCGCGTGCTCCATGGCGGCGAGAAGCTGTATGATCCTATCCTCATTGACGACGAAGTTCTTAAGGCAATTGAGGACTGCATTCCTCTCGGACCTCTCCACAATCCCGCCAACCTTATGGGCATCCGCGGCTGCATGGCCGTCATGCCCGGCGTACCCATGGTAGCGGTATTCGATACCGGCTGGGGCATGGCCATGGAGAAGTCTCACTATATGTACGCTCTGCCCTACGAGGCATACGAGAACTATAAGGTACGCCGTTACGGCTTCCACGGAACCTCCCACAGGTACGTCACCGGCCGTGCCCTTGAGCTGCTGGGCAACCCCAATGCAAAGGTCATCACCTGCCATCTGGGAAACGGCTCCAGCGTTAGCTGCTCCAAGGCCGGCAAGTGCGTGGATACCTCCATGGGACTTACCCCTCTTGAGGGCCTTCCCATGGGTACCCGCTGCGGCAGCATCGATCCCGCCATCATGCCCTTCCTCATGGACAAGACCGGCATGACCGCCAAGGAGATGGATACCTACATGAACAAGAAGAGCGGTATGCTGGGCATCTCCGGCATCTCCAGCGACTTCCGCGACCTGGGTGCCGCCGCAGAGAAGGGCGATGAGCGCGCCAAGCTGGCCCTCGATATGTTCGTATATGCCGTAAAGAAGTACATCGGCTCATACGCGGCAGCCCTCAACGGTGCTGACGCTATCGTATTCACTGCCGGCGTAGGCGAGAACGACCGCGAGGTACGTGCGGATATCCTGAAGGATATGGAGTACATGGGCATAGTAGCCGATTTCGATTACAACATGACCTGTCCCCGGGGCGAAGAAGTCTGCATAAGCAAGCCCGAGAGCAAGGTAAAGATCTTTGTTATCCCCACCGACGAGGAAATGACCATCGCAAGGGATACCGCAAGGCTCGTCACAAAATAACCAGTTGACAAATTAACGCCTTTTATATAAAATACATAAGGTGTGCTCTTGAAAGGATAAGTATGAAGCTTAACGTTGCACAGGAACTCAAGCAGCCGGGCCGGATAGGCAGATGCCATGAGGATGTGATCCTCGACAGGCAGGAATATCTCGGCAGGGAGCTTAAATTCGCCGCTCCGCTTACGGTAGAGGGCGAGTACTTCTTTGACGGCGAGGGCTTCAGCTTCAAGGGTACGGCTACCACGAGGCTGGATTCCGAATGCGCCCTTTGCGGCAAGCCCTTCATCGAGGAGCTTACCTTCGACTTCGACGAGCGCTTTCTCCGGGAGCCGGAGCCGGACAGCGAATGCTACGGCTACACCGGCGAGGAATTGGATGTCAGCCAGATGCTCCTTGACGACTTATTCCTCAATCTGCCTGCTTTCAGCAAGTGCAGCGAGGATTGTAAGGGGCTTTGCCCGGTTTGCGGGTGCGATTTGAACACAGTTCAGTGTTCCTGTGTTAGAGAGAAAGAGAAGGAAAATCCTTTCTCCGCTCTGGAGCAGCTGTTGTATCACGATAAGGAGGTGTAACCATGGCAGTCCCTAAGAGAAAAACGTCTAAGGCAAGACGCGACCAGCGTAGAGCCCATTGGAAGTTGACCGTTCCCGGTATCGTGGAATGTCCGCAGTGCCATGAGCCCAAGCTGGCTCATCGTGTATGCAAAAAGTGCGGCTATTACGACGGCAAGCAGGCAGTTGCAGTGGATAAGGACTAATATCGCCTGAAAATTTTAAAACTCAAGGGGCTCCCGATAAAAGGGCCTCTTTTGTTTTAGTTAAAAATATTGTATAATATTCCTTAGTATTATATTAGGAGACGACAGATGAGAATAGCTGTTGATGCTTTCGGCGGCGACAATGCCCCGGCGGCGGTAGTAGAAGGTTGCATAGATGCCCTGAAAAAGTATCCCGATATGTCCGTTACCCTCTGCGGCGACGAGGAGCGAATAAAGGCGGAGCTTGAAAAGTATCAGTATGACGTTGCGCGGGTGGATATTCTTCACGCACCCGAAATAATATCCTGCGATGAGCAGCCGACCTTCGCCATACGCAGGAAGAAGGATTCTTCCCTCGTAAAAGCCATGGAGCTTGTGCGCGACAAGAAGGCTGACTGCGTGGTATCGGCAGGCAGCACCGGCGCGGTGCTTGCGGGAGCCACATTCATAATAAAGCGCATCGAAGGAGTAAAGCGTCCGGCCATAGGAGTGGTGTTCCCGGCGGAAAAGGGCTGTGTGCTTATAATGGACTGCGGCGCAAACGTTGATTGCAAGCCCTCGTACCTTCAGCAGTTTGCCGTGATGGCGTCTGCGTACATGCACGATATAATGGGTGTGGATAACCCCAGAGTGGGCCTCCTCAACAACGGCGCGGAAGCCGAAAAGGGAAACGAGCTTACCAAGGCTGCCTATAAGTTACTTGAGCAGACGCCCGTGAACTTTGCCGGAAACTGCGAGGCGAGGGAGATACTCTCAGGCGACTTTGACGCCATAGTCTGTGATGGCTTCGCGGGAAACATCGTCCTTAAATATACAGAGGGCCTTGCCGCCACGTTAATGGGTATGCTCAAAAAAGAGCTCATGGCAGATACGCGCAGCAAGCTGGGCGCTGCAATGGCGAAGCCCGCCTTCAGGCGCTTCAAAAAGGTAATGGATTACACCGAGTACGGCGGGGCGCCCCTTTTGGGTATTGACGGTGGTGTGATAAAGGCACACGGCAGCTCAAATGCCAAGGCATTTGCGGCGGCGCTGGGTCAGGCGCGGAGCTTTGCTTCCAGCGGCACCAACGAAACCATACGCCGCGCCGTAAAGTCACTGCCCGAGGTAGCGGACTGAATAGAGGATTGACATCAAAATAATATGCGGCTAAACTATAGTTGCTTATTGGTATAATAAGAAAGGCGGTATTATATATGACTTTTGAAAAGATTCGCGAAATGCTTTCCAGGCAGATGGATATCCCCGAGGAGTCCATAACCATGGATTCCAGGCTTGTGGAAGACCTCAAGGCCGATTCACTTGACGTTGTGGAGCTTATAATGGATATTGAGCAGGAGTATGGAATTCAGGTTCCCGAGGAGGAGCTGCCAAACGTACATACTGTAGGCGATATATTAAGGGTAATGAACAAATAACTATACTTCAAACAGTACCCGCATCTTATGGTGGATGCGGGTACTTTGGTATGGAGGAAGCAAATGGAGCTGGAATTTGCGAGGCTGCAAAAGCTCAATGAGCTGCAAGCGGCAATTGGCTATAAATTTAAAGACACAGAGCTTTTGAATACGGCTCTTACACATACGTCTTATGTGAAGGGTGACGGCAACGGCAGCGTACACAATGAAAGGCTGGAGTTTTTGGGTGACGCAGTGCTGGAGCTCTGCGTGAGCGAAAAGCTTTACAGGGAATACCCTGAGCTGAACGAGGGCGTGATGACGAGAGTGCGCTCCCTTTCGGTATGCGAGGGCGCGCTGCATAAATCGGCCGTAGGCTTCGGCCTGGGTAATTATCTGCTGCTTAGCCATGGCGAGGAGCACTCGGGCGGCAGGAGCAAGCCGTCTATACTGGCGGACGCGATGGAGGCGGTGATAGGCGCCGTATTTCTGGATGGCGGTATGGGAGAGGCGAAAAGGCTGGTGCTGCATGCGGTAGAGGGCCATATAGAGCGTGCGGTGCGCAACGTGAACACCAAGGATTATAAGACGCTGCTGCAGGAGCATGTGCAGAAGCAGCATCAGGGCAACGTAACGTATGACCTTATAGACACCTCCGGCCCGGACCATCAGAGGGTATTCACCCTTCAGGCGGTCATAGCCGGGGAGCCGAAGGGAGTAGGCAGCGGCGGAAGCAAGCAGGAGGCGGGGCAGAGGGCGGCCAAGGCCACCTTGGAGGGCCTCGGACTGCTGTAATATAATAAGCCGACATTGGCGCAGAGGTTGGAATATTGCGGTTAACAAAAATAGAGATCAACGGATTTAAATCATTCGCTAAAAAGACCGAGATTCAGGTCGAAAAAGGAATAACGGCTATCATAGGTCCCAACGGCAGCGGCAAGAGCAACATAGCCGATGCCGTCCGCTGGGTTTTGGGCGAGCAGAGCGCAAAGGTGCTCCGCGGCAACAAGATGGAGGACGTCATATTTAACGGCACCGAGCAGCGGAAGCCCCAGTCCTTCTGCGAGGTGACGCTGGTATTCGACAACTCGGACGGCAGGCTGCCTACGGATTTCGCTGAGGTCAGCGTTACCCGGCGGGTTTACAGGAGCGGCGAAAGCGAATACCTTATCAACAATACACAGTGCAGGCTGAAGGATATAGGCGAGCTTTTCCGGGATACCGGCATAGGCAAGGAAGGCTATTCCATAATAGGCCAGGGCAAGGTAGAGGAGATACTTTCCAATAAATCAAACGACCGCAGAAACGCCTTTGAGGAGGCTGCGGGCGTGATGAAATACAGGGTGCGCAAGGAAGAGGCCGAACGCAAGCTGGAAAACACGAGAAAAAACCTGGTTCGCCTCAACGACATACTTGAGGAACTGAGCCGCCAGATAGGCCCTCTCGAGGAGCAGAGCGCCGCGGCGAGACAGTATCTGAAGCTTAGGGACGAGCTGAAGGAGATAGAGGTGAACGTGTTCCTCTATCAGTACGATAAGCTCAATGAGCGAATAACTTCTTTGAACGACAGCATGGCGCAGTACGCTGAGGCTATACGGCAGTCCACAGGCATTGAGGCCGCGCTTGCTGCAGACTGCAGCGCCGAGGAGGAAAAGGAGCGCAGTCTCAATGCTGCCATAGGCGAGATACAGTCAAAGCTGCTGACTGCAACGACTGGCGTGGAGAACCGCACAGGCGAGGCAAAGGTGGCCCGGGAGCGAATGGCTAACCTTGCCAGGGAAAGGGAGCGCCTTGAGAATGCCGCCGGAGAGGACAGAGTCAGGCTGGAGGAACTGAAGAAATCCATGGCGGAGGTTTCCGCCCGGAGCAGCGACACGGAGGAGACGAAGCAGCGCGAGAGAGCAAAGCTTGCCGGGATAGAAAAGCAGCTTGCCGGCATACAGACGGAAATATCGGACAAAGAACAGCTTCTGGAAAGCCAGAAGAACAGCATGATAGAGGCCATGAACCGCCTGTCCGATGCAAAGAGCAGGCTTTCGAGATTAGAGGCCATAAAAACAACGCTGCTTGGCCGCATAGACTCCATAAATCAGAAGATGGCGGCTATAGCCGAGGAGGGCGAGAAGCTCTCCCACGAATATGATCAGGTGTTCGGCAGCTACAGCGAGATAAAGCAGGGCTACGACGGCAAAAACGCGGAACGCATGGCGGCGATAGCCCACCTTAACGAGCTGAACGCACAGCTAAAGCAGGATAGTGAAAATATCCGCGCCCTTGAGCAGCAGATAGAGGCGGAAAGCTCAAGGATAAAGGTGCTTCAGGAGATGAAGCGTGCCTACGAGGGATATTACTCAAGCGTCCGGAACGTTCTCAGGGACGCAGCAAGGGATCCCCTCCTTGGCAAGTGTATAGAGGGCGTGGTGGCGGAACTTATACGAGTCCCCTGCGAGTACGAGAGCGCAATAGAGATGACGCTTGGCTCCGCTTTGCAGAACATAGTTACCCCTACCGAGCAGGACGCAAAGCAGGTGATAGGATACCTGCGCTCAAGGCAGTACGGAAGGGCGACCATGCTGCCGGTCTCCAGCATGCGCCCGAGGCTGCTGAGCAATGACGAAAGGTCAATGTGCAACGTGGAGGGCTTTATAGGCGTAGCCTCCGACCTCGTATCCTTTGATGAGAGATACAGGGGCATATTTGAAAACCTTCTTGGCCGCACGATAGTGGTGAAGGATCTTGACGCAGGCATCGCCATAAACAGGCGTGCGAGGTCGTCCTTCAGAATAGCTACATTAAAGGGCGATATAATAAACCCCGGCGGCAGCATGACCGGCGGAAGCACCCAAAAGCGGGAGTTTAGCCTGATAGGCCGTGAGAGGGAGATAGAGACCATAACGGCGGCGCTGAAAAAGCAGCGGGAGCAGCTCGAAGCGTCCAAATCCGAGCGCGAAGGGCTGGAGCGGGATATAGCCGAAGCCAACGATACCGTGGAACAGGCGTCCGAGGCGCTGCACGCGGCGGACGTAGAGCTTGCCACGCACCGCGAAAAGGTGGACGTGGTGCAGAAGTACGTAGAGGAAAACAGGGACGAGATGGAGCAGGCCAGGCTTGAGCTCGCCCAGATAAGCGACAGCATAGAAAATATAGACGAGCAGTACCGTGAGGCCAACGAGGACCGCTCTCAGTGGGAGCAGGGCAATGTGGCAAGCCAGGACGACATAAAGAAGCTTCAGGAGGAGCTGAATAAGCTCCGGGCGGAAGCCGCAAATGTGAACGACAAGGCTACCGAGCAGAAGGTAGCCCTGATGGCCCTCGAGAAAGAGGCAAACGCCGCTGAAAACGAGGCAAAGCGCATGGAGCGCGAGGCCAGTGGCCTTATGGCTGCCATAAAGCGCAGCAAGGATGAGATAGAGCAGGGCAGCAGAAGCTTCCTTCAGCTGCAAGAACAGGTTGCCACGCTGGATGACAGCATATCCTCCGAGCGCATGGACGTGGACAGGCTAACGGATCAGCTTCATACAATGGAGGAGGAGCGGGCAAAGCGCCTTAACTCCATAGACGAGCTGCGTGAGCGGCGGGACAATATTTCCTCAGAGCTCAACGACATAAAGGAGCGCAGCCATAGGGCGGAGCTGAACCTGAACAAGGCGCAGCTGGAATTGCAGAACATGCAGGACAGGATCTGGTCGGATTATGAGCTCACCTATGAGAACGCCCAGCCAATGCGGCGGCAGATAGCCATAACCGCCTCGCACATCAGGGTGGACGAGCTGAAAACGGCGATACGCGCCCTGGGCGACGTGAACGTAGGCTCCATAGAGGACTATAAGAATGTCAAGGAGCGCTACGATGAGCTGAATGCCCAGTATGAGGATCTCACCAAGGCGGAGGCTGACCTGCAGGTGCTTATAACCGACCTTGTCTCCACCATGGAGGAGGAGTTCCGCAGGCAGTTCGCGCTTATACAGCAAAACTTTTCGCAGGTATTTGTGGAGCTGTTCGGCGGCGGCAGGGCAGAGCTGATACTTTCCGACAAGGACGATATACTCAACTGCGATATAGATATAATCGCACAGCCACCGGGCAAGAAGCTGCAGCTGCTGTCGCTGCTCTCCGGCGGCGAGCGGGCGCTTACCGCAATAGCGCTGTTGTTCGCCATACTCAAGCTGAAGCCCACGGCTTTCTGCATACTGGACGAGATAGAGTCTGCGCTGGACGATGCTAACGTTACGAATTTTGCGGAGTATGTGCGCAACTATTCCGATGACACCCAGTTCATATTAATAACACACAGAAAGGGCAGCATGGCGGTGTGTGACTCGCTTTACGGCGTGGCAATGGAGGAGCGGGGCGTATCCAAGGTTGTATCTGCAAAATTTACCGAATCCGCATAATACCCAAAAAGGAGGAAATACAAATGGCGGGCTTTTTTGATAAGCTCAGGCAGGGGCTTTCCAAGACAGGCAGCGGCATAGCGGCCATATTCACAGGCTCCGGCATAGACGACGAATTCTACGAGGAGCTGGAAGAAGCCCTCATAATGGCAGACGTAGGCATGGCGACCACCGATAAGCTGCTCAGCGGCCTTAGGGATGCGGTGGCCGAAAAGAAGATCAAGGAGCGTTCCGAGGCGCGCAATGAGCTTATAAGCCTGCTGGCGGATCTCATGCGGCCCGAAAAGCCATTTCTCGACGGGGCGGACAGGGCCGTGATAATGGTGGTCGGCGTGAACGGCGTGGGGAAGACCACCTCGTTGGGCAAGATAGCTGCGTATTATAAAAATCAGGGCAGGGACGTAGTCCTTGCGGCGGCGGATACCTTCCGCGCAGCCGCTGCCGAGCAGCTCACCGTATGGGCCGAGCGCGCCGGCGTGCCAATAATAAAGCACGGCGAAGGCGCGGACCCCGCGGCGGTAGTATTCGACGCGGCGGCCTCATTCAAGGCGCGAAACCGGGATATGCTGCTTTGCGACACGGCGGGCAGGCTGCACAATAAGAAAAACCTCATGAACGAGCTGGAGAAGATGCGCCGCGTGCTGGACCGGGAGCTGCCCGGCGTGCCTGTGGAGGCGCTGATGGTGCTTGACGCCACCACCGGCCAGAACGCAATAGCTCAGGCGCGGGCCTTCGGAGAGTCCGCAGGGCTTACCGGCATAATACTTACCAAGCTTGACGGCACCGCGAAGGGCGGCGTGGCCGTGGCCGTAAAGGAAGAGCTGAAAATACCTGTCCGCTTTGTCGGCGTTGGCGAGGGCATAGACGACATGCAGGCCTTTGATCCCGATGATTACGCAAGAGCGCTGCTTAGCGAAGAATGAAAGCAAAATGTGCAATGGGCTGTGATATGCAGCCCGTTTTTATTTTAAGGATTCGCTTTTGCGAAACGTATTATAGATGAAGGCCTTCGAAAGAAAAAAGCATTTGGCTGGAGGATTGATACCTTGAATCAAGCCCTGAGGAAAAGGGAAGAGACGGAGGATATATACAGGCGCAACATAGACGCCGTGTACCGGGTGTGCATGCTGTTCTTTAAGGGCAGCAGGGCGGACGCCGAGGACGCGGCCCAAAGCACCTTCTTGAAGCTTATGAAAAGCCCCGTCAGGTTTGAAAACGCGGCGCATGAAAAGTCGTGGCTCATAGTCGTCGCGTCCAATATATGCAGGGATTCCCTGAGGTCGGGCTGGAACAAGCGGGTACAGCTGGGCGATGAGGCGCTTGAGGGCATACCGGCGGAGGAAAGCTCGAGAGACCTGCTGCGGCAGGTAATGGAGCTTCCTGACAAATGCAAGACGGCGGTATATATGTACTATTACGAGGGCTATACCTCTGGGGAGATAGCCGAGGCAATGGGCAAGAGCAGGGCGAGCGTGTGGGGGTACCTGCACAGCGGGCGGAAGCTTTTGCGTGAAGCGCTGAAGGAGGAAGGGTATGAAGGATAAGCGTTTTATTGAGGCTCTGGACAGGCTTAACATACGGGACTCCCGGCGCGAGGAGCTGCTCGGCGAAATACTTCTCAGGGCAGAGGCCGAAGAAAGGGAGCAGAAGTATATGAAAAAATCAAGAAGAAGCGGTAGGAGGGGCGCGAGCCCCTGGCGTGCACTGGCGCCCATATTTGCGGTAGTGCTTATAATCGGCGCGGTTCTGCTGGTCCCCAGCGTGGGCGAGGCGGTGAGCGGCTGGTTCGGCAGGCTTTTCGACAGGAACAAATACCTCGGCACGCTGCCGGAGAACCGGGCGAGTATGCCGGATGTGGAGGCGGCGATACAGATTCCGAAGGATAACGAGCAGGATTATACCATATACACTCTTGACGAAACGGATGAAGCCGCGGAATTCGCCGCGGCGAGGGCAAACCTCGGCTTTGACCCGTATGACCCAAAGGACTGGCAATGGCTCAAGGAGGCAAAGCCCAAGATAACCGACGTTCTCGTGGAAAGCGACAAGCTCACCGTAATGTCCTATCTTGAAACCGACCCAAGCCCGTTCTGGTATTGCGACGGCGGCATGGCGCTGGACTGGTACGGGGACAATCTGTATCTGAGCAGCGGCGCGAATACTTACAAATTGGAATTCGGATCTACCGGCATATACCCTCAGGACGGGTACTATGATTCAGAGAAAGAAAAAATGGACGCCGAAAGGGTAAAGAAGGACAATGGCATAATACTCTATACCGAGTATGACCTGAAGGAAACCAACGTGCCGGAGGGCCATTACAGCGCGGTATTCACATCGAGGATACTGGACTGCAAGGTGGACGTTATGGCGCAGTTCGCAACGATCGCCAAAATAGAACAGCGGTTCGAGCTGGATATAGACGGCAGGAACACCTCTAAGAAGGAAAGGAGTAGCGTACAGCTCAGCGGGAAGTATCCCCTTACGATGCTCGATCATGAAAATGACAGGATATACAATATCGAAAAGGAGCTAAGCGGGATAACGGTTAAGCCCGAGGCGGCTTTTAATGCCACAAGTATAGCTGTGAGCGTATCCTATGAATTCCCGGAGGGCTGGAGCGAGGCGGAAAAGAGCGCCTTCATATACGGATATGCGGGCAGATATAACGGACTCCACTACGAAGTAATGGTGGATGGGGAGAGTCTGGGAAAGGACGGAAAAGAACCGAATGGCGGACAGGGATTGTTCAACTTCGAAATACCTCTGACCTCAGACCAGCAGCAGAAGGCAAGCAGCATAGTGCTGAGACCGGTGTATGGCTGGAGCGATACCGAAAATGGGGAAAGGAGCGTCGTGCTGGAGGGCTGCGACATAGTGATAAAATAAGCTGTTCAACACGCGGGGGCGAAACTGCCCCCTTTTTAATTGCGCGCAAATGGTTTATAATTCTGTCCATGAAAACTTATATGAGGATTTATGCTTATGGAAGCTATCGCTAAAAAAGGGCTGAACTCAAACCAGCTGAAGCTCATCGCAATAATCGCCATGACCGTCGATCACCTGACATGGGTGATATGGCCGGGGTACCAGACGGGGTGGCCGCAGCTTGCCCTGCACTGCGTCGGACGCATAACCGCCCCGATAATGTGGTTTTTCATAGCCGAGGGGTATCACTATACCCACAGCTTTAAAAAATACGCACTGCGGCTGCTGCTGTTCGCGGTGATATCGCATTTTGCCTATACCTTCGCCTTTGGCATACCCTTTATTCCCTTTACTAAGACCGCCTTTAACCAGACCAGCGTGATATGGTCGCTGTTCTGGGGGCTCATGCTGCTCAAGATGAACGACAGCGACAAATTCAAGGGCTGGCAGAAAGCCGTAATAGTAGTGCTCGTTTGCCTGATATCCTTCTGCTCTGACTGGAGCTGCATAGCGACCGTAGCGATACTCTACATCGGCGCCTATCGGGGCAGCTTTAAGAAGCAGATGACCTGGATGATGATCTGGGTCGCCGTATACGCCGCAGTGTATTTCTTCTTTATAGATAAAATATACGCCGCGGTACAGCTCTTTGCCGCCCTTTCCATACCGCTTCTTAAAAGCTATAACGGCGAACGGGGAAGCTGGAAGGGTATGAAATGGCTCTTTTATATCTACTATCCCGCCCACCTTATCGCATGCGGCATAATACGGCTGCTGCTCCACGGCAATATAAGCATAATGATAGGCGGCTAAAAAAGCTTGACAGGAGAAGAAATATCCGTATAATAGTATGAGTGTAAAACACTTATGCTTTACAGCTTGCGAGGAAAGGCGGTCTTACCTTGGAAAAGCACGTTCGTCTGGGGCTGCTTCTGGATATATACGGCGAGCTGCTCACAGAGCGGCAGCGGTCCATACTTTTCCAGTCGGTAAACGAGGACTGCTCACTGGCTGAAATAGCCGAGAGGGAGGGAGTTTCCCGCCAGGCTGTGCGGGACGCCATAATCAAGGCGGCGGACAACCTCGAGGGATACGAGGCCAATCTGAAGCTCATGGAGAGGCGCATGGCGCTGATGAACGGGCTTAAGGAGCTGCAAAATATCTGCCACGATCCCGCCGTAAAGGCAAAGATCAGGACTTTGACGGAGATATGCGAAGATGGCATTTGAAGGCCTTTCATCAAAACTTCAAAACGTATTCAAAAAGCTTTCCGGCCGCGGCAAGCTTTCCGAAAAGGAAGTAAAGGAAGCTATGCGGGAGGTAAAGTTGGCTCTGCTCGAGGCGGACGTAAACTTTACTGTGGTAAAAAAATTCATAAATTCCGTCACCGAGCGCGCGGTGGGCGCGGAGGTACTGGAAAGCCTCACACCCGGCCAGCAGGTGATAAAGATAGTAAACGACGAGCTTGTGAAGCTCATGGGCGGCTCAAACGCCAAGCTGGAGTTCGGCTCGAAGAATCCTTCGGTGATACTGCTCGCCGGCCTTCAGGGCGCGGGCAAGACCACCATGGCGGGTAAGCTGGGGGCGTACTGCCAGAAGCACTTCGGAAAGTCGCCGCTGCTGGTAGCCTGCGACGTTTACAGGCCCGCCGCAATAAAGCAATTGCAGGTCGTAGGCGAAAAGCTCAGTCTGCCGGTCTTTGAAAAGGGCACGCAGGATCCCGTTATTACAGCGCGGGAGGCCATAGAGTACGCAAAGCGCAACATGCGGGATCTGGTGATAGTGGATACCGCCGGACGCCTCCATATAGACTCTGACATGATGGTTGAGATAGAGAAGGTGCGCGACGCGGTGAATCCCGCCGAGATACTTCTGGTCATTGACGCCATGACGGGTCAGGACGCCGTGAATGCCGCAAAGGCATTCAACGACGCCTTGGAGCTTACCGGCGTCATAATCACCAAGCTGGACGGCGACACAAGGGGCGGCGCTGCGCTGTCTGTAAGGGAGGTTACCGGAAAGCCCATAAAGTTCTGCGGCAACGGCGAAAAGCTCACCGATATCGAGCCCTTCTATCCTGACAGGATGGCAAGCCGCATACTGGGCATGGGGGATGTTATGACCCTCATAGAAAAGGCCCAGGAGAGCTTCGATGCGAAAAAGGCGGAGGAGCTTGCCAAAAAGATAAAGACCAACGAGTTCACGCTGGAAGATTTCATGCAGCAGATGGAGCAGATGCAGAGCATGGATATGGGAAGCATGCTGTCAATGCTTCCGGGCATGGACGCGGGCAAGCTGGGCAACGTACAGATAGACGAAAAGCAGCTTAAAAAGACTTTGGCCATAATAAAGTCCATGACGCCCAAAGAGAGGGCGAAGCCGGAGCTGCTTAATGCCAGCAGGCGGAGGCGGATAGCAGCGGGCAGCGGCAACTCGGTTCAGGAGGTAAACCGCCTTTTGAACCAGTTCGAGTCCTCGCGCAAGCTCATGAAGCAGCTAAGCTCGGGCAAGTTCGGCAAAAAAGGAAAGATGCGTTTTCCCTTCGGCTTTTAAGCCACAGGTTACCGCTTTCAATATTAAATAACTATAAACAATATTTGGAGGAAATTTAGTCATGTTAAAGATCAGGCTTCGCCGCATGGGCGCCAAGAAGGCTCCTTTCTACCGCATCGTTGTTGCGGATTCCCGCTCTCCCCGCGATGGCGCTTTTGTTGAGGAAATCGGCTATTACAATCCCACTTCTGATCCCGCTGAGCTGAAGGTAGATAACGAGAAGGCTGCCCAGTGGATAAAGAACGGCGCACAGCCCACCGATACTGTACGCGGTTTGCTTAAGAAGTCCGGCGCTATCCAGTAATAACCACGGATAATTTGAGTAACGCTATGGGTGAATTGGTAAAATACATCGCCATGAACCTCGTGGATAAACCCGAAGAGGTCAAGGTCGAGGTAAAAGAGGGCGAAAACTCAACAATAATCGAGCTCACCGTAGCTCCTGACGATATGGGCAAGGTAATAGGCAAGCAGGGCCGCATAGCGAAGGCTATAAGGACCGTAGTCAAGGCCGCGTCCGTAAAGGAAAACAAAAAGTACGTCGTAGAGATAGTCTAAGGCGATATGCAGAAAAGTGGGCAAAACCACTTTTTTGCGTAATTGGAAATTTTTTTTGCAGGAGAAACTCAATGGAGTATTTGCGCATAGGCCTTATAATCCGCCCACACGGCGTACACGGCGCCCTTAAGGTGCAGCCCTTGTCCGAGGACCTTACCCGATACAAAGGTCTCAGAGAGGCCTACCTTGAGCGCGGCGGCGCTTATGAGAAGGTGGAGGTATCAGACGTCAGCGTGCAGCCAGACGCGGTATATATGACTATCTCCGTATGCCGTGACCGGAACACGGCGGAGACGCTGCGCAACCACTACATCTCCGTGGACCGGGAACACGCCGTAAAGCTGCCGGAGGGCAGATATTTCGTTGCAGATATGATAGGCTGCGATGTATACGATACAAACGGCGCATATTATGGCAAGCTTACCGATGTGCTTGAAACCGGCGCAAACGACGTTTACGTAATTCAGGGCGAAAAGCAGCTTATGGTACCGGCGCTCAGGAAGCTGCTGAAAGAAGTCGATGTGGCGAATAAGCGCATTGAGCTTTACGCAGATGTACTTGCGGAGGTGGGGCTGTTTGAGGATTGATATACTTACGGTATTTCCCGAGATGTTTGCGGGGCCTATGGATACAAGCATATTGGGCCGTGCAAAGGATAAGGGCATACTGGACATACGCCTTCACAATATCCGCGACTATTCCGAATCCAAGCACAAGAACACCGATGACTACCCATTCGGCGGCGGCGCAGGCATGGTTATGATGGCCCAGCCAATATTCTCCTGCCTTGAGGACGTTGACCCTGACCACGAGGCACTGAGGATCGCAATGGCGCCTCGGGGAAAGACGCTGAGCGTGCCCGTAGCCCGTGAGCTTGCCGCAAAGGACAGGCTGCTGTTCCTCTGCGGCCATTACGAGGGTATTGACGAGCGGGCAATGGAGCAGATGGACATGGAGCTGTCCATAGGCGATTATGTGCTCACCGGCGGTGAGCTGCCTGCGATGGTTATAATAGATTGCGTCAGCAGGTTTATTCCCGGCGTGCTGGGCAGCGCGGAGTCGGCGGAGGACGAATCCTTCTCGGACGGGCTTCTCGAATACCCCCAGTATACCCGACCCGCGGTGTTCAGAGACATGGCGGTACCCGAGGTGCTGCTAAACGGCAACCATGCGCTGATAGCCAAATGGCGGCGGGAGCGCAGCATAGAGGCTACATATAAGACAAGGCCGGAGCTTATAGACGAAAAAAAACTCGGCAAAAAGGAAAAAATATTCCTGCAATCCTTAAAAAGTCAAGATAAACAGGCATAAATACCTTGCAAAAGGGCTGACGCCATGTTATAATATTTGCGTTTGTGACAACGGTTGGTCCAATGGCGGCGGAAAGTCGTGTAAGAACACCCGTAGGAAGGAGAATAAAATGTCCAACATCATTAAAGAACTGGAAAAAGAACAGCTCCGTACCGACCTGCCCAAGCTGGAAGTCGGTGACACCGTCCGCGTATTCGTTAAGGTCGTGGAAGGCAACCGCGAACGTCTTCAGAACTTCGAAGGCATCGTGATTAAAATGCAGGGCGGCGGTATCCGCGAGACCTTCACCGTTCGCCGCGTATCCTACGGCGTAGGCGTAGAGCGCACTTTCCCCTATCATAGCCCCCGTATCGGCCGCATCGAAGTAGTGCGTCACGGCCAGGTTCGCAGGGCTAAGCTGTATTACCTCCGCAACCGCGTTGGTAAAGCTGCCAAGATCGTGGAACGCATCGTCGCCAAGTAACAAAAACTACAAAGGCCTCCGGCGCTTACAAGGGTGCTCATAAGACAGTAATTCTAAAAATTACGA
>OLGB01000947.1_pt1 | contig 37601 bp, 34 predicted proteins | sample 1605691 | NCBI WGS metagenome assembly OLGB01 (sample SAMEA3888925, study PRJEB22519) | human gut metagenome | biome: human gut; feature: human-associated habitat; material: faeces | place: Denmark | collected 2010
AAACGATCCGATGATGCTATTCAGCTTCATCAATATGAAACTTCGTGACAATTATTCTTCCCTCGACGATTTATGCGAGGATTTGCAAGTGAACAAGAAATCCCTTCTTACAAAGCTTAAAGACGCTGGTTTTGAATACAGCCCGGAGCATAATAAGTTCTGGTGATCGGGAGTGATCCTAGCCCGGTAAACCTATGAGATTCGAACCATAAGTCAATGACTTACGTATCGTAATCCATTGACTTACGATGCGTAATCCAATGGATCGCATACCCCGGTCGACAAGGTTGTCTCCATCAAGTCTCACTCGATATAGTTCTTGACGATCTCTTTCCGGTCCGTGTACTTCGGATACTTAAAAGCCGGTATGCCGAGCGCCATGATCGCTTGTATCTTGCCGTCGATCCCTAGCGTCTTGGCGAGCGTATCTTTTCCTTCGTGCCGGATGGCGGTGAGCACAAAGCCCATATAGATCTGGCTTACCCCAAGCGATTGCGCCATCAAGGAGGCGTTTTGATAAGCGAGGTTAGCGTCCTCACTTCCGAATCGGTTGGACTTCGGTGTATGGATCAGTAGCAGGGCGGTGGCTTTCCGGAGAATCGGATCTTTACCCGCCTTGTGTTCCTCTTTCAACCGATTGAATACCGGTACGTATTTATAGACATCCTTCATAAACGGCTTGACCACACATTTCACGACGGGATTCAATAATAGCTTCGCCAAGGAGTCGAACACACCTATCGTATAATCGCTCACCTGCCGTAGCTTTTGCGGATCGGTGACGACGGTAAACGAAAGGCTTTGGGAGTTTGTAGCCGTCGGCGCAGAATGAGCGGCCTCCACGATCTTGTCCAGCATCTCCTTGGGTACGGGCCTCGAGGTCAATGTCCGGTTGGAACGGCGTGACTTGATCAGCAACATCACCTGCTCCGGCGTAGGCATTTGGCTGTAATCGATCGTATGCGTTTTCTCCGGCGGGAATTCGCTGTGCGACACGGAGCCCGTCGGACATACGTCCACGCAATGCCCGCAAACGATGCAGCTTTCCACACGTACCAGCCCCGATCGTCTCTCCGGCCCTTTCTTGCGTGAATATATCCGAAGGGCATACCCGTACGCATTTCCCGCATTTGATGCAACTCTCTTGGTCTATGTTTAGTGTCATCCTTTTCCTCCTTTTGATAAGTAAAATAAAAACTCCTGCAACCATCAAGATCACAGGAGTCTATATATAAACAATTATTTTATTGTTTAGTTGATTACTTCTTCATAGCTTCCTCGATAGCAACAGCTACAGCAACCGTAGCACCTACCATCGGGTTGTTACCCATACCCAGGAATCCCATCATTTCTACGTGAGCAGGAACAGATGAAGAACCAGCGAACTGAGCGTCACCGTGCATACGGCCCATTGTGTCTGTCATGCCATAAGAAGCAGGACCGGCAGCCATATTATCCGGGTGCAGAGTACGACCTGTACCACCACCTGAAGCAACAGAGAAATAGTTGTGACCGTTTTCCATACATTCTTTTTTGTATGTACCGGCTACCGGGTGCTGGAAACGAGTCGGGTTAGTTGAGTTACCTGTGATAGATACGTCAACACCTTCTGCACGCATTACAGCAACACCTTCACGAACGTCGTCGCAACCGTAGCATTTTACTTTTGAGCGGAGACCTGTAGAATACGGAGTTTCTTTGATCACGTTCAAAGCACCTGTAGCATAGTCGAACTGAGTCTGAACATAAGTAAAGCCGTTGATACGAGAAATGATCATAGCAGCATCTTTACCCAGACCGTTCAGGATAACGCGAAGCGGTTCTTTACGTACTTTGTTTGCCATTTCAGCGATCTTGATAGCACCTTCAGCAGCAGCAAAAGATTCGTGACCAGCTAAAAAAGCGAAACATTTTGTTTCTTCGCGAAGCAGACGTGCACCCAGATTACCGTGGCCGATACCTACTTTACGGTCGTCAGCAACAGAACCTTTGATACAGAATGCCTGCAGACCGATACCGATAGCTTCGGCAGCGTCAGCAGCGCTTGTGCAACCTTTCTTGATAGCGATGGCAGCACCTACAACGTAAGCCCAACATGCATTTTCGAAACAGATAGGTTGAGTTTCCTTACACATTGTATAAGGATCGATACCTTTAGCGTCGCAGATAGCTTTTGCATCTTCGATACCGTTGATACCATATTCTTTTAAAACCGCGTTGATAGTATCAATACGACGGTCATAACTTTCAAATAAAGCCATATTATTTTTACTTTTTTAAATTCTTATTTACCAGGAATAAAGATATTAGAAAGTTGAAAACAAGCACACCGCCGCAACAGGCCATATAGAATGCCATCCAGGGACGGTCCGGCTTCATGACGAAGTAGGTGATTACCGTCGCGATAACAGTCAGAATGATCAGCCCGGTCAGGACGCGTGTCAGTGTTTTCTTATTCATTACGAGGATCGATATATTTTACAGCTTCTTTGAAACGACCGTAAGAACCTTTAGCTTTTTCCAGAGCTTCGTTAGCATCGATGCCTTTCTTTACCATTTCCATGAATTTACCCAGGTGGATGAATTCATATCCGATTACCTGATCGTCAGCATCCAATGCCATACGAGTACAGTAACCTTCAGCCATTTCCAGGTAACGGGTACCTTTGGCTAATGTACCGAACATGGTACCAACCTGGCTACGCAGACCTTTACCTAAGTCTTCCAGACCGGCTCCGACAGGCAGACCGCCTTCAGAGAAAGCAGACTGTGTACGTCCGTAAACAATCTGCAGGAATAATTCGCGCATAGCTGTGTTGATAGCGTCGCAAACAAGGTCAGTGTTCAATGCTTCCAGAAGTGTTTTGCCCGGAAGGATTTCTGATGCCATCGCAGCAGAGTGAGTCATACCAGAACAACCGATAGTTTCTACCAGCGCTTCCTGAATGATTCCTTCCTTTACGTTCAGTGTCAGTTTACATGCACCTTGCTGAGGAGCACACCAACCCACACCATGAGTCAAACCTGAGATGTCAGTGATCTGAGTAGATCTAACCCATTTTCCTTCTTCAGGAATCGGAGCACAAGGATGGTTGGCTCCCTTCTTTACAACACACATGTGTTGAACTTCATGTGAATAAATCATAATCGCTAATTTATTATATTAAAGTGATAATAAAACTTTATGCTAATTTCTATGTAATATCGCTTTCTTTAAAAACCGCACAAAGATAAAATTTTTAATCCAGCCATGCAAGACGCTAAGTTCGTTATTTATCGGTTGGCTGAATATTCAGTTCGGAGCCATTCAGCAAGATGCGGTGAGTGACAGGTCCTATCTTTTTCATCATTGCCGAAACACCGCAGTACTCTTGCGACAATCGGATTGCTTTTTCAATCCGGGCACTTTCCTCTGCCTTACCGGTTACGTGGAAAGTGATGAAGAATGCTGAATAAAGCATCGGCACGGTATCGGTTGTTTCTGCTTTGACGTCGATAGATAGTTTTTCAAAACCGATTCGCATCTTCTTGAATAGAGAGATCACATTGACCCCGCTGCATCCGGCCAGGGCGACCAGCATCAAGGCTTTCGGGCGGACACCGGAACCGGTGCCGCCGTCTTCTTTGCTGGTATCGATTGTCATCGTATGACCATCCATCTGGGTTTCAAAGGTCGAATCCTTTTTCCAGTCGAGAGTGATTTGGGCAGACATATCGTTCTCTTTTATTTTTTAAGTGCTTCCTGTAGTTTGGCATCTATCTCTTCACCATGGATATTCTTGGCGATGATCGTGCCGTCTTTATCGACCAGTACGGTATGAGGAATGCTGTTGACACCATATAAAGCAGCACCGGCATTCTGCCATCCTTTCAGGTCGGAAAGCTGTGTCCAGGTAATATTCAGGTCTTTTACGCCTTTTGCCCAGGCTTCGGGTTTGCTGTCCAAAGAGATACCGACGATTTCGAATCCTTTATTCTTATATTGTTTATATAATTCGATCAGATGCGGCATTTCTTTGCGGCAAGGAGGACACCAGGAAGCCCAGAAGTCGATCAGGACAACTTTACCGTTACCGACGAACTCAGACAATTGATGTACTTCGCCTTTCGGGTCAGCCATTTCGAAATCAGTGAACTTTTTGCCGACGGCTACGTTTTTCAGAACTTCCAGGTGGCTGATCATTTTGTCGATATTCGGCTGTGCCTTAAAGGTAGAGTCGGCTTTCGACAGTATTTCGTTCTGCTGCTCTTCACTCAGGTTGTAACGGTTTTCGTATAAATATTTGGCAGACATTTTCTGGTCCATATGAGCCAGAATATAATTGCATACGGCTTTGGTTATTTTGTCGCTGATTTCATCATATTTCTTTTCAGCCGCAGCTGCAATTGCTTTGTCTTCGGAACGGATCTCATCCCCGAGTTTTCCCATTTCGTCAATGAAAGGCTTGAGACTATCTTTCATTGCTTTTTCTGCATCGTTGGCCGGGGTACCGGTTACGATTGACAAGGTATCCAGGTTGATAGTGAGTTTGCCGTTTTCAAGTGTAAACGTTGTCTTGAACGGAGTTGCCATACCGCGTTCAGTCTTGACAACGTCGGGCGAAAACTGAATGATCGTAATTTGCGATTCATTCTGGGTACCTTTGAATTTGAATGCATTGTTTTCTACCAGCGCACTGTCGAAAGGTAAAACATCCGAATTTCCGTATTCATAAAGATATACGTAGTTTCCGTTCAGATCGGCGTTTGAAACTGTACCGGTTATTTCGTAACCCGGTTTTTCGCTGCAAGCTGCAAGAAGCAGGGCGGAGGCAGCCAATGGAAGATACTTTTTCATATATTATATGTGTTAAAACGATGTCATCACCTTGTGATTCGCGAAGTTATCGCTTTATTAATTATAGTTTATTTCTTTAGGCTTAAAAAGTTCTAATATTACCGAAAAGATGGATTATATTTGTTGCCTGATCGATATACCGGGGTTTACCGGCAGTTATCGGGAGATTATTCTACAAATATTAATACTATGATTCGGACCAATAATAACAAACGGACAATGCTACGGCTTTTATGTATGAAATTGATGATACTCTGCTTGTTTTTGCTTTGTGCTTTACCAGGCGGGGAGGCGGCGGTTTCGCTGCATAAAGCAAATATCGACCTGTCGAATAATGCAATTATCGATATATATCAGGACGATCGCGGTTATATGTGGATCGGAACTTACGATGGCCTGAACCTGTTCAACGGGAGAAATACCTATGTCTATCGTTTTGAACCGGATAATAAGAATACCCTTTGCAGTAACATTATCAATAAAATCTCAGATGGCGGTCCCGGGTATCTCTGGGTGTCTACCTCGATGGGACTGAACCGGTTTTCGCTGAAAGACCGTAAAGTGACCGAGTCATATCCTGAATATCCCGAATGTCTTCTTATAGCAACGGATTCTTTAGAAAATACCCTGGTTGTCAGCCGGAAGAATTTTATATCCTGCCATACTTCCCGTACAGCTTCCTTTCAGGACATTTATACGCGGGACATAACACCGGAAACAGCAAGGTTATTATTTGTAGGCGAGCAAGGCCGTTTTTATCTTCTCTCGTCAGACGGGGTTTTGAAGCAACTCATTCCGGATTATTCGAAACTGCCTTTAACGATAAAAACAAAGGAAAACAAGATACATGATAAACCGATAGAACAGGCTTTTTATGAAGAGGACGTTCTTTATTATGTCGATGCCGATAATAAACTGTACCGGTACCGGACGGAGGGGAACAAAGAAACATATTTGTCTGATCTTTCCGGATGGATGGAAAAATATGGTAAGGTAGCCCGTGTAGTCTCTTTTCAGTCGAAACTGTATCTGGTGTTCAGGAACGGCCTGTTGCTTGATCCTGATAAACCGGAAGAAGCTATCGATCTGAATATCGGTGTCTTTAGTATGTTTAAAGACAAGAAACAACAAATACTCTGGATTGGTACGGATGGGCAGGGACTCAGAATGTTGTACGATAAATATGAACGTTTTGACGGATTGGCGTTGGAAGATTTACCTTTTGTAATGCTCAATCCGGTTCGTTCCGTTTATACGGATGAAGATAAGACACTATGGTTCGGAACGAAAGGGGATGGCTTTGTTCGTATAAAAGAGTATGATTCCTATGCAAAAGGGGAGATCCCGCTAGACCGGATCGCCCGTTATACAACGGCAGACGGCCTGTCTAACAACCGGGTCTATTGCTTTTTCAAAAGCCTGTATCATCCCCTGGTGTGGATTGGTACAGACGGCCCCGGCCTTTCTTATTATTCTTATGAGGATGAGAAAGTCCATACGCTTCCCAGCAAGATAGATACCCGGATAAGATATGTTCATTCTATCTGTGAGATAAACGATTCGACGCTTTGGATGGCAACGACGGGCGACGGGTTGATCGAGGTTGTTCTGGAACGGGATAAATCTGGTCTGACGGTTAAGTATCTTCAGTCTTACCTGCTGGAAAAGGACGGAAAGATATGTAACGAATTTTATTCTATGTATTATGACGGCAAATCCACCCTGTATCTGGGAAGCCGCGGAGGATATGGGATGGCACGTTTCGACCTGCTCACGAGGCAGTATGATTTTATGTCGATGAACAATTCGGCTAACCAGGCGATCGGTGATGTCCTTAGTCTGTGTTATAGCAGCGATTCGACCTTTTACCTGGGAGCCAGTTCCGGCATGACGCGGATGAAATGCGATCAGGCGGGGACGTGTGAATTTTGGCAGTACGACAGGAGTGACGGCATCAGCAACGATATGATTCATGGCATATTGGAGGATAAAGATAAATGTATCTGGTTGAGCTCCAATAAGGGACTAACCAAATATAACCCGCATAATAACTTTTTCCATAATTATGGGAGCCAGGAACTGATGGTTACGGAGTTTTCCGACGACGCTTACTGGAAATGCCCTTATACCGGACGTCTGTTTTTCGGGGGCGTCGATGGGCTGGTATGGATCGACCCGCAAAACGACCGGCAGGAAAGCTATAGTCCCGACCTGCATTTCTTTGAGTTGAAGATGGGAGACGAAACCATCAGTCTTTACGATTATGCGGATGCGAATCCCGGCCCTGTAACAATTCCTCCGGACGTTTCGACTTTTACCATTTCATTTGTTGCCACTGACTATATCCATGGTGACAATTATGAATATTCTTATCTGTTGCAAGATTATAATACGGCCTGGACGGAATTACAAAAGAGCAATGAAATATCGTTTACCAAGCTGCCTTACGGAAACTATACCCTGAAAGTCCGTTATAAAAACGATGTTTACGATTCTAATGCGCGGGAATATCTTTTACCGTTGAAAATACTTCCTCCCTGGTATCTCAGTACCTGGGCGATAGCGGTCTATATTTTTCTGGCCATCCTCTTTGCAGGCGTGCTGGTTTATTGGATCAACCGGCGTATCGCTGAAAAACAACAACAGGTGGCCCGTAAAATCCATGAAGAACAGAAAGAAAAGCTGTACGAAGCCAAACTGAACTTCTTTGCCAATATCACCCACGGACTTTGTACCCCGCTGACTTTAATCAACGGAGTAGGGGACTATATTCAAACCTATGCCGAAAATACTTCCGACAACAAACTGAAAAGGTATATCCGCATATTGAGGGATAACGTAGCGAGCTTGAATGAACTGATTCAGGAAATCCTGGATTTCCGTAAGATAGAAGAGGCTGGGCTGAATTATTTCAGTATCAGGCGCATCTCTGTCCCGGATATTATCCGCAGGCAATACGAGTCATTTACCCCTATAGCCGAGCAGAATGGGATAAAATTCGTGTTGTCTCTTCCGGATCAGCTTTACTGGAATACAGACCCTACCGGATTAAAGAAGATATTGGTCAATCTGATTTCCAACGCTTTTAAATACTCGGATGAAGCCGGAGAAATACGTATTTCGGCTACTACGGAAAATGAGTCTTTGATAATCCGTGTCTATAATTCAGGCAAAGGAATATCCGAAACAGACCTGAAGACTATTTTTGACCGTTACCGTATATTGGGCGACCTGGAGGGAAACAATTATACGCAAACAACGTCGAGGAACGGACTGGGATTGTTTATCTGTCATAGTATCGTACAATCCCTGCATGGCACGATAGAGGTGAAAAGTGAAGAAGGCCGGTTTGCCGAATTTATTGTCCGCTTGCCACACCTGGAAGCCGAGGAGGAGGAAGCCGAACCGGAAAATGAGGAACCGGAAACGGTGCCTGTCCTTTCGTCTCCCATCGATGAAACCGGATTGCCGGGAATTGTTTCTCCGGAGAATAAACCCTGTGTCCTGGTGGTGGACGATCATAAGGATATTGTCTGGTTGATTAAGGAATCTTTATCTGAGGCTTATACGATAGTGGAGGCTTACGGTGTGGAAGAGGCGATCCGTTTGATGGAAAAACAAACGCCGGCCCTGATTATTACGGATATTATGATGCCGGAGATCGACGGGATGGAATTGATCAGCCGTGTGAAATCGGATAAGTTTACCCGCCATATTCCGTTGATAGTCGTTTCTGCCAGAATATCGGAACACGACCAGGCGGAAGGGCTCGACCTGGGGGCAGATGCCTACCTGACCAAGCCGTTTTCTGCGGTGGTGCTCCGCTCCGTAGTCAACCGGCTGATGACGAGTAAAAAAGAACTGAAAGATTATTACTATTCACCGGAGAGCGCCTACGAACAATCCGGCGGACAGCTGATTCATCAGGAAGATAAAGAATTTATGGATGCCGTAACTGCCATTATCCGGGAAAATCTCGATAAGGAAACCCTGCGTCTGGAGCTGATAGCCGAAAAGATGGGCATGAATACCCGGTCGCTTTACCGCCGTTTCAAGAAGATATCTCCGCTCACTCCTTCCGATTTTATCAAGGATTACCGGTTTAATTATGCTGCGCAGTTATTGGTGACGACTAATCTGAGCGTACAGGAAATTATCTATAAAGTCGGCATTTCGAACAGGTCTTATTTCTACCGGGAATTTGCTGCCAAATATAATCAGACGCCTACCGAGTACCGCAATAAGCAAAAAGTAAAACTTCCGGGGAGATAAAAGCGATTCCGCCAGGAATATGTAAAACTTCCGGTGGAAAGTACTGATTTCAACCATTATCCCGTGAGTGTCCTGATTTGCCAAAAGAGTGTCATAATGTGCCGGGTGCATATTGTGACACTCTTTTGGTATTCCAGTAGTAATGCGGGAAAAGAACAATCCGGTAATATTGCATTCAGATTTTTGAAACCCGATAATGCTTTTTAATATGAATACAGAATGATTTGAGCAATGAATAGAAACACTTCGCTTGATTGGCATTTGAGGCGGGAGTGTATCAGGGAGTTGTTTTATACTTTGGATAGTGAATACTTTATTGTTTTAATTTTATGAAGTTGTGTTGCATTAATATATTTGTAATTGTAGTTGGTAGTTTTTTGCTTTCAGCATGTCGGGAAAATATTTCGGTGAATGTACCTGAGTTGTCGGATGGGGACCCGACAACATACTATACAGGAACCCGGAAACTGAATCGGATTGTTTTTGATCCTCAATACAGTATTCCTATCCAAAGTTATAAAATCTATTCATCAGGCGAATCACCTGTACATGACCCGGCAAGTTGGGTACTGAAAGGCTCCTACGACGGAAAGAACTGGGTGGTGGTAGACGAACGGAAAGACCAGCGCTTCTGTTCACGTTACCAGGAAATCCTTTGTCCGATAACCAATCCTTCCAATTATAAACAATATATGCTGGAAGCCGAAACGGCAGGCAGTGATACGCTGGTGATCGGCGATGTCTTGTTTTCCGAAAAGAACCTGGTTACGGACTGGGAAGATTTCAGATATCCCGCAGTAGACTTTGAAGTACTGGCTCCGGAAACAAAAGGTGCAGCGATCTATGCAGACCTTGTACAAGACCCGGATGCCTACCTGAAATACCATGCCCGCAAGGTGGCGGAAATACTTTTCTATACGGCAAAAGATACTATGAATGATGTTCAGACCATTCATTATACATTGAAGGATTATGATGGCGTTTCTGCCAAATCCGGGAATCCTCCGGCTATTTATATCGAATACAGTACCCGCCATATCGAGAAGTCGGCGAACGAATCGCTTTACAAGCTCGACTTTGAAACACGCGGTGTCTTATATCATGAGCTGGTCCATGCGTACCAGTTCGAACCGAAAGGGATTGGTTCATACTCGACGAATAAAGAATTTTGGGCCTGTATAGAAGGAATGGCGGATGCCGTCCGGGCAGAGTCCGGGTTTTTCGATATGAGTACCCGTAAGCCGGGTGGTAACTGGATGGATGGTTACCGTACGACCGGCTTCTTTATCCAGTGGCTGAAAACAAAAGACCCGGATGCCATACGTAAATTCCATCTGACCGTCCGCGACCTGGATGTATGGAGTTTCGACAAGGCGATCAAGTGTATTTTCGGCGAAGAATCCGGTATTGAAAGCATGTGGAATGAATACCAGGCGTTTCTGACAAAAGAATAAATAAATACTACATACCTATGAAATCTGTAAGATGTTTAGCCTTATTTCTGTCTGCTGCACTGGCAGGTGGAACGCTGTGGGCACAGGAGAAAGTATCCTTTGTCAATCCGATCATCGGAACAAACGGGATGGGGCATACGTTTCCGGGTGCTTGCGTGCCGTTCGGACTGGTGCAGCTAAGTCCGGATACCGACACGATCCCGCATAATGTCGATGGCAAGTATCAACCCCGTTCCTATGAATATTGTGCCGGATACCAGCATAAGGACAGCAGTATCGTCGGTTTCAGTCATACGCATTTCAGCGGAACCGGTCATTCCGACCTGGGGGACATACTGATCATGCCGGCCACCGGCTGCCTGAAACTGAATCCCGGAACAGCGACCGATCCGGACGGCGGTTACCGTTCCCGTTTCTCGCACGACACGGAGATATCCCGTCCCGGCTATTACGAAGTCATGTTGTCCGATTATGGCGTAAAAGCGCAACTGACGACCACCAAACGGGTGGGAGTTCATAAATATACTTTTTCCGGCGATGGCGGAAACCAGCGTATTATTCTTGATATGATTCATGGTATTTACAATTACGACGGAAAAGTCCTGTGGACAAATATCCGCGTAGAGAATGATACGTTGGTTACCGGTTATCGCATAACAAACGGATGGGCACGGACCAATTACACCTATTTTGCGATGTCTTTCTCCAAACCTGTCATTCATTATGGTTGCGAGGAAAAGGCGAAAGTGAATTACCGTGGCGGTTACGGCAAATTCAATATGAAAGAGAATTTCCCGGATATCGGCGGACGGAAGATCGTAGCCTATTTCGATTTCAACCCGGCAACCTCCAAAGAATTAGAAGTCAAGGTAGCCCTTTCCGGTGTGAGTACCGACGGTGCCCTGAAGAATCTTCGTGCGGAAGCATCCGGTTACAGCTTTGACCAATTGGCGGCAAAGGCTTCGGATACCTGGAACAAGGAACTTTCCTGTATAGAGGCAAAAGGTAACAACGACCAGCTGGCTATGCTTTATACCTCTTTGTATCATACCATGATTAATCCGTGTGTCTATACCGATGTCGACGGGCAGTACCGTGGTTTGGACGGAAATATTCACAAGGCCGACGATTTTACAAACTATACGGTCTTCTCTGTCTGGGATACTTACCGTGCCTTGCATCCGTTATTCAATATCATTAACCGCCAGGTAAATACCGATATTGCCCGCTCCATGCTGAAACACTGCGAACAAAGCGTACATAAAGCGTTACCGGTATGGAGCCATATGGCAAATGAAAACTGGTGTATGATCGGTTATCATTCCGTATCCGTACTGGCGGATGCCGTGGCAAAAGGATTACCACTGGATAAGGAGGAAGTCCTGCAAGCGATGGTCAGCAGTTCTACCATTCCTTATTATGACGGAACGAAGGAATATATGGAAAAAGGATATGTTGCACTCGACCATAACGGAAGTGCCGGTTCCTTAACGCTGGAATATGCTTACGATGACTGGACGATTTATAATACCGCCCGCCTGGCAGGAAACGACCGGGTGGCAAACCAATATAAAAAACGGGCGGCCAACTATATCAATGTGTTCGACACAAGTATCGGTTACGCCCGTCCCCGTTATTCGGACGGACGCTGGAAAGAAAACTTCAGTCTGTTGAGTACGCATGGTGAAGGGTTTATCGAAGGAAATGCCCTGAACTATTCTTTCTATGTCCCTCAGGACGTAAACAATATGATTCAATTGATGGGAGGCGACAAGTCTTTCGTGTCCAAACTCGACTCGCTGTTCACGATGCATCTGCCGGACGAGTTCTTTGCCGAAACAGAAGATGTTACCAAAGAAGGACTTTTAGGCGGCTATGTGCATGGCAACGAACCGAGCCACCATATCCCGTTCCTGTATGTCTGGACTACCCAACCCTGGAAAACCCAATACTGGCAGCGTGAAATCATGAACAAGATGTACCGTAATAATATCGACGGCCTGTGCGGTAACGACGATTGCGGTCAGATGTCGGCCTGGTATATCCTGTCGGCTATGGGATTCTATCCCGTTTGTCCGGGAACCGACCAATATGTGTTGGGTGCTCCCTACCTGCCTTATATGAAGGTATCGCTTGAAAACGGGAAGACTTTTGAAGTCAGGGCGGATAAGGTCAGCGATAAGAACCGCTATGTCAAATCTGTCCGTCTGAACGGCAAACCGTATACAAAAGCCTATATTACGCAACAAGATATTATGAATGGGGGAGAGCTGACTTTTGAAATGACCTCTTCACCGAATAAGAAGCGTGTATTTACCGGGGACGACAAACCCTATTCGTTATCTGCTAACTAATCATTATTCTATATTCCATGAAGAAGTTATTTATTCTGGCTATTGCCTTTTGCAGCAGTCTTTTCACGATGAAGGCTGCGGATAAGACCGAACTGGTGGATTACGTGAATCCCCTGGTCGGCTCCCAGTCGAAAATATCCTTGTCCACAGGAAATACCTATCCGGCGATTGCAATGCCGTGGGGTATGAATTTCTGGATGCCTCAAACCGGAAAGATGGGAGACGGCTGGGCCTATACCTATGATGCCGACAAGATACGGGGTTTCAAGCAGACACACCAGCCCAGTCCCTGGATAAACGATTACGGTCAGTTTGCCATCATGCCGATAACCGGTAAGGTGGTGTTCGATCAGGATAAGCGTGCCAGCTGGTTTTCCCATAAGGCGGAAGTGGCCAAACCGAATTATTACCGTGTTTACCTGGCCGATCATGATGTGGTAACGGAAATCACGCCGACAGAACGTGCCGCCATGTTCCGTTTTACTTTTCCCGAAACGGATAAGTCGTATGTGATTGTCGATGCTTTCGACCGTGGCTCTTATATTAAGATTATTCCCGAAGAAAATAAGATCATCGGTTATACCACCCGTAACAGCGGAGGTGTTCCCGAGAATTTCAGGAACTACTTTGTTGTCGTGTTCGATAAGCCTTTTACTTATAAGGCAACGGTCGGCGACAGCGAAATCCGCAAAGGTGAAACGGAAGCACAGGAAAACCATACCGGTGCCATCATCGGTTTCTCAACCCGTCGCGGGGAGGTTGTTCATGCCCGTGTCGCTTCTTCTTTTATCAGTCCCGAACAGGCAGAGTTGAACCTGAAAGAGTTGGGCGGACGGTCTTTTGATGAAATAGCGGATGCCGGTCGTAAGACTTGGAACGAAGTGTTGGGACGTATCCGGGTGAATGACGATAATGTAGATAAACTGCGTACTTTCTATTCCTGTCTGTATCGTTCCGTCCTTTTCCCGCGTAGCTTCTACGAAGTGGATGCCAATGGGAATATCGTGCACTATAGTCCGTACAACGGGGAAGTATTGCCGGGTTATATGTTTACCGATACCGGTTTCTGGGATACTTTCCGTTGCCTGTTCCCGTTCCTGAACCTGGTGTATCCGTCGATGAATGTGAAGATGCAGGAAGGTTTGGTGAATACGTATAAGGAAAGCGGATTCCTGCCGGAATGGGCGAGCCCCGGCCATCGTGGCTGTATGGTAGGAAATAATTCGGCTTCGGTTGTTGCCGATGCTTATCTGAAAGGTTTGCGCGGTTACGATATAGAAACCCTTTGGGAGGCTGTCGTACACGGAGCGAACAATGTTCATCCGAAGGTGAAATCGACCGGCCGTCTGGGTTACGACTATTATAATAAGTTGGGGTACGTGCCTTATGATGTGAAGATCAACGAAAGTGCCGCCCGTACATTAGAATATGCTTACGATGACTGGGCCATCTATAAACTGGGAAAAGCATTGGGTAAACCGGAATCGGAAATAGCCGTTTTTGCCAAACATGCCATGAACTATAAGAACCTGTTCGATAAGGAAACCAAGCTGATGCGTGGTCGTAATGAAGACGGTACATTCCAGTCTCCGTTCAACCCGCTGAAATGGGGGGATGCCTTTACGGAAGGAAATAGCTGGCATTATACCTGGTCTGTCTTCCATGACCCACAGGGATTGATCGACCTGATGGGAGGGAAGTCCGGTTTCAACGCAATGATGGATTCCGTATTCAATGTGCCGCCTTTGTTCGATGACAGTTATTATGGTGGTGTAATCCATGAGATACGCGAAATGCAGATCATGAATATGGGTAATTATGCTCATGGTAACCAGCCGATTCAGCATATGATCTATCTCTATAACTACTCCGGTGAACCCTGGAAAGCGCAGTATTGGGTACGCGAAGTGATGGACAAGCTGTACTTCGCCACTCCCGACGGCTATTGCGGTGACGAGGATAACGGACAGACTTCTGCCTGGTATGTGTTCTCTGCACTCGGCTTCTATCCGGTCTGCCCGGGAACTGACCAGTATATCCTAGGCTCTCCATTATTCAAAAGCGTGACGCTGAATCTGGAAAACGGCAAGAAGGTAGTGATCAATGCCAATAACAATGATGCAGCGAACCGTTACATCTCGACCATGAAGGTAAACGGCAAGAATTACACCCGCAACTACCTGACCCACGAAGACCTGTTGCGTGGCATGACGATCAACTGCACCATGTCCGCCACCCCCAACAAAACCCGTGGCACAGAGGAAAAGGATGCACCTTATTCATTCTCTAAAGAGATAAAAAACTAGAAATATTTGAACTATCCCGTTCCCGTGCTCGACACGGGATCGCAAAAGCACAAACCGTATCCTATATGTATCTTTTGATACTGCCTGTTCTTCTGCGGCCCCGTGTCAAGCACGGGGACAGGATAGTTCATATCTGATAAAATATGAAACTACGAGTTTATACATTATTAGCCATGTCTTGTTTTGCCCTGACAGGCATGGCCCAAAACGAGAAACTGACCGACTACGTTAGACCTTTGGTCGGAACAGACGGATACGGGAATGTCTATCCCGGTGCACAAATCCCGTTCGGTGGTATCCAGATCAGTCCGGATACAGATTCCAAATACTACGATGCGGCAGCCGGTTATAAATACAACCATACTTCCATCCTCGGATTCAGTCTGACGCACCTGAGCGGAACAGGCATCCCCGACCTGGGTGATTTCCTGTTTATCCCCGGTACCGGCGAAATGAAACTCGATCCGGGAACCCGCGAAAATCCCGATGAAGGTTACCGTTCACGCTATACCCATGACCAGGAGTGGACTTCTCCCAATTACTATGCCGTCCTGTTGCAGGATTATGGTGTCAAAGCCGAAATGACGGCCGGACTGCGTAGTGGAATGTTCCGCTTCACCTATCCCAAATCGGATAAGTCTTTCATTATGATCGACCTGAATCATACCTTATGGCAATCCTGTGAATGGTCGAATCTCCGTATGGAGAACGATTCGACCTTGACCGGCTATAAGTTGGTGAAAGGCTGGGGACCGGAACGCCATGTCTATTTCACCGCCGTCTTCTCCAAAAAGCTGAAAGATTTCCGCATCATGCAGGATAAGAAGTCGGTCATTTACAACACTTCCCGTTTCAGAAGCACGAACGAAGCCTGGGGAAAGAACCTGATGGCTTGCCTTTCCTTTGCTACGGAAGAGGGGGAAGAAGTGATTGTAAAAACTTCCGTATCGGCAGTCAGTACAGCCGGGGCACAACTGAATATGCAGGAACTGGACGGCATGACCTTCGACGGCCTGAAAGAAAAAGGTATCGACTTATGGGAACAGGAACTCGAAAAGTACCGTGTGACAGCCGACCGGAAGACAAAAGAGACCTTTTATACGTCTGCTTATCATGCCGCTTTGCATCCGTTCATCTTCCAGGATGCCGACGGTCGTTTCAGAGGCTTGGACAAGAATATCGAACAGGCCAAAGGCTTTACGAATTATACTACTTTCTCTTTGTGGGACACCTATCGCGCCCTGCATCCCTGGTTTAACCTGGTGCATCAGGACGTGAACGCCGATATCGCCAATTCCATGCTTGCCCATTACGATAAGAGCACGGAGCGAATGCTTCCGATCTGGTCGTTCTATGGCAACGAAACCTGGTGTATGATCGGTTACCATGCCGTATCCGTCCTGGCCGATATGATCGTTAAAGGTGTCAAAGGATTTGATTACGAACGGGCATACGAAGCCATGAAGACAACCGCAATGAATAAGCATTACGATTGTCTGCCGGATTACGATCGTAACGGTTATGTTCCTTTCGACAAAGAAGCCGAGTCGGTTTCCAAAACATTGGAGTATGCTTACGACGATTATTGCATTGCCCGTGCTGCCCAGACTTTAGGAAAGACAGACGATTATACCTATTTCCTGAACCGTTCCCTCTCTTACCAGACTTTGATTGATCCGGAAACCAAATACATGCGTGGCCGTGACAGCCAGGGTAACTGGCGCACCCCGTTTGCCCCGATCGCTTACCAGGGACCGGGTTCGGTAAATGGCTGGGGAGATATCACCGAGGGCTTTACGATGCAGTATACCTGGACCGTTCCGCACGACGTACAGGGATATATCAACCTGGCGGGAAAGAAACTGTTCGAGAAACGGCTGGATGAACTTTTTACTGTCGAATTGCCGGACGATATTCCGGGCGCCCACGATATCCAGGGACGTATCGGGGGTTACTGGCACGGCAACGAGCCTTGCCATCATGTCGCTTATCTGTATAATTACCTGGGCAAGCCGTGGAAATGCCAGAAATGGATACGTGAGATTGTAGATCGTTTTTACGGCAACGAACCCGGTTCGTTGAGTGGTAATGACGACTGCGGACAGATGTCGGCCTGGTACATGTTCAACTGTGCCGGTTTCTATCCTGTCGCTCCTTCCAGTAATATATATAATGTAGGTTCCCCTTGTGTCGAGGCGTTATCTATCACGATGAGCAACGGCAAAGAGATTAGGATGACGACCGAGAACTGGTCGAAGGAGAATGTCTACATTAAAGAAATGTATGTAAACGGCAAGAAATACAACAAATCTTACCTGACATACGATGACGTGAAATCCGGTATATCCCTGCATTTTGTGATGAGTGACAAGCCGGCCTTCAAACGTGCAGTGTCGGCAGATGCCTGTCCGGCTTCCCTGTCATTGCCTGGTAAGACAATGCTTTACCAAAAGCCTGCCGACAACTAAGCAGATGGTTTTTCAATATACACATATTATTTCAATTAACGATGAGAGAGTTTTTCCCCTTTAGGTGAGGGGCTGGGGCGTGTGATATGGGAATACCACACGCCTCTTTATTATGACCTTCCTTCCTATACGGGAAAGAGATGGTAATCAGGCTACTTTTCCTGTAGCCAATTCTCTTTCAAGATACTCATATACATAAGCCGTACTTTGGCTGTAGAGTCCCGTGTTAAGGTTGATAAGCCGTGCGTATGTATCTGAAGTATAGAGTGCGCGGAGTGCCTCATCCATATCCATCTGGTGTTCTTGTATCAGCAGCCAGACGATTTCCTTAGAAATCTCCTCTATCATAAATGTCTCTTTGGTCATAATGTATTTGTTTTTGTCAGATACTTAATAGCTCTCTCCGTGCCGAAGAAATACTGTATGGTCACACCTTTCATATATTTCAGTTCGTCCAGGAATTTATTCATATCTATCAGTCCGGAAGTAAAGCGGCGTATCTGATAACCCACCGCATCATTGGCTATGGGACCGATTACAATATCATAACAGTGCGATGACACACGTGTACGGTTACGGCGGTTCATCAATACAAACTCAGCCCATTCCTTGCTATATTCCTGAAACTCCAGTACTGATAAGCTGGAGTTCTGAAGGCAACTCTCATCAAATCTATATGTATTTAGTGTTGGGGTACCTACTCCTAACTGCTCGGTCTTTCTTTCGGCCAATTCCAGAGCCTGCGCTTTGTCCGCCGAAAGGTAAAAACCGCAACCGAAGTCTTTTCCCACCTTAGATATCCCAAGGTCTATTTCTGTTATATTAATATTAGAACCGTGATATAGTATCATACCAACGCCCCTCCTTTCCTGTGGCAATAGGCCGTAAGGTCTTCTACTACGTCTTCAAACGAAAGCGTATGTTCCACATTGTAGAAACGGTTTACAAAGTCAATGCCTTTAAACCTTTCCAGATAGCGATAAGCCTGCGATGTATTGAGCGAATGGGCTGCGGCAAACTCGCTTATTACGGCGATAATGTATTCTATCTTGTTTTTAAGCTCCGAATCTGTATCTTTCATCTTCCTTGCTGTTTTTAAGTTACATCAAGTACAAAGATATATCTTTTTTTCGGAAGTTTCCCAATGCTCACACGTAGTCTGGATACTCTTATTATTCTTCCTCTTCTTTGGGTGGCAGCGAATAAACCCTGTGCGTCCTGTATCCCATCTTGATCACTATGCCGTCTTTTACAAACAGTTTCATGTCTTCAGTTGCCCGGTAGCGGCTGCAATGGTTTATTCCTGCATAATCCGTCAGATTGATATACGGATTGTTTTGCAGGAATTTAAGCATCTTATTTTTCCTGTCCGTCAGTTCATTAGAGGTGACATTCTCTCTTTTTATTTTCAGTGGGCGGTCCTTGTTGACCAGTTCCCTCAACCGTTTGGCGCAACGGAAGTTCACCCCGTCCGCCCTGGCAAAGAAGACGGTTTTGCCCTTCTCATTCGTTTTCTGTAACGTCTTGAGGGCAGGGGAGAAGTGCCCTAATCCCTCCAGTTCCACACAATAGCCGTTCGATAAGTTCCGACCGATATAGGTGGTCAGCACCTCTATCGCCCCTTTCACATCGGCCGAAGTTAGCGAGCACGAATCCGAGAGGTATTCGCAAATATCTTCCATCCGCATCGTGCCTTTGGATATAAGGCGGGCACAAGACTGTTGCTCCTTGCCGCTGGTGTTTGGTGCCTTGTATACTCCGAATTTAATTCTTCCCATGGTAGTTTAATTTTAATACTGGTATAATTATTATTACCTCGGATGTATCTTTGACAAGGTGCGTCCGAATCTTACTTTTCTGCTTATGTAAGTTGTTGTCGACGTTGTCGGCAATATTGTTGACACTGTCGAAAACTTTGCCGACACTGTCATTTATTTTGCCGACAACGTCGGCAACAACTTACCTGCCTTCCAAAGATAATACATCTCCGAGGTAAAAGCAAGTAATATAAGGGATAAATGAAACTATTCCGGTGATAATTTTATCTTTTGCACGTGAACATTACCGTTTCTTCCTGGAATCATGTACTTTTGTATTCTTGCAAAACGAGCATCATGATAACACTATCGAATTTTGAAAATTATGCGCTTCCTCAGATATGGGGGAGCGCGGTATATCTTATTATAGGCAGGGAGCAGTGAGAAATCTGGAAGAAGATTCTCCCGAGGAATGGGTTGCAACTGTTCTGGGTACTGAGGATTATACAGTGGAAGTAACCCTTGAAGATGATAAGGTCATGGATTATATCTGTGATTGTCCTTATGAAGGAGATATGTGTAAGCATGTGGTTGCCACATTGTTAACGATCAGAGAAAGGAAAAAGACGGAAAAATATTTTATCCAGGCAGAAGAGACGGAGAGTAAGAGCAGTGGCTTTTCTTCTGAGACAGTCAAAGCTGAAATCGACGAGATACTTGCTATCGCAGACAAGAAGCAATTAATGTCGTTTTTATCGGAATACGCTGTTCATCATGTTGATTTCAGGAATGCTTTGAAACAACAATTTATTCCTGATCGGAATACAGAGAGCCTTGATACGGATTATTGTCAGGAAGTGGAAAGGTGTTTTCTATCCTCACCGTCCGGCAGTGGATATGGGAGAACCGGAAGATTTGTTGGAGCGTTTTAGTTCACATGTTCAGGTTTATGCCGAAAAGAATACAGACCGATCGCATTATGAATACGTGGCAAAAGCACTGAAAGAAATGCTGAAGCTGAAAGGAGGAGAGCAGGAAGTCCGCCTCCTTGTGGATGTTTTCCGTCAGACGTATAAACGAAGAACTGCCATGATGGGGATATTGAAAGATTTCTAGGCGGTTTTTCAATAAATCTCAATATCTTTGCATGAGACATTTATCAAGTGGTCTTAAATAGCTAGAGCAGACAATAATAAGGACTGACTTATATAATCCGACCAATTTATAATTGAAGAAAATAATGAAGAAAATGATTTTGGGAGCACTGGTTTTCCTGTCGATACAAATGACGTCTGCACAGACGTTGGAAAAGATGCAATGGTTCAATGAACCGGCAAAGTGGGAGATAAATGATAAGGCTTTATCCATGTTTGTCACTCCGCAAAGCGATTACTGGCGTATCTCCCATTATGGGTTTACGGTCGATGACGCACCTTTTTATTATGCCACTTACGGCGGCGAGTTTGAAGTAAAAGTGAAGGTGACAGGCGAGTATAAAGCACGTTTCGACCAGGCCGGACTGATGCTCCGTATCGACCATGAGAATTATATCAAGGCGGGTATCGAATTTGTAGACGGTAAATTCAATCTGAGCACTGTCGTTACCCATAAAACGAGCGACTGGAGTGTGATCTCGCTGGATAAGTCTGTCCCGTATATCTGGATCAAAGCAGTCAGACGCCTGGATGCGGTAGAAATATTCTATTCGTTCGACGATAAAACATACACTATGATGCGTAACGCCTGGTTGCAGGATAATATTCCGGTAAAGGTCGGTTTTATGGCTGCCTGCCCCGACGGGAACGGCTTCAATGCGAAGTTTGAACACTTTGAAGTAAAGCACCTGCCCGATATGCGCCGGTTGGAGTGGTTGAAGAAGAATGCGGAATAATTTACTTGTACGCCTGTCAACAAAGAACTAATGATTATTCCGGGAGCAAATCATACTGATCTCTATGACTGCATGGATGTAATCCCTTTCGACAAATTGGCGGTTTTCTTCGAGGACAACTTAAAATGAAACCTTAATCCTTGTTTTACTTGGTTTTAAACTTTATCTTTGCCGTATTGAAATCTACCAAAACTTTACTATGTAGTAAAAAGTTAGTAGATATTTCTTTATGGAGTTTATTAACTGAATGTATGTGCATAAAAAAACCCGGATTCTTCACCAGCATCTAATATCTGGGAGAGGAATTACCGGGACTGCACTGCAAAGATAACCTTATTACTATGTATAACAAACAATTTTTTGAAAAAGTTTTTTCTAACAAGAGAATGGAAAGGTATTTCAAAGCTCATCAGAATGAACAGAAAGCAATTTTGCATTATCAATGCAATGTTGAGTTGGCTGAGGCTTTCTATGTTTCGCTTTCCACGTTTGAAGTCGCTTTGAGGAATGCATTAAGTAGAGAATTGCAAACAATGGCAGGAAGAGAAGATTGGTATGCCATATTTCCTACAACACCGGGACTTATTGGGTTAAACAGATATATTACTCAGGCACAAAAACAGATTGCGGGACGTAATGAGACGATAACAGCGTCGAAGGTTATTGCAGAGCTTACATTAGGTTTTTGGGTGTCGTTACTAAATAGTGAATATGAGCGTATATTGTGGAAAGATCTTCGTCGTGCTTTCCCTTATCTTCCGAAACATTTACGACAAAGACGAAATGTTTCAGCTCCATTAAACTCTTTGAGGAGTTTTAGGAATAGGATATTCCATAACGAGTCTATTTGTTGGAATATAAATAGAGTTGAAGATATTCATGATAAAATTATTCAGGTGATGGGATGGATCAATGAAGATATTCCTGTTTGGATTGAACCTTTTGATAGGTTTGCTTCTGTTGTGAGCAAAATAAGAAAGGTAATGAATTGGAACAATTATTGTAAATCTTCTATCAAAGAAAAAAGTTATACGATTGCAGAAAAGCAGAAGGAGAATCCTAAGGCATATCTACCTTGGGATGCAGAAGCTGATAATGCGTTGAAAAAGCTTTATGAAGATGGATATGCAATTGATGAGTTAGCAGGTTTGTTTGAACGGACACAAGGTGCTATTAGGTCACGATTGAAAAAGTTAGGGTTAGGTGGAGAATTTGATCCTGGAGTATTTATCTAAGAAATATAAAATGCGGCCTATTTCCGCTTTCAGGAATAAAGAAATATTTCTATATTTGCACCGCTTTAGATAAGAATCAGATAATATCTATATAAATCAGATTAAGAAATGACAAAGAGCGCATTACAAATTGCAAGAGCAGCTTACCAACCTAAGGTACCCGCTGCATTGAAAGGTGCTGTAAAAGCCGTAGATGGTGAATACACAGAATCAGTAGCCGATCAGGAAGACATCAAAAAATTATTCCCTAACACGTACGGAATGCCGATCGTTACTTTTGAAAAGAGCAACGAAAAGAAAGAAATGCCTGCTATCAATGTAGGTGTAATCCTTTCCGGTGGTCAGGCTCCTGGTGGTCATAATGTGATTGCCGGTATCTTTGACGGTGTGAAGGCTACAAACAAGGATTCCCGCCTGTATGGCTTTATCCTGGGTCCCGGTGGTCTGATCGATCACAAATATATGGAACTGACTGCTGATATTATCGACGAATATCGTAATACAGGCGGTTTCGATATGATCGGTTCAGGTCGTACTAAACTGGAAACAAAAGAACAGTTCGACAAGGGTCTGGAAATCCTGAAAGAACTGGACATCAAGGCACTTGTTATTATCGGTGGTGACGACTCTAATACAAATGCTTGCGTACTGGCTGAATATTACAAAGCTATCAACGCTGGTGTACAGGTTATCGGTTGTCCGAAGACTATCGACGGTGACCTGAAGAACGAACAGATTGAAACTTCTTTCGGTTTCGATACGGCTTGTAAAGTTTACTCGGAAGTTATCGGTAACATTCAACGTGACTGTAACTCAGCTCAGAAATACTGGCACTTCATCAAACTGATGGGCCGTTCAGCATCTCACATCGCACTGGAATGTGCTTTGCAGACTCAGCCGAACATCGCTATCGTTTCAGAAGAAGTGGAAGCTAAAAATATGTCTTTGGACGATATCGTGACTTATGTTGCTGAAATCGTTGCAAAACGTGCAGAAAACGGTCAAAACTTCGGTACCGTACTGATCCCTGAAGGTCTGATCGAATTCGTTCCGGCTATGAAACGTCTGATCGCCGAACTGAACGACTTCCTGGCTAAACACGATGCTGAATTCAAGATGATCAAGAAGAGCGAACAGCGTGCTTATATCATCAGCAAGCTGACTAAAGAAAACTCTGACCTGTATGCTTCTCTTCCGGAAGGCGTTGCCCGTCAGTTGTCTTTGGACCGCGACCCGCACGGAAACGTTCAGGTTTCTCTGATCGAAACAGAAAAATTGCTGTCTGAAATGGTTGGCAAGAAATTGGACGAATGGAAGAAAGCCGGTAAATACAACGGTAAATTCTCTGCATTGCACCACTTCTTCGGTTATGAAGGACGTTGCGCTGCTCCGTCTAACTACGATGCAGACTATTGCTATTCATTAGGTTACACTGCTTCTTGCCTGATCGCAGCAGGTAAGACCGGTTATATGTCATCTGTACGTAATACGACTGCTCCTGCTGAAAAGTGGATTGCCGGTGGTATCCCTGTAACAATGATGATGAACATGGAAAAACGTCATGGCGAAATGAAGCCGGTTATCCAGAAAGCGTTGGTTAAACTGGATGGTGCTCCTTTCAAGAAATTCGCTGCTAACCGCGACGAATGGGCATTGACTACCAGCTACGTTTATCCGGGTCCGATCCAGTACTTCGGTCCGACAGAAGTTTGCGACGAACCGACTAAGACATTGCAGTTGGAACAGGCAAAATAAGATAGAGAGATCATATATTTATATAATAGAGGTAAGGCTTAGGCTTTACCTCTATTTTTTACGGTAGTGTCTTATATGCTGACATCTATTGTATACTTGCTCAGTGGGGCTTCGCCTGCCTGTTTCAGTATCCTGTTTGCTTTCTTGAGGCAGATGTCGTTGAAGTCTTTTTCCATGCAGACGAAATTGTGACGTACATACATAGAGTCTACTTTGATAGTTTTTTGATTGAGAATATCGAAGTTGATAATCTGTTTTTTTAATTCCTTTTTATTGATATTTCCGGATACATATTTCAGAAATGCAGACAAAGCAATTTCTAAAGCCAGGATTACTTCATGAGGCAATTTGCGATAATAAAACAAAAACTGGTAAAACGCTATAACCATGGAGCGCGTATTCTCATCGTAGTTTGCCAGTAAAGACTGATATTCCTGATAATCGTCAAGCAATTCGTCGGCCAGCAGGTTTTTATCGTGCAGAAATTTTTCAGGAGCAATATCTATACCTGTTATTTCTCCGAACCGGTCAGAGATGAACTCTGCGTCTTTATACGTGATGTTGCATTTCGTATAATTCTTTTTAGTCTGGATAGAGTCGAAAAGCGAGTACCCGGTCAGTAGCGTATATATTAATATTGCTCTGCGGCATATCGAATGGTCCATCATTGATTGAGAAAGCCGATCTATCGGATCTTGTGTAGTTTTCATATATAATTGTTTTTATTAATATTAATACAGTGGCAATATACAAAATATTGGGTTGACTTATGATAGGATCGTCATCAACTTATTCATATTGTATCGCTTGGTCGCCCCGGTGATCAGGAACCAATCGACAATATACCATATCCCGAGGCCGCCGCCGGTCAGAAGTTTGCCAAAGCCTTTGCCTATGTTCCCGATCAGGAAGCGGTCCAAACCGGTCACACCGAGGAAAATGGAGAGAAGTAGTATTTTTTCCGGACTTCTGAAATGGGTGTCTTCTAAAAGAGTCTCTTTCTCCGGGGGGAGATTGAGCAGCTTATGGATGGGAATTTCGTAATCCGGAAATTTACTCTCATTAGCCAGAAGGAATTTATCGACTTTATCAGCTTCCATATTTTTAGTCAGTAGATTTATAATGTGTAAATATAAGTATTTCCTGGTTCTTTTACAATCTTTTGTGGATATTCCATATCCAGTTCAGTATTGTTAATAGAATAATGAATGTAAGAATATACTTATTTGCCAGCTTGCGCTCCGCTTTTTTCAGCCAATCCCGGAACGTATGCCTTTTTCGTACGAAGTCAAAAACGATACCTGTAATAAAGAAGACAGCCAGCAAAACAAAGAGTAACCCATAAGGATTGATGAGGATTGAATCGCCTATATCTCCGTTCAGTAGGGCATGAATTGCACGACGCGTTCCGCAGGCCGGACACGGATATCCTGTCATTGTGTGGAAAATGCAGGGAAATGATAATAATGCATATCCCGCTATAATGGCTACAGCAAGATATGCATATTTATTTCTCTTTCCCACAAGTAGCAGGGATTAGAACATTAAAATATTCTGCAACTGTTCCAGGTTCTTCTTTTTCGTCGCATCCATGATCAGAAACCAGTCGATAATCATCCAGATCCCGCAACCGCCTAAAGTGACCAGCTTGCCGACACCCAAGGCTACATTGCCGATCAGAAAACGGTCGATACCCAATGAGCCGAGGAAAACGGAAATAATAAGTATGATAGTCGGGTCTTTGAAATCGCAGGTTTGTAAATAAATCAGCTTGGATTCGTCCATCTCCAACAGACGATCCCTGATGATAGGTATATGACTGGCAGGTAGTTTGCTACTGTTTGTCATGAGGAACATATCCACTTTTTGTGCGTCCATAATTTTTATAGATTAAGTTACTAACGACAAATATAGTGTTTTTTCGTATCTTTGAACCTGATAATATTAATTTAAACAACACAATACTATGTTCTCAGGAATTGTAGAAGAAGCTGCTCAGGTAGTTGCGTTAAATGCAGATCAGGGAAACCTGCATATCACGATGAAGTGTTCATTTGTAAATGAGCTGAAAATCGATCAGAGTGTGGCACATAACGGCGTTTGTCTGACAGTGGTGAACCTGACCGACGAAACTTATACGGTGACGGCTATCCAGGAAACACTGGACCGTTCCAATCTGGGACTGCTGAAAGTCGGTGATCTGGTAAATCTTGAACGAAGCATGATGATGAACGGTCGTCTGGACGGACATATCGTTCAGGGACATGTGGATCAGACGGCTGTTTGTACGAATGTACGTGAAGCGGACGGAAGCTGGTATTATACATTTGAATATACTTTCGACAAGGCGATGGCGCAACAGGGATATATGACCGTGGAAAAGGGATCTGTTTGTGTAAATGGCGTCAGCCTGACTGTCTGCAACTCGCAGCAGAATAGTTTTGAGGTGGCTATCATCCCTTACACACACGATAATACAAACTTCTGCCGGATCGAAAAAGGAACTGTAGTAAATCTGGAGTTTGATATCGTCGGTAAATACATCAGTAAAATGATGCAGTTCAAATGAAAGATTCCTCTTTTAGTAAAGAAATAACGGCAGAGCGACCGGGTGTTTATCCCGAAGCGTTCTGCCGTTTATTTTACAACGCATCTTTTCTTCCAGATATCTGTCTTATAATATATGTACGTAATAACCAATCCTATGCCGATACTGATCCCGATAGCCCACCATATTCCCTGACGGCCGTACCAGGCACTTAGCTGGTAAGCCAGCGGAATGCGGATCAGCCACAGGCAAAGCAGGCTGGTCACCATTGTGAAAATCGTATCTCCGGCTCCCCGAAGTGCACCATTATAGATATTCAAAGCTCCGTGCACAATGAAGAATCCTCCGATGATCAGTAAATATTCTTTTCCGATCGCAATTACTGCCTGGTCGTTGGTGAAGGCGCGCATCATTTCCTCCCCGAAGAAGTAAATAGCTGTGAAGGTGACCACGCTGAATATGACATTGACCAGCATGGTGAACCGTAGTCCTTTGCGTACGCGGTCGAAGCGGCCGGCTCCGATGTTTTGTCCGCAGAATGCAGCCAGTGCGCCGGATAGTGTCAGGACAGCTTGTGTAATGATCGTGTCGATTTTCCCGGCGGCACCGTAAGCGGTCAGGGTATCGGTGCCGAAGCCGTTCACTATTCCGAGAAGAGCAATCAGTCCCAAAGCGATCGCGCACTGTTGTACGCTGGTGGGGAGTCCTATTTTCAATCCTTCTTTGAATAGCTTCATGTCGAACAGTAAATCTTGTTTTTTGATGGATAGGAGCGGGTGGGTGTTATTGACATAACCTAAAGCCACACACATTCCGATTCCCTGCGCTATGACGGTTGCGCGTGCCGCTCCTTCGATTCCCCAGCCGAAGCCAACGATAAATAGTAAATCGAGGACGATATTCAATACGGTGGTGATGAAAATAAAGATCATAGGGCGTATGGATTCCCCTACGCCTCTTAATATGGAAATAATACTATTGAATGTGACGAACAGGAATGTTCCTCCTATATAAATCCTGAAATAAGCGACGGCATCGGGTATGACTTCCTCCGGCGTGTTGGTCAGGCGGAAGATAGGTTCGGCGAATATGATCCCGGCAATTGAAAGAGCAATGCCTGCTACCAGCATAAAAATGAAAAAGGAGGAGAAAGCACGTTGCACTTTGTCATATTGTTTGGCTCCGAAGAATTGCGAAACGACTACGGAGGTTCCGCTTCCGACACCGATAACGAGTGATATAATAAAGTAATATATAAAGAATGAGGCGGAAACGGCAGCTAATGCTTCTTTCCCTAAAAATTGTCCGACGATAATACTGTCGGTAATATTATAGAGTTGCTGCAATAAGTTTCCGATAAGTAATGGTAAAGCAAAGCGTACGATCACTTTCCAAACCGGGCCGTGCGTCAGGTCTGAGGTGTTCATAAATCTTTGAGTAAGATATTATCGTTTGCTTTAATCATATCTTCCCGGGTTTTCAGCAAGGCATGCCATTCTTTGGTAAAAAGTTTGGAAGTGTCTATCTTGAAATTTTCAGAACCATATTCATCCATCTTGGCAAACAGATAGCCTACCGTTATTTGGTTTATGTCGATGGCCGGCTGATAATAGGCGACACGTTCATCATCTCCATAATTTACCTCTATAATGATTCCCAGCTCGGTAAGCAGATAAAGTATGTCTGTCGTGAGGCGGATGGGGATACGGTAGGCATCCGACAGTTCGTCTGCCGTATAAGGTTTCTCTCCTTTGACAAACCTTTTTATAATAAGGGAAGATATAAGCAGCGTAAGAAAATCCTTGTATCTGCGGCTGATGTTCTTACTGTCACGTTCAAAGCTGAACTTCTTTACGTTTTGTGAAGCATAAGATAATTCAGCCCCGAAAAGGCAGATCAGCCAGGATAATTGTAACCATAGTAATAATAAAGGTAAGGCGGCAAAACTACCATAGATAGCATTGTATTTACTAACCCAGATCTGTCCGCTGATATAAATAAATTGGAAGAACTGAAAGGCGCAACCGGCAATTATACCTGCCATCAGGCCGTTGATGAACCTGACTTTTGTGTTAGGTAATGATACATAAAGACCTGTAAAAGCCATTATGGTAATAATATAAGGTACGACATTCAGGGCAAGTTCGACCAGTGGCGTGAAAAAAAGGTAATTGCTCAGAAATGAATTTTGCAGGGTGGAGGCAAAGATAGAAAGCCCGCTGGAGGCAGTCATCAGTATCGGCAATATGAGGAACAGCGCCAGATAGTCTGATATTTTCCTGTACCATGGACGTGACTTTTTTATTTGCCATATATCGTTGAAGGTATCTTCGATGGAAGAGATCAGGTTGATGACCGTATAGAACAGCAGAACAAGACCGATCCCGATGATAACACCGCCTTGTGCCTGTGCCAGATAATTCTCTACGTACTGGAATGCTTTATTCAGTTCGTTCTCATGTCCGGGGAAATAATAGAGCAGTTCTTTCCGGACAGTAGCCTGAAAGCCGAAACCTTTGGCGATGCCGACCAATACTGCCAATAAGGGAACAATAGCCAGAAAGGTACTGTAAGTAAGAGCGGATGCCTTTGTTTGCAGATTCTCGCTGTTGAAACCGCGTACGGCAAGTATGACTGTTTTGATCGTGTTGATATAAAGTTCTTTCAGGCCGCTTACTTCATTTTCTGTAATTCTCCAGATGTCGTAAGTTACAAAACGAATGGTTCTTGTCAGCAAGGCGTTGATCCGTTCTATCAGAGGCTTTTTATCAGCAGTCTTTTTATCCGTCTTCTTCTTCATGCTGTGATTTGTAGGGGCAAAAGGTGTTTGCCGGATGAATAAAAAAATGCAGCCTGCCTGTAAGCCGGGTCCTGTGCTTCAACCGAAGTTGGAGTGTCTGCCATTTATCTTGTCTTACCGTCACCGGCAAGCTTTAGCGGTCTACCCCCCGGCATCGGACGAGCAATCCTACATACGCCGGTATACATGACCTTACAACCCATAAGGCGTACGGCATCCCGTATTACTACGGGACCCGGTGAGCTCTTACCTCACCTTTTCACCCTTACCGGACGAGTCCGGCGGTTATTTTCTGTTACACTACTTTGCCCTTGCGGACAACTTCCCGTTAAGAAGTATGGTGCTCTGTGTTGCCCGGACTTTCCTCACATCCGAAGATGAGCGACAGACCGGCAGGCTGCAATGCGACAAAGATAACTATTTTAGTTGACAGTTAGCGGTTGACAGTTGACAATTTTGAGGAAAGACAGGAACGGGCTGTCTTTCGGGTTGCTTTTGAGTTACTTACTAAGTAGACGCCGGCTTACTTAGTAAGTAGCAGGGTAGGCTACTTATCGAGTAAGCGAAGAGTTACTTAATAAGTAGGTTTAGAACTACTTAATAAGCAAAGGATGTCCCTTTTTTACCTGCCAATTGTCACCTGTCATCTGTCAACAGGTATGAACATTCTGCCGTTTCTGCTGTTATATTACTGAAAGCATGACCATTTGACAGGCGGATGATTGTTAAAAAGGTACTTTGCAATACACAGTACTGTTAAGTGCCGTTAACCCCGTATAATTCGTCGTTAAAAGTGATAAAAAATCATAGGCAAATGGAATAATCGCACGTTTTTTGAACTTTCTTTGTCGAAAGAAAAGTGTTAAATTTAAATGTTTGATAAAATAGAAAAAGTATGAAAACAATGTGGAAAAATGTGCTGGGAGTTGTTCTTGTTGCTGCGATCAGTACGGGGGCAGCCGTTGGAACAAGTGCTTATTTAATGAATAAGAATCAACCGGTTTATGTCACCGATTTTACGAACACATTCAATCAGCCTGTTCGATATGCCGGATTGAATGCAGTGGCAGCGGAAAATACCGATTTTACCCAGGCGGCAGAAAGCACCGTGCATGGGGTTGTGCACATCAAAGCTACAACCAATGCCAAGCAGTATGCCGATGATGGCAGAGGACAGCAATATGTCGATCCTTTTGAGTACTTCTTCGGATTTGGAGGAAGAGGCGGAGGAGGTTTTCAGCGTCCGCAACCGCAGCCTCGTGTCGGATCTGGTTCAGGTGTTATTATTTCCACAGATGGATATATTATCACAAATAACCATGTGATTGACGGGGCGGATGAATTGGAAGTGACATTGAATGATAACTGTAAGTTTTCGGCTAAACTGATTGGAACGGATCCTACGACAGATATTGCATTGATAAAAGTAGATGCAAAAGATCTTCCGACTATTCCGTTCGGTGATTCTGAAAAATTGAAGGTAGGAGAGTGGGTGCTGGCTGTTGGTAACCCGTTCAACCTGACATCGACAGTTACTGCCGGTATTGTTAGTGCCAAAGGCCGTGGAATCTCTATGGGAGGTGACAGAAGTAAAATCGAATCATTTATCCAGACGGATGCTGCCGTAAACCCAGGTAATAGTGGGGGGGCTTTGGTGAATACAAAAGGTGAACTGATTGGTATCAACACGGCTATTTATTCTGAAACAGGAAACTTTGCCGGATATTCATTTGCTGTTCCTATCAGCATTGCCGGTAAGGTGGCAAGCGACTTGAAACAGTATGGTACCGTACAGCGTGCAATCCTTGGTGTTTTGATGATGAGTGTAGGTGATATTGCTGATCAATTGAGTTATCCGAACCTGGATAGTAAGTTGAAAGACGAGTTGACTGAACTGAAGTCGAAGATTAAGGTCTCTGAAGGGGCTTGCGTATCAGATTTCGCAGAAAGAAGTTCAGCTAAAGAAGCCGGTATCGAAAAAGGTGATGTAATTATTGCTGTAAATGGTGCGAAAGTAAAGAATGCTAATGCTTTGCAGGAACAAATCAGCAAATATCGTCCTGGAGATAAAGTGGAAATTACTGTAGATCGTAATGGAAGCAATAAGAAATTTACTGTGGAACTTCGTAATGCACAAGGAAGCACATCTGTTGTGAAGAGCGCAGGTGACAGCAGTGCAGATGTTCTTGGAGCCGCTTTTAAAGCGTTGACGGATAAACAAAAACGTGAACTTGGTGTAAGCTATGGTATTGAAGTAACAGGATTGTTGAAAGGTAAGTTAAGAGATGCCGGAATCCAGAAAGGCTTCGTTATCATGATTGTCAATGACCAGAAGATCTCTACACCCGAACAACTCGAAAAGTTGGTAGACAAGGTCTTGAAAGGAAATGCAGACGATCGTTACATCGTTGTAAAAGGTTTTTATCCGAACGGACGTACAAAAGTATATGCTATTGATCTAGCCGAATAATAAAATAAAGTTATATTCGTCTTATTTGGCGGGAAGATTGTTAAAGGTTTATAATTGGTCGGGTGTAGGGTGCACTCGACCAATTTTGTCAATAAAAATAATATTATCTTTGCACCCTGATATTTCTCAATTAAAAACATTGGATGAGACAGTTAAAGATCACAAAGTCCATTACCAATCGCGAAAGTGCTTCGCTTGATAAGTATCTTCAGGAAATAGGCCGTGAAGATCTTATTACAGTGGAAGAGGAAGTAGAATTGGCACAGGCAATTAAAAGAGGCGACCGGAGAGCATTGGAGAAATTAACCAGAGCTAATCTGCGTTTCGTCGTTTCTGTAGCTAAGCAATATCAAAACCAGGGATTAAGTTTACCTGACCTTATTAACGAAGGTAACCTGGGATTGATTAAAGCGGCTGAGAAATTTGATGAAACCAGAGGGTTTAAGTTCATTTCTTATGCTGTATGGTGGATTCGTCAGTCTATTTTGCAGGCTTTGGCAGAGCAGTCTAGAATTGTTCGTCTTCCGTTGAATCAGGTTGGTTCGCTGAACAAGATCAGTAAAGCCTTCTCTAAATTCGAACAGGAAAATGAGCGTAGACCTTCTCCCGAAGAACTGGCAGATGAACTGGATATTCCTGTAGATAAGATTTCAGATACTCTAAAGGTGTCCGGAAGACATATCTCTGTGGATGCACCGTTCGTAGAAGGCGAAGATAACAGTCTTTTGGATGTGCTTGTGAACGACGACGCTCCTATCGCTGACCGATCGTTGATGAACGAGTCATTGGCAAAAGAAATTGATCGAGCACTTGCTACACTAACCGAAAGAGAATGTGAGATAATCAAAATGTTTTTCGGTATAGGCTGTCAGGAAATGACATTGGAAGAGATTGGCGACAAATTTGGCCTCACTAGAGAGCGCGTCCGCCAGATCAAGGAAAAAGCAATCAGAAGATTAAGACAAGGAACTCGTAGCAAGCTTCTAAAATCGTATTTAGGCTAATTTAAGGAATTATTGAGTTGGCGAAGGCTCCGGTCCGAAAAGGATTGGGAGCCTTTATTTTTTTTCTTAACTTTGCCACTGGAATATAATACCATAAAAACTATATAAATGACTACAAGACGTAATTTCCTGAAAACAGGATCTATTTCCTTGGCCGGCCTGTTGGTTGGCGAGAAGGTATACTCCGCCGTGAGTACGCCCGACAATAAAAAGAGTTTTAGCACGATCGCCTCTAAGGTGACCGGCGATTACGCCAGCAAGCGCCCGGCTCCCGAGGCCCGTAAGTTTACCTCCAAGGCGGTAGAGGAGCAACTGAAGGCTTCCAAGGCCCGTATCAAGGACCCGAAGCTGGCTTGGATGTTCGAGAACTGCTACCCGAATACCTTGGACACGACCTGTGAGTTCAAGATGGTAGACGGCAAGCCGGATACGTTCGTGATCACCGGAGATATTCACGCCATGTGGTTGCGTGACTCCTCGGCGCAGGTTTACCCCTTCGTCACCTTGGCGAAGAAGGATAAGGACTTGCGGCAAATGCTGGTCGGAGCTATCAATCGCCAGACCGCCTGCATCCTGATCGATCCCTACGCTAACGGCTTCAACGAAGGCCCTACCGGGAGCGAGTGGGAGAGCGACCGCACGGAGATGAAGAAAGAGCTTCACGAGCGTAAATGGGAGATCGACTCGCTTTGCTACCCGATCCGCTTGGCGTATCATTATTGGAAAGAGATTGGCGATACCTCCGTATTCGACAGCAAATGGGAGCAGGCAATGGAGGCCGTTTACCGTACCTTCCGTGAGCAACAGCGCAAGGATAGCCTCGGGCCGTACCGTTTCTCCCGTGTGACGGACCGCCAAGGCGATACCCTCTTGAACGATGGTTGGGGTAGCCCAGTGAACCCGGTGGGCCTAATCGTCTCTTCTTTCCGTCCTTCCGACGACGCTACGCTGTTCGGCTTCTTGGTACCATCGAACTTGTTCGCTATCACCTCGCTTCGTCAGGTGGCTGAGATTCTTCGTGTCGTAAGAAATAACACGGACTTGGCCGGCCGTTGCGAGGCGTTGGCGGGTGAGGTAGAGGAGGCCGTGAAGAAATACGCTATCGTGGAGCATCCGGAATTCGGTAAGGTATACGCCTTCGAGGTGGATGGTTATGGTGGACAGGTATTCATGGACGACGCTAACGTACCGAGTTTGCTGGCTTTGCCGTTCTTGGGTTGCGTGGACGTGAACGACCCGGTTTACCAGAATACCCGCCGCTTGGTGCTGAGTCCTTCCAATCCTTACTTCTTCAAGGGAAAGGCCGGCGAGGGCATCGGCGGTCCGCATATCGGTTTCAACTATATCTGGCCGATGAGCTTGATCATGCGTGCTACGACTTCCAACGACGAGAAGGAGATCCGGTATTGCATAGAGACGCTTCGTGATACGGACGGAGGCACGGGCTTCATGCACGAGTCTTTCCATAAGGACAATCCTTCCGATTACACCCGCTCGTGGTTCGCTTGGACGAATACTCTGTTTGGCGAGTTGATCGTGAAGCTGCAATCCGAAGGCAAGCTGAAAGACCTCCTCGGCTAATACCACCAAGGTTAATATCACCAATTGTAGAGACGGGACATGCCCTGTCTCTACAAGTCTGTAGCTGAGTGTATTTAGGCAAAATCAATCAAAACAACATAAATCTAAGCGGAATACATGAAAACAAATAAACTATTCATTCTGACAGGTCTGGCGGCGATAGCCTCCACCTCCTGTAGCCAAAAAGAGAATACGTCCGGGCAGCCCGCCAAGCCCATGAATATCCTTTATATCATGACGGACGATCACTCCTTCCAAACCATCAGTGCCTACGACAAGCGATACATCCAAACCCCCAACATCGACCGCATCGCAAACGAGGGCGTACGTTTCACCAATAGCTTCGTAGCCAACTCCATCAGTGGCCCCAGCCGTGCCTGCATGCTGACCGGCAAGCACAGCCACAAGAACGGCTTCATCGATAACGCCCATACCTTCGACGGCTCGCAGCAGACCTTCCCGAAGCTATTGCGTAAAGCTGGCTACCAAACCGCCATGATCGGTAAATGGCACCTCACCTCCGATCCCACCGGTTTCGATTACTGGAACATCCTCGTAGGCCAAGGCGATTACTATAACCCCATCTTCATCGATAACGGCGAGAAGCGTCAGATCGAAGGGTACGCCACGAACATCACGACCGATCTGGCTCTTGATTGGCTGGACAATAAACGAGACAAGAGCAAGCCTTTCTGCCTCCTGCTGCACCATAAGGCCCCGCACCGTACTTGGATGCCCGATACCTGCGACCTGCGTCTTTACGATGATGTGACCTTCCCGCTGCCCGAGAACTTCTACGACGATTACGCCGGCCGCATCGCCGCCTCGGAGCAGGAGATGAGCATCATCAAGGATATGGATATCGTATACGACTTGAAAATGGCCGATAAGGAGAACGAGATCCATTCCTCCAACGCCGATCTGGAGAAGTACGGCCGTGAGCTTTATAACCGCATGAATCCGGACCAGAAAGCCGCTTGGGACGCCTATTACGATCCGATCATCCAAGACTTCAAGGCGAAGAAACGCACGGGTAAGGAGCTGGCCGAGTGGAAATACCAGCGTTATATGCACGATTACCTTCGGGTGATCCATTCCGTGGATCGGAACATCGGTATCGTGCTCGATTATCTGGAGAAGAACGATTTGCTGGATAACACGTTGATCGTCTACACCTCCGACCAAGGCTTCTACATGGGCGAGCATGGCTGGTTCGACAAGCGCTTCATGTATGAGGAATCCTTCCGCACCCCGTTGCTGATGCGTCTGCCGGGTGGCAAGAAGGGTGATATCCCGCAGCTCGTGCAGAATATTGATTACGCCCCCACTTTTTTGGAACTGGCCGGAGCCCCCATCCCAGCCGACATCCAAGGCGAGTCCTTGCTTCCCTTGCTGAAAGGCGAGCGGCCGGAGAACTGGCGTAACTCCCTTTACTATCATTACTACGAGTATCCCGCCGAGCATTCCGTGAAGCGTCATTACGGCGTACGTGACGATCGTTATAAATTGATCCATTTCTACAACGACATCGACGTATGGGAGCTTTACGACCTCCAAGAAGATCCCCACGAGATGAATAACCTTTACGGTAAGCCCAGTTACGAGGCAGTGATGAAACGCATGCGAGACGAGCTTTATAAGCTGCAAAAACAATATGATGATCCTGTGGGAATACGCTTCAATGTGTCGGACTGATGAGAGCGGACATTCGTGTTCTGTTATCAGATTTTTTAATTAGTTGTGGATTAAGGTGCATAAAGGACTTGGAACTTGGGGGATGAGAAGTTGAGTCTTTGCGCTTGATGACTTAGCTCTTTGCGTTCTTTGATTTAAGTCATTGGCTTGAAGGAATTAAGTCTATCGTATGGCTCTTCTTTGCTTATGCGTGTATCGAATTAAAAAATGACTATAGGCAGGTTTCAAGTTTCAAGGTTTCATGAAACCTTTTTCTTCACACACACGATACGTACATTATATAGGTTTCAAATAAATCCCTTTATGTTTGTTATGCGGGATGGATAGCCTCGAAGAACTTGCGTAGCCACGACATGATGTTTTTACCCGAGGCGGACGGAGCGATCATGAGGAACTGTATTATTATGTACTTGTGCGTGTGTGAGGAAAAGGGGGTCGTGAAACCTTGAAACTTGAAACCTATTTCCACGCCCGCCAGCTTGGCCAAGTGGAAAGCGGTGCCCAGATGGACATTCTGGTTTCCGGTGCGCAAGGCACTGGAGAAAAGCTTGTTGGCGTGTAGGGCGTTGAACTTGGGCGATGGCTCGCAGAGACTGATGAAGTCGCTACGTCCTGCCTCTCCGCAATCGGTGGCGATGGCGAAAGCCAATTGTACATACTCGGCGTAGGTGGGGGCGATGTCGGCATGGGCCGCCCGTACCGCTTCTACTAGTTTGGAAAGATCGTTGTTCATGGTATGAATATTTTAGCGTTAGAATCGTGAGACAAGAAACAGCAACGGGCGATATCCTTGCCACAGGTATCCACCTCACCCTTGAAGGTGTCGGCATACAGGAGCTGTATGTAACTCATGGCCCATCGAACGGTCTCGTCTCCGGGGATGAAAAGTTTCACTCCAAGTCCTCCGGGGCTGACAAAGGCGAGTCGGGTCCCGAGATAGGGGTCCTCGAAGAGGTGGTCCCGGAGTTGTTCCGCCTCCTCGAGAGAGGCGAGATGGTCGATATCGACCACTACCAACCCCGAGGCGGAGATGAGAGCGTCGCTCTTACGACGGGAAAAAACGCCGTGGGGCGTTACGAACGGCAGTTGTCGCTGTTTGAGTTGGCGGTATTCCGCTACCCTGCCTTCCCGGATGAAGGCGCGTAATTCGTTGGTAACCGTTTCGAGAGATTTA
>OLGB01000952.1_pt1 | contig 37383 bp, 40 predicted proteins | sample 1605691 | NCBI WGS metagenome assembly OLGB01 (sample SAMEA3888925, study PRJEB22519) | human gut metagenome | biome: human gut; feature: human-associated habitat; material: faeces | place: Denmark | collected 2010
AGGAGATCCGGAAAAACCGGCTCCACTTCGGCATGGTGTTCCAGTCCTTCAACCTCTTCCCCCAGTACACGGCGCTGAAGAACGTGACGTTGGCCAAGGAGCTCCTCAGCCAGGAGCGGCCGGACTTCAAGGAGAACAAAAGGGCCATCCTGGACGAGATCCAGGCCGAGGGCCGAGAACTGCTTCAAAAAATGGGCCTCTCCGACCGGGCCGACCACTACCCCAGCCAGCTCTCCGGCGGCCAGCAGCAGCGGGTGGCCATCGCCCGGGCCCTGGCCCTGCACCCGGACATCCTGTGCTTCGACGAGCCCACCAGCGCCCTGGACCCGGAGCTCACCGGCGAGGTGCTGAAGGTCATCCGCTCCCTGGCGGAGCAGCGGACCACCATGATCATCGTCACCCATGAGATGGCCTTTGCCCGGGACGTGGCCGACGACGTGATCTTCATGGACGGCGGCGTCATCGTGGAGCAGGGCCCCGCCCGGGAGGTCATCGAGAACCCGAAGGAGGAGCGGACGCGGCAGTTCCTCTCCCGGTACGGGGAGAACGCCTGAGGGCCTTATACGGACGCGGAAGGAGCGGGGCAAATGCCCCGCTCTTTTTTTGCAGACAGGACCGGGCTGGTTCCTCCGGCAAGGACGGTGAGCTGGTTTGTCGGAACATGAGCCCTGGCGGAGAGCCTTCCCCCACCGGGGGAAGGTGGCATTTGCAGAGCAAATGACGGATGAGGGAACCTCGTCTGAGGTGCCCCGCAGGGCCTTCTCTCCTGACAGAAATGTTGCCGAGATCCATGGCGAATCGCCTTCCCCCTTGGGGGAAGGTGGACGGCCGAAGGCCGGACGGATGAGGGGACCAGGGACTGGGAGGGTGTCGGCAGGCGCTGCCCTTACCCGGCGGGCCGGGCGGGGGGCGCGGGGGCCCCGCGGGGGATCCGCCCCCCATTCTCTTTTGTCTTGACAAAAGAGAACCCTCCAGAGGGGCTTCTCTTGCCCCTTCGGGGCAATTCACCTTCTGCGCCGCGGCCGGTGGAAGAGAAAACCGCTGAGACGAACAGGTGGACCGGAAGGTCCTCCTGTTCGTAAATACGGGGGTCGGGCGAATCGGTCCGGCGGGTGTTGATGGCCCCGTCGACCCTGCGCTATGCTCCGGCAATCGAAATACCCTGTCTCCGCATAGACCCTGCGGCGGTGGAACGTGGGTGCTTGTCGACTTGGTTTGCTTCTCTTTTCGCTGCCGCTGGCCCAGTGCTAGGCGAGAACCTGAGCGGCGAACGGATCCTCCATCCACCCCTACGGTAAAATGGGGTGGTCGAGTACGAGGCAACGACATCAGCAGGTGGAACCCATGTCCCGCCGCAGCGTGCTGCCAGCTCCCATCAAATGCCTGGTGAGCGGCAGCGGAAAGCGGCGCTGGTCTATTCGTTCACCTCCCCGTCCCTCCGCCGCGGTCGTTATGCGGGAACCAGGCTCTCCAAGCGCCGGGGTAAGGCGCAGGGACGGCGGGGCCATCAACACCCGCCGCACCGATTCGCACGACCCACGCATCACGAAAGGGCGGCCCATTCGGGCCGCCCTTTCGTCAAAAGCGTTTTTCTCTTTTGGACCGGCCGCAGCCCGTTTTCTCTTTTTGCAAAAAGAGAAAATGGGGGGCGGATCCCTCCGGCAAAGCCGCGCCTCCGGAGGGCGGTCCCTCCTAAAACCTTCGCCATCCTCCGGAGGGAACGCCGCAGGATACGCTGGTACAACTCCGACCTCCCCGCTCCCCTCATCCGGTCCGCTGCGCAGACCACCTTCCCCCATTGGTGGAAGGCTCAGCCGGGGCCCCGTCTCTTACGCCCGCTTTCGGGGGATCAGCAGCAGCGCCTCGGCGGCGATGTCCCCCTCCGATTCCAGCTGGTTGGCGGAGAGAATGGCGGAAATGGTGGTGTTGTGGCGCTTTGCCAGATCCCAGGCCGTCTCCTGCCGCCCCAGGCACCGCAGCACCAGCGACGGCGCCCCGGCCAGGTCCTTGGGGGCGTCCGTATTGACCCGGGCGGCGGTGATGCAAACCTTCTTCACCTGGGCGGAGGCCTCTGCCTGGAACTCCACCGGGAACCGGACCTCGATCCCCCGGTCCCCCAGGCTGCCCTGGATCTCCTCGGGACAGACGGCCCGGGCGGTGACGTGGCAGTCCTCCGGCAGCTCCAGCTGGCAGCTGACGTCTACGCATCGCTCCGCCACCAGCGGCGCGCCGCCCTCGTCCAGATACAGCGCCCGGACGGTGGCTCCGGTCCGCAGCACCGCGGTGCCCCCCTCCCTGCTGACGGACACCGCTCCGCAGACGGCGGAGAGGGCCAGGATGGAGTCGGCCACCACGCCGATCTCCAGCACCTCCCGCACCGTCTGGCGGCGGCTGAGGCTCTGGGAGAAGCCTGTCAGGGTCAGGGGCGAGGCCTCGTAGCTGAGGTCGTAGGCTGTGGAGTACAGGTCGCTGAGCAGGCTGATGTCCCGCTCCTGCCGCAGCAGAGCCGCGGCGTGAAGGTACAGCGTCACGGCGATGTCCCGGCCCTCGGCGTCGCCGCCGTCGATCTGCATATCCGCCCCGGTCACCTGGAGCCGCACCGCGGCCTCGGTGCCCTCGGCGGCGCCGTCCACCTCCATGACCTGGGAGAAAGGCAGCTCTCCGCTGAAGGCGGCGCACTTGCCGTCGTTGGCGCGGTAGAGCAGCGAGGCGGTGAACACGCCCTTGAAGATCAGCTTGCTGCCCACCACCTTGGCCTCGGTGACGGTGCCGGCGGCCCGGCTGGTGAGGATCTCCGCCGCCCCCTCCCGGCCCGGGGAGAGGGTGAGGGTGTCGGAGAAGGTGAAGTCCTTCTCGGCCACATGGGTCAGCACCACGGCATGCTGCCGCTCCAGGCGCTTTTCCACCCGCAGCTCCTCCGGGGCCTCCACGTCGGCGCACACCGCCACCGGCGTCCGGCGCCAGCCGGTCATCCGGGTCACCAGCTTGCAGTGGGTGAACACCTTCCGGGGGTTCAGCATCCGGGTCTCCAGGAATTCCGGCTCCGTCTCCGCCAGCACCGCCGCGCAGTCAGTGAGCCCCCGGCCGTCGCTCTCGGCGGTGAAGGGCATGGCGAACTCCAGGGTGCGGATGCCGCTCTCCCCGTCGGGGGTATAGAGCACCGTCACCCGCACAGTGCCGGTGATTTCCGCCCGGCCGTCCCGGAGTTCGCGGTTGTGGATGTAGATTTTTCCCTCTGTCTCGATGATCCGCGCGATGTCCGGGCAGTAGTCCGGCACGATGGTCTCGGCGGTCTCCTCCTGGGTCACGGTCAGTTCGCCGCCTGTCTCATAGGCGTCGAAGCATTTCTTTTTCAGTTCCAGTTCCATGGTCGCCCATCCTTTCCCGGCAGTCGCCTCCGGCTCCGGGCCAGTCCGCCGGGGACCGCGCCGCGCCGGGACGTCATTCTGCCAGTATCCTATGAGCGGACCGGCTGTGTTATGCCTGCACCCGGAACAGCTTCCGCAGGATGCCCCCCAGCATCTTCGGGGATTTCCAGACCACGATGCGCATACCTTCCCCTCCTCTCATCGCCGGCAGCAGGCGCAGCCGCACCCGATCAGCAGCAGCGCCACCAGAAACAGCAGCGCCCCCACGGGAAAGATGGCGGCGATCAGGATCCCGGCCCCCAGGGCCACGGCACACACGCCCATCATCCAGCAGCCTCCTCCACGAAACATACGGCTCACACCCCTTTCTCTGTTCCCAGGATATGCGGCGGCGCGGCAGGTGGTGACGGGGCGTGAGCCGGGGAAGCGGTCCCGGCGCGGAGGGATAATAAAACACGCCCGGAGCGGTCCGCTCCGGGCGCGTTCGTCATTTTTTCTTCTCCTGCCAGGCTTTGAGGGGCTTGAGTTCCTCGTACAGCCGCAGGTAGCTCTGGTGGCGGCTGGGCTGGATCTTTCCCTCCGCCAGGGCCGCCAGCACGGCGCAGCCGGCCTCCTTGGTGTGGCTGCACCCGGTGAAGCGGCACCGGTCCAGATAGGGCCGGAACTCCACGAAGGTCTCCGGCAGGCGCTCCTTCCACTCCAGGCTCAGCTCCTCCGTCTCGAAGGAGGAGAAGCCCGGGGAGTCCACCACCTCCGCCCCGCATTTGAGGCGGAACAGCTCCACGTGCCGGGTGGTGTGGCGGCCCCGGCCCAGGGCCTGGCTCACATCCCCCACCTGGAGGTGGAAGTCCGGCTCCAGGGCGTTTAAAATGCTGGACTTCCCTACGCCGGAGTTTCCTGTAAAGGCAGAAAACTTGTCAGAGATTAAGGGCACCAGCTCCTCCAGTCCCTCCCCGGTCTCGGCGCTGACGCGGACCGTTGGGAAGCCGGAGGCGGCATAGATGCGGTAGAGATCGTCGGCGCTGTCCAGGTCGCACTTGTTCAGCACCACCACCACGCCGCAGTCCTTCAGGGCGGCGATGGCGGCCACCCGGTCGATGAGGAACGGGTCGGTTTTGGGGATGGCGCCGGAGGCGATGACCACCAGCTGGTCCACGTTGGCCACGGCGGGCCGGGCAAAGGCGTTCCGGCGGGGCTGGATGGTCTCCAGAAAGCCCTCGCCGCCGCCCAGTTCCCGGACGGTGACCCTGTCCCCCACCAGGGGGCTGACGCCCTCCTTGCGGAATTTCCCACGGGCCCGGCATGTGAGCAGTTCACTGCCGGTATCCACGTAGTAGAAGCCGCTGAGGGCCTTGATCACCCGCCCCTCAGCCATCGGTGGTAAAGGTCAGGGGGTAGGTGTTGTAATAGGCGCCGTCGATATAGACCACGGCGTTGGCAGTGCCGGTGCCGGTGATGAGCTGACCGTAGGTGCCGCCATAGTTGGCGTAGTTGATGTCGGCGTCAAACCAGACCGTATCATTGACCACGATCTGCAAATGACCGGTACCGGTGGTGGCGGGCAGCGGCACATAGAGCATGTCGGCACCCTCCTCCTGGCCGGTCTCTCCGCCGGCGCTGCTGCCCGGACCCTGGCTCACCACAAAGTTGATCTTGGTGCCTTTGGGGACCTCGGAATCCGCCGGATCAACGGAGATGATCTGTCCCTCCGGCAGGTCGCTGGGCTCATAGGTGATCTCGCCTTTCTCCAGGCCCAGGGTGCTCAGCTGATTCAGCGCCCAGTCCAGGTCGCTGCCCACGAAGTTGACCAGGGGCACCAGAGGCATGCCCTTGCTGATGACCAGCTCAATGACATCGCCCTGGTGCAGCGCCTCGCCCGACGCGGGGTCTGTGGAGATGATTTTGCTCTCGGGCACTTCCTCGCTGCTCTCCTCCTTGAGATCAAAGGTCAGATCATACTGCTTGATGAGGTCATCCAGCTCCACCTTGGCCTCGGCATAGGTCTTGCCGGTGACGTCCCGCATGGTACCCACGTCCTCTCCGGCGCTGGTCCAGACCTCGATGGTAATGGGGAGCTCGCCCTTGACCTGCTTGGTCTCTTCCGGGTCCTGGCGGATGATGAGTCCCTCCGCCACGTCGCTGGCTTCGCTGCCCTTCTCCACGATCTTGAAGGTGCCGTCAGCCACCTGATCCAGCCGCCGGGCCTCCTCCACCGTCAAGTTGGTCACATCCGGCACGATATAGGTCTGGCCGGAGGCAGATGGTGTCAGGAAGGAGGCGAAGATGGCCCGGAACAGGAAGAACACCACTGCCAATGCCGCCAGCGTACCGGCGCTCAGAAGGGCGATCCGTCCGGCCGCCGCCTTGCGGCGCTTGGGACGCCGCTCCTCCTCGTACCGGTCCCGGCGGTCGGCCTCATACCGGTCCCGGCGATCCCGCTCGGGGCTCGGGGACCGGTGGCTGCCGGTTGTGCGCAGCAGCATGGTGGGCTCGTCGCTCTCCTCCGGGCGCAGGTCGCTGAGCTCAAAGTCCAGATTGACGCCGGGGTTCTTGCGAAAGGCCTCCAGGTCGGCGATCATGGCCTCGGCCGAAGGATACCGCCGCTCCAAATCCGGAGCCATGGCCTTCATGCAGATCAGCTCCAGCTGCTCCGGAATGTCCGGGTCGATCTCCCGGGGGGCCAGGGGCACGGAGCTCAGGTGCTGGATGGCCACGGACACAGCGCTGTCCCCCTCGAAGGGCAGCCGGCCGGTGAGCATCTCATAGAGCACCACGCCGGCGGAGTAGATGTCGCTGCGGGCGTCGGTGCGGTCGCCCCGGGCCTGTTCCGGGGAGATATAGTGGACGGAGCCCAGGGCCTCCTGGGTCAGCGTCTGGGCGGCGTTTTCCAGGCACGCGATGCCGAAGTCGGCCACCTTCACGCTGCCGTCCCGCAATACCATGACGTTCTGGGGCTTGATGTCCCGGTGGACGATGCCCCTGCTGTGGGCGTGGCTCAGGCCCCGCATGATCTGGGTGATGAAGTGCAGGGACTCCCGCCAGTTCAGGCGGCCCCGCTTCTCCATGTACTGCTTGAGGGTGATGCCGTCGATCAGCTCCATGACGATATACTCCGTGTCCCCGCCCCGGGACACGTCATACACGGAGACGATGTTGGGATGGGACAGCTGGGCGACGGCCTGGGACTCGGCGTTGAAGCGGCGGCGGAAGTCCTCGTCCTGAGCCAGGTCGCTCTTGAGGATCTTCACCGCCACCAGCCGGTTGAGCCGGTGGCACTTGGCCTTGTAGACCACCGCCATGCCCCCGGTGCCGATGCGCTCCAGGATCTCATAGCGGTTGTCCAGCATTTTTCCAATGTACTGGTCCATGGTGTGCCCCCCTTACTGTTTCCGCATCAGCATCAGCACAGCGGTGACGTTGTCCGATGCGCCGCGGCTCTTGGAGATGGCCAGCAGCCGGTCCAGGCAGGAGTCGGGGCCCTCGCCGTGGATGACCTCGAAGAGCATCTCCTGGTCCGTCACCGTGTCCACCAGTCCGTCGGTGCACAGCAGCAGGTAGTCCCCCGGCGCCATGGGGCAGATGTACCCATCGCTGTCGGCGGACACGTCCGGACCCAGGGCCCGGGTGATGAGGTTGCGGTTGGGATGGCGGCGGGCCTCCTCGGCAGTGATGTCGCCCCGGTCCACCATGCTCTCCACCAGGGAGTGGTCCTTGGTGACCCGGGTGATGCCCTCGGCGGTGATGTGATAGGCCCGGCTGTCTCCCACGTTGGTAATGACGACGCCGCCGTCATAGGACACGGCAGAGACCAGGGTAGTGCCCATGTTGCGCCGCTCCTCGCTGGCCGCGGCGGCTTCCCGCACGGCCCGATTGGCCTGGGCCACTGCGCAGGCCGACAGCTCCCGCAGCTGCTCCGGCGTCATCTCCGGGCGCAGGGTGCGGCGGACGGCCTCCATAAAGGTGGCAACGGCGATATGGCTGGCCTCCTGGCCGCCGGCGGCGCCGCCCATGCCGTCGCACACCACGCAGACGGTGTGGCCGTCCACCTGGTCGGCGGCGTAGGCGTCCTGGTTCTCCTTGCGGACCAGGCCGGTGTCAGTCAGGCCCCAAACTTGCATCAGGCTCATTGGGAACACTCCCCTTTCTCATCTTCCAGCATGGCCTTCCTGCGGAGCTGTCCGCAGGAGGCGTCGATGTCTCCCCCCAGGCTCCGCCGCACGGTGGCGGTGACGCCCTGGCTCTCCAGACGCTTCTGGAAGGCCGCGATCCGGCGGGAGGGCTTGAAGGGGCTCTCCGCCACCTCGTTGAGGGGGATCAGGTTTACATGCCCCGGCATGCCCCGGAGCTTCTTGACGATCAGGTCCGCCTGCCAGTCGTGGTCGTTGACGCCGTCGATCATGGCGTACTCGAAGGAGATGCGGCGGCCGGTCTTTTTGAAATAGTCATGGCAGGCGGCGAACAGCTCCTCCACGTCGTAGGCCCGATTCACCGGCATGATCTTCGAGCGGGTCTCACTGTCCGGCGCGTGGAGGGAGACGGACAGCGTCAGCTGCAAACCCAGCTCTGAAAGGCGCCGGATGCCCGGCACCAGCCCGCAGGTGGAGAGGGAGATGTGCCGCATCCCGATGTTCATGCTGTCCGGATGGTTCACCAGCTCCAGAAAGCGCAGGACGCCCTCGAAGTTGTCCAGAGGCTCTCCGATGCCCATGAGGACGATGTTGCTCACCTCCGCCCCGGAGTCGGTCTGGGTGAAGAGCACCTGGTCCAGCATCTCTGCCGCCGTCAGGTCCCGGACCTTGCCGGCGATGGTGGAGGCGCAGAAGGCGCAGCCCATGCGGCAGCCCGCCTGGGAGGAGATGCACACGGTGTTGCCGTGATGGTAGCGCATGAGGACGGACTCCACGCAGTTGCCGTCCCCCAGGCGCCAGAGGTACTTGATGGTGCCGTCCTGGGCGGAGACCTGTTTGCGCTCCACGGCGGGCACCGTGAAGGGATGCTCCGCCGCCAGCTTCTCCCGCAGGGCCTTGGGCAGGTTGGTCATGTCGTCATAGGAGGCGGCGCCCCGGTGGAGCCAGGAGAACACCTGCTTGCCCCGGAAGGCGGGCTCGCCCATGGCGCGGAGGGTATCGGTCACCTCCGCCTCCGTCATGGATTTCAAATCGGTCATAGCAAAACGCCTCTCAAGGGCGCCGCGTCATGCGGCAGATGTAGAACCCGTCGGTGCCGTGGCGGTGGGGCCAGAGGGTGATCTCCCCCTCCGTGGTCCCCGCGGGGTCCGGCAGGTCGAAGGGCGACAGGGAAAAGTCCGGCGTCTCCGCCAGAAACGCCCCCGTCACCTGCTGGTTCTCCTCCGGCAAAATGGTGCAGGTGGAGTAGACCAAAGTTCCGCCGGGCCGGACGTACCGGGCGGCGTTGCGGAGGATGGCGTCCTGGACGACGGGCAGGGTGAACAGGTCCTCCGCCCGCTTGTACCGGGCGTCGGGCTTCTTGCGGATGATGCCGAGGCCCGAGCAGGGCGCGTCCACTAGGACGGTGTCAAAGGCCCCCTCCCACTCCGGACGGAACACCTGTCCGTCGGCGGAGGCGGTCTCGATGCAGGAGATGCCGAGCCGCGCCGCGCCCTCCCGGATGCGCTTCAACTTGTTCTCGTGGAGGTCGCAGGAGCGGATGCTCCCCTGATTGTCCATGGCGAAGGCGGCGGAGAAGGACTTGCCGCCGGGGGCGGCGCACACGTCCAGAACCCGGTCCCCGGGCTGTACCCCCGCGATCCGGGCCACCAGCGCCGCGGCGGCGTCCTGGACCAAAAAGTCTCCGTTTCGGAAGGGTTCCAGGGCCGTCAGGTCCCCGGCGCCGGTCAGTTCCAGGCAGCCCGGCACCCAGGCATGGGGCCGCGCCGTGACGCCCAGGGCGGTCAGGGCCGCTGTCAGGTCCTCCGCGGTGGTGCGGAGGGGGTTGACCTGGACGGTCAGGGGCGGCGGGGTGTTGTCGGCGGCCAGGAAGGCCTCCGCCTCCTCCCTGCCCAGAAGCAGCATCAGCCGCTTCACCAGCCACCTGGGGTGACTGTACCGGGTGGAGAGATACTTCACCGGGTCCTTGTCCGGGATGGGCGGCAGGGCCTCCCGCTCCCGGCCCGCCCGCCGCAGCACGGCGTTGACCAGCCCGGCGGCGGCGCCGCGGCCGCAGGATTTCGCCAGCTCCACGGACTCGTTCACCGCGGCGCTGACGGGGATCTTGTCCAGAAACAGGATCTGGTACAGCCCCAGGCGAAGGATATCCTGGAGGGGCGGCTGGAGGTGCTCCGGCTTCTGGGAGCACCAGGCGGCGAGGTAAAAGTCCAGCAGGGCCTGGTTTTGCAGCACACCGTAGACCAGGCGGCTGCACAGGGCGGCGTCGGCGCCGGTGAGGCCGTCCCGCCGGAGGGCGGGGCCCAGGGCCGCGTCGGCCCAGGCCTGGTTGGTGCGGCAGCGGCGCAGCACCTCCAGGGCAGTCCTGCGGGCGCTCATCGGCGACCTCCGTCTCCACCCCGGCCGCCGCTGCGGCCGAGGAAGATCAGTACGAACCGCAGCAGCTGCAAAAGGCTCATGAGAAGCGCGGCCACATACGTCAGCGCCGCCGCCCGCAGCACCTTGCGGGCGCCGTAGTACTCGTCCCCGTCCAGCATCCCCGTGCCCTCGATGGTCTCCAGGGCCCGGCGGGAGGCGTTGAACTCCACCGGCAGCGTCACCAGCTGGAAGAAGGTGGTGAGAGAGAACAAAATGATGCCCGCCAGAAACAGAGACTGGTTGTACAGGAACAGACCCACGAACAGCAGGATGAAAGAGAACCGGGAGCCCAGCTGGGTGGCGGGGATGATGGCGGTGCGCAGCCGCACGGGGCCGTAGCCAACCGCGTACTGGACCGCGTGGCCCGCCTCGTGGGCGGCCACGCCCACCGCTGCCACCGTGGCGGCGCCGTAGACGTCCTCGGAGAGGTAGATGGTGTTGTCCCGGGGATCGTAGTGGTCGCTGAGGTGGCCCCGGCAGGGCCGGACGGGCACGCCCGCCACGCCGTTGGCCCGGAGCACCGCCTCCGCCGCCTGGGCGCCGGTGAGGCGCCGGCGGTTCATCACCTGACTGTACCGGCGGAAGTTGCCGGACACCTGGAACTGGGCCCAGACAGACAGGATGAGAACAGGGATCAGCAGCAGGAAATAGATATTGTTGGCGAGAAACTCGCCGTAGCTGTAATAGCCGTAAGAATAAGGCATGGAAAAACCTCGCAGTTAGAAAAATTCCGGAGCGGAGCCCCGATCATCCCTATTGTGACAAAAGGACCGCCCTTTTATCAAACAGCGATGTCAGACCTCCATGGGGTGGCCCAGGAGATACGCGGCGGCGCTCATGCGCTTGCCGCCCTCGGCCTGGATCTCCGTCAGGTACAGGCTCCGCCCGTCGCCGCAGGCCACCTCGATGCCCAGCTTTCCGGCGGAGAGCAGCGTGCCGGGGGCCTTGTCCGTGGCGCCGCCCGGGGCGGTGCGGTAGACCTTGAACCGCGTCCCGGCGATCTCCGCCTGGGCGCAGGGCCAGGGGATCAGGCCCCGGACCTGGCAGCTGAGGGCCGCCGCGCTCCGGGTCCAGTCCATGGCAGAGAGCTCCCGTCCCAGCATGGGGGCATAGGTCATCTCCGCCTCGTTCTGGGGCGTCCGGTCCGCGGTGCCCGCCGCCAGGGCGGTCACGGTCTCGCTGAGGGCCTCCGCCCCCAACTGGGCAAGGCGCGCCGTCAGGGCCGGGGCGTCCTCGTCAGGGCCGATGGGGGTGGACTTTTGCAAAATGACGTCTCCGGCGTCCAGGGCTTTCGCCATATACATGATGGAGACGCCGGTGGTCTCCTCCCCGTTTAAAATGGCCCAGTTGATGGGGGCTGCGCCCCGGTACTTGGGCAGGAGCGAGGAGTGGACGTTGATGGACCCCAGGGGCGGCACGGCCAGGATCGCCTCCGGCAGCAGCTTTCCGTAGGCCGCCACCACCGTCAGCTCCGGCGCCAGGCCCTTCACCAGCTCCAACGCGGCCTCGTCCCGCAGCGTGACGGGCTGGTACACGTCCAGGCCAACTGACAAGGCGTATTCCTTTACAGGAGAGAAGGTCACCTTATGGCCCCGGTTCCGGGGTTTGTCCGGCTGGGTCAGCACGCCGCAGATGGTGTGCCCCGCCTCCACCAGGCGGCGCAGGGAGGCTACGGCAAACTCCGGCGTGCCCATGAACAGGATGCGCATGGGCTCACTCCCCCTCTTCTTCCCGCTCCAGATACTCCCGCAGCTCCTGGTCGGAGAGGAAGTGGTCCACGTGCTCCACGAACAGGTGGCCGTCCAGATGCTCGATCTCGTGGCAGAAGGCCCGGGCGGTAAGGCCCTCGCCCTCCACCTCGAAGGGGCGGCCGTAGCGGTCCTGGGCCCGGACCCGGACCACGTTGGGCCGGGTGACGATGCCCCACTTGCCGGGCACGCTGAGGCAGCCCTCCAGGCCGGTCTGCTCCCCGCTGGTGGCGACGATCTCCGGGTTCACCAGCTCGATATACTCCTCGGAGCCCTCGTCCAGCACCACGCACACCCGCCGCAGCACCCCCACCTGGGGCGCCGCCAGTCCGGCGCCGTTGGCGTCGGAGAGCGTCTCGATCAGATCGTCCAGCAACGCGTGCAGCCGGGGGTTGAACTCCGTCACCGGGCGGCAGACCTTCTCCAGGCACTCCTCACCCTGTTCCACGATTTTCCGCAAAGCCATATGTCTGAAACCTCCCTTGATCCATGGGCCGTCTCCGGCCCCGGGACGCCCGCGGCGCCCCGCCGTATATTATTCCATGCTGTTGCACTCCACAAACAAATGGATGCCCCGGTTGGCCCGGTCGGCGGCGAAGTCCCGCAGCAGGGCCCGGATGTGGGCCCTGGCGGCGGCGTCGTTCCGGCCCACCAGCAGGCAGTGATACCGATAGCGGTTGTTCAGCTTCACCACCGGTGCCGGAGCGGGGCCCAGGGCCTCCGTATCCGCCATGTCCGGCGCAGCGCACAGCCCGTCCAGGGCCTGCCGCACCCGGGCGGCGGCGCGGAGTACCGCGCCCTCCTCGGGGCCGGAGACGGTGAAGGTGAAGAGATCTGCAAAGGGCGGACAGCGGCGCAGCCGCCGCATCCGGATCTCGCCCTGGTAAAAGCTCTGATAGTCCTGTCGGGCGGCGCACCGGATCACGTCGTTTTCCGGCGCGTAGGTCTGGATGACCGCCCGGCCCCGGCTGCCGCCCCGGCCGGCCCGGCCCACCACCTGGGTCAGCAGGCTGAAGGTCCGCTCGGCGGCGCGGTAGTTGTCCACGTACAGGCTCAGGTCCGCCGCCAGCACACCCACCAACGTCACGCCGGGGAAGTCCAGGCCCTTGGCCACCATTTGGGTGCCCAGCAAAATGGGGACCCGGTCCTCCCGGAACCGCCGCAGGATGGGCTCGTGGCCGGAGGCGGCGGTGTCCGCGTCCAGCCGCAGGACCTCCGTCCCGGGAAACAGCTGCCGCAGCTCCTCCTCCACCTTCTGAGTTCCGCTGCCCACGTGCTTCAAAAGACCTCCGCACACCGGACACCGCTCCGGCGAGCGCTCAGAGTGGCCGCAGTGGTGGCACATGAGCCGCCCGTTGGCGGAGTGATACGTCAGGGGTACGCTGCACCGGGGACACTGGGGTACCTCGCCGCACTCTCCGCAAAGGAGCATGCGGCTGCTTCCCCGGCGGTTGAGGAACAAAATGCTCTGCTCGCCCCGGTCCAGGTTCTCCGCCAGCTCCCGGCGCAGCACCGCGCCGATGGAGCCGCTGTTGCCATTGCGGATCTCCTGGCGCAGGTCGGCGATGACCACCTCCGGCAGCGGACGGCGGTTGTAGCGCTCCGTCAGCTCCACCCGGTGATACACGCCCTGCTCCGCCGCCCAGGCGGTCTCCACCGACGGGGTGGCGGAGCCCAGCACCAGCACGGCCTTGTCCCGGCCGCAGAGGTACTTGGCTACGTCCCGGGCGTGGTAGCGGGGGGCGTTTTCCGACTGGTAGCCGCTCTCCTGCTCCTCGTCCAGAATAACGAGGCCCAGGTTTTTCAGCGGCGCGAACACCGCTGAGCGGGTGCCCAGCACCACCTTGACCTCCCCCCGGCGGATGCGCTTCCACTGGTCGTACCGCTCCGTCACCCGCAGGGCACTGTGGATCATGGCCACGGCGTCTCCGAACCGGGCGGAGAAGCGGCGCATCATCTGGGGCGTCAGCACGATTTCCGGCACCAGCACCAATGCGGTGCGCCCCCGTTCCAGGGCCTCGGCCACCAGGTGCAGATACACCAGGGTCTTGCCGCTGCCGGTGACGCCCTGCAAAAGGACCGCCTCCGGCCTGCCCGTGTCCGCCAGGGCACGGATGGCCGCATAGGCGGCGGCCTGCTCCGCCGTCAGCACGGCGGGGGGCTCCGGCGCCGCGGTGTCCGTGGGGACCCGCAGCTCCTCCTCCGCCGTCAGGGTCACGAGGCCGGCCCGCTCCATGGCCCGCAGCGTGGACATGGCGGCGCCGGTGAAATAGCATACGTCGGCAGCGGGGATGGGCCCGGAGGCGGAGAGCAGCTCCACCACCGCCCGGCGAACCGGTGCCCGGCGGTGGGCCAGCTGGTCCAGGGCCTCTCCGGCGTCCGCCGCCAGGCCGGCCATGAACCGCATCCGGTCTCCGGCCTTGCGGCGGGCGTCGGTCTCGTGGACCACAGCCCCCTCCTTCTCCAGTGCCCGCAGCAGGTTGCCCGCGCCGCTTCCGCAGGCCGCTTCCAAAGCCGCCTGCTCCGCCCGGCCGCCGGCGGCGCGGAGCGCCTCCAGGACCGCCCGGGCCGCCGGGGACAGCCCTTCTTCCGAAACAGGCTCTGTCAGCTGCCAGATCTCCCGAAGGCGGAACCACAGCCCCGCCGGCAGCAGCGTCCTGGCCGCCTCGAATACCGTGCAGAAGTACCGGCCCCGCAGCCACAGCGCCAGGGCGATGCCGTCCGCGTCCAGCACCGGCTCAGGGTCCAGTACCGCCGTCAGGGGCTTGAGGCCGGGGATCTTCTCCCCCTCGCCCCGGGCCAGGATCAGCCCCTCGCTGGTGCGGTTGCCCCGGCCGAAGGGAACCGTGACCCGGGCGCCGGGCAGAGCCGCTTCCAGCCACGGCTCCGGCACCAGATAGTCATAGGGCTTATCAATGGAATAGGGCGCGGCGCTGACCGCGACCTTTACGATGACAGCGGTCTCCATGCCTCGCCCTCCTCCGTGTCTCAGTCCTCCCGGATGGTCAGATCCATGCCCCTGGCGTCCAGCCGGCCCTCAGCCACCTCGTTGATGGCCATGGTGACGGGCTTTTCCTCCAGATGCTCCTCGGCCGCCTCGGCGGCGTCGGCGATCTGGCGGGCCCGGCGGGCCACCACATTCACCAGCATGTAACGGTTGGGCACATAAGAGGTCAGTTTGTTCATAGCGGGATACAGCATCATAACACAACACATCCATTCTGCCTGTTCAGGCGGTCAAATTTTGTATGGGAAAACCGGGGAAAACGGGCCTCAGCGGCCGTTGATGATCTCCATCCGCTCCCGGGGCTTGCAGTGCTCCGCCGTCATGATGGCGTTGAGCTCGCCCACGGCGTTCTCCACCGTGTCATTGATGACGAAGTAATCGTAGGTGTGGGCCGTCTGGAATTCCACCTTGGCCCGCAGCAAACGTTTTTGAATTTTTTCCGGGCTGTCGGTGCCCCGCTCGGTGAGGCGCCGCTCCAGCTCCGACCAGCTGGGCGGGGCGATGAAGATACGCACCGCGTCGGGCCGCTTGCTGGTGACCTGGATGGCACCCTGGACCTCGATGTCCAAAATCACGTCCTTGCCCTGCTCCATGGCCTCGTCCACATAGCGCTTGGGCGTTCCGTAGAAGTTGCCCACATACTCGGCGTACTCCAGGAACTGCTCCTTGGCGATCCACTTGCGGAAGGAGTCCACGTCCATGAAGTGATAGTGGACGCCGTCCAGCTCGCCGGGCCGGGGGTCGCGGGTGGTGGCGGAGACAGAGAAGTACAGGTTTTTCCGGGATTCCAGCAGGGCGGTGAGCACTGTGCTCTTGCCCACGCCGGAGGGGCCGGAAATGATGAACGTCTTGCCTTTTCGCATGGTTTCAATCCCTTTCCTCAGTAGCTGGCTCTCCCTGGAGCCGCTGGCCGAACCGCTCCGGCGGCAGGGCCGATAAGATCACATGGTCGCTGTCCATGATGAAGATGGAGGCGGTCTTGCGGCCGTAGGTGGCGTCGATCAGCATGCCCCGCTCCCGGGACTCCTGGATCATGCGCTTGATGGGCGCCGAGTCCGGCCCCACCACGGCAATGACCCGCTGGGCGGAGACCAGGCTGCCGAAGCCGATGTTGATGAGCTTCATAGGCGCCTCACTCCACATTCTGGACCTGTTCGCGCATCTTCTCCACTTCGGCCTTGAGGCCCACCACCACCTGGGCGATGGCCACGTCCGAGCACTTGGAGCCGATGGTGTTGGACTCGCGGTTGACCTCCTGGATCAGGAAGTCCATCTTCCGGCCCATGGGCTCGTCGCTCTGGAGCATGGTGCGCAGCTGGGCCACGTGGCTCCGCAGGCGCACGGTCTCCTCGTCCACGGCCACCTTGTCGGCGTAGATGGCGGCCTCGGTCAGGATGCGCTGGGGGTCCACGGTGGCGCTTTGCAGCACCTCCTGCATCCGGGCGGTGAGCTTGGCCCGGTACTCCGCCACGGTCTGGGGGGACCGCTCCTCCACCTGGGCGGTATAGGCCTCGATGGCGTCCAGGCGGTTTGCGATGTCCTCGGCCAGCTTCTGTCCCTCCACGGCACGCATGGCGTGATAGGCGGCCAGGGCTTCCTCCAGTACGGCGCAGAGATCGGCGCTGACGGTCTCCAGATCCTCGTCGGCCTTGGTGACGGTCAGCACATCGGGAAAGCGGGCCAGGGTCTCCGGCGTCACCTTATAGGCCGTGGGGCCGCAGACCTCCGCCAGCTCTCCCAGGGCGGCGGCGTACTGAGCCGCCAGCTCCCGGTTCACCGTGACCTTTGCCACATCCGCGGCAGAGGCGTCCACAGTGACGAACACGTCCACCTTGCCACGGGAGACGCTTTTCTGCACGGTCTGCTTCACCGCGTCCTCGGCGAAGGCGTACATCCGGGGCATTTTCACCGTGCAGTCCAGATACCGGTTGTTGACGGAGCGGACCTCCACGGTGATGTCCCGCTTGTTGAGAGTCTGCCGGGCCCGGCCGTAGCCGGTCATGCTTTTGATCATGGTTCTTCCTCCCTTTCACCTGGCTCAGCAGCAGAAGTAGTAGCCGCCGCCGTTGCACAGGGTATAGGCACAGCACAGCGTCAGACAGGGGTTGGCCGTGCACATATCGGTTCCGAAGGTGCGCCCCTCCGGGTGGTAGGTGGTCTCTCCGGCGTGGTCCATGAACTCCAGGGCCCGGCGGTATTCGGCGTTGCCCGGGTCCATCTGGCAGGCGGTCTGGTAATACCGGTGGGCCTCGTCCATCCAGCCCCGGCGGTAGCACACGGCCCCCCGCAGAAAGTTCCACTCGGCGTTGTGGTCGCTGTAATTGGCCAGCAGCGCCTCCGCCCGGGTCAGATCGCCGGTGGAAATGGCGATGCGCACCTGCTGCAATACGGAGCTGGAGCCCGCGTAGGAGCCGGAGTATCCCCCGTATCCGCCATAGCTGCCGCCGTAGCCGGAGGCCGACGAGGAGGACGACCCGCCGCCCTTGCTGCCCCGTTCCTTGGTGATCTGCTCGTAAGCGGCGTTGATCTCCTTCATCTTCTCCTGAGCCAGGTCCGCCAGGGGATTGTCATGATAATTGTCCGGATGGTACTTTCTGGCCAGATTCAGATAGGCCTTTTTCACTTCCGCATCCGTGGCCGTCTCCGGCACACCCAGGATCTTGTAGGGATCGTTCATGTGGTTTCCTCAACATTCTTGTGTTTCTCTTTGTATCTGCCCCGGACCGCCGCCCGGAAGGTGCCGTCCAGCACCGCCCGGCCCACCTGGAAGAGGCTGCCGTAGAAGGTGGCCTCCAGCAGGGGCGACCATACGCCGAAGTCCCAGAGCTCATAGGCGGTGGTCATCATGCGGATGGAGTGGTCCAGCGTGGCGGAAAACGCCTGTCGGGCCTCCGCCGTCCAGACGCCGTTTCTCAGGCCGTAGCGCAGTGCCACGGGGTTATAATTCCCGGAGGCGGCGTCTTTTTTCAGATCGTCCGCCGCATCCACCAGGTATACCCAGCGGCCCAGGTGGTAGAGGATCTGCTCCAGCACCCGGCGGCGAATGGGATCGTCCACCTCCGCCGCGGCACCGGAGAGCAGCGCTGCAAAGGCGTCCGCCGGCGGGTCCAGGGCCGGGCAGTTCTCCGCCTCCAGCCGCGAGAGGATCTCCAGCTGGCGCCGCACGGCCTGGTCGAACCGGGGACGGCACTCCGCCGCCCGGCGGTAGGCCCGGTGCAAAGCGGCGCCGCCAGCCCGGTACGGCAGGCCCTTGAGTGTGCCGTGGTCCGCCACGCCGTCCCGGGCCTGCCACCAGGCCAGGATCACGCTCTCGTCCGCGGCCAGAGCCAGGGCCGGTGTCTCAGGCTGGAACTCCCTGGGGCGCAGGGGGCTCACCGGGCACCGGGACCGCTCCGGCGCCCCCTCCTCCCGGTCCGAGAGAAGGATGGCAAGGTAGGTGAAATCGTAGTTCAGGATAAACCGCTCCGTCAGGCCGTACCGCCGGCCCAGGGTATGGCAGAGGCCGCAGTAGGCCCGGCGGAACCGCTCTGTCTCCGCCTGGGGCAGCTCCCCCAGAGGCGGACGCACATAGCCGACCATCAGAACAGCCGGACGATGGTGAAGCGGAGGCCGCCCTGCCTGCGCAGCCGGCGGTCGTAAGCCACGGCGATCAGGATGCCCAGCACAAAGCCGATACCGCCAAACAGGTAGCGGATGGGTGCGCTGGCCACAGCGATGGTGGCGAAGTATCCCACCAGGAACAGTACCACCGGCGTCAGGTACACCAGGGCCACGATGCCCAGCATTTTCTGGGTGTCGCTCTGGACCACCACCTTCTGCCCGGGCTTGGCCCCGATGGGGTTGGCCGCCCGGGCCTGCACGGCGGCGCCGGTGACGCCGCAGCCGGCGCACTCCTCGCAGTCGTGCCCGCAGGCGGACTTCCGTGGTACGGAGATCACGGCGTAATCCCCGGCCAAGAGACGTTCTACTGTTGCGATTTGGGTCATGTTTCTTCGTTCTCCTTTATGTTGGGGAGGGCTCTCCGGTCTCCCCGCCGGAGGGGGTCTCCTCCTCCGGCGGTTCCTCCTGGTCCGGCGTCTCCTCCTGCCCGTCCCGCAGGGTGACGCGGATCTGATACGTCCCGCTGACGCCCAGGTCCCCCTTCTCCGACCGGATGGTCACGGGCACGGTGTAGGTCCCGGCGGCGGCACTGAAATCCGTCAGATCCGCCACAGCCACCAGATCGTCGCCGGTGACGGCGTCCACGTCGGCGCTGGTGCCGAAGATGATCACCGTCAGCTGCTCTGTGAGGATGCTGGCGGTCTTTCCGGCCGGTACGTTCTCACACTGGATGCGGGTGGTGGTTAGCGGTACGCTCTTCATGTCCTTGAAGGAGATGGTCAGCGTGGCCTTTGTGACGCCGCTGAGGTTCTCGCAGCCCTCCGGCAGCGGGATGGTGTAGCTGTACCGGGTGTTGTCGTCCAGGGAGGCCAGGTCGAACTCGTCCAGCACGATAGTCTCCACGTCCCGCAGCAAGTCCGCGTCGCCGGAGACCAGGATGCTCCTGGGCTCGATGTTATACTCCACGTTCCGCAGACGGGCGCCGGGGGACTCCAGGAAGTCCATGGTCAGCGTCAGCTCCTTGGTGACATTCACCGGCAGCGTGGCCGTGATGGTGTCCACAGTGGGATGGATGCCCTCGCCGGAGAGGAGCTGGTCGTTTTCATCGTAGTACTGGAACTCCAGATCCTCGGTGACGGTAGAGGTGGCGTTGTCATAGTTCAGGACCACCTTGACGTAGCTGACCGGATCGATGTCCTCCTGCTGGCCCCGGATCTCTACCACAGAGGGAGACAGCTGCAGTTCACCGGCGGAGTAGCCCTCGGCCACAGTGCCCACCCGCTCGCAGCGGACCTCCACCTCCTTGTGGTAGAGCTCCCCGATGTTGACGGTGGCCATGGAGGGAGAGGTGGATTTCTTGGTGATGCCCTCGGCCTCATTATTGTAAAAGATACTGATGGTGACCCGCTGGGTGCCGGTCTCCGTCACGTCGATCAGATCCGCGGAGGCCCGGACGGCAGAGCGGTCCAGACTGGTGCTGTTCCAGCGGGTGGCGACCAGCTTCACATCCACAGTCTGGGTGGTGCCCTCTTCCAGCAGCATCAGTCCCCGCTGGGCAAGGACCGTGTCGGTGCTGAGGTATTCGATGGGGATATCCTTGATCTCGATCTCCACCAGTTCCCCGCCGGTCACATCCACGAAAATCCACAGCGTCACGGCGACCAGGCACGACAGGACCAAAAAGATGATCTTCTGCTTGTCCATCTTCTTGTTACGTTCCGTCATTGCCGCCACCTCCTTTTCCGGTGCGCAGCAGCCGGGCCAGGCCGAAGCGCTGCTTGTCCCCGTCGGACTCCTCCTGCGGGAGCAGCTCGTTCCGCAGGAGGTTCTCCAGGGTCTCCGGCTTGAGGTGCCGCTTGAGCATCCCGCCGATGGCCACGGAGATGGAGCCGGTCTCCTCCGACACGATGACCACCACCGCGTCGGAGTTCTCGCTCATACCGATGCCGGCCCGGTGCCGCATGCCCAGGTCCCGGCTGAGGTTCACGTTTTTGCTCAGGGGCAGCATGCAGCCGGCCCCCAGCATCCGCCCGTGGCGGATGATGACGGCGCCGTCGTGCATGGGAGCCTTGACGAAAAAGATGTTCTTCAGCAGTTCGCTGGACACGGCGGCGTCCAGCATGGTGCCGCTGCGGACCATGTCGTCCAGCAGAATCTCCCGCTCGAACACGATCAGGGCGCCGGTGCGGGTCTGGGACATCTCCGTGCAGGCCAGCACCGTCTGGCCGATGGTCTGCTCCATGGTGCTGCCGCCCTCCATATGGCTGAAAAAGCCGATGAAGCGGCGGGAGCCCATCTCCTCCAGGATCCGGCGGATCTCCGGCTGGAAGAGGATGATGAGGGCCAGCACGCCCACCTGGACCATGCGGCTCATCAAATAGTAGATGCTGTTGAGCTGCAGCACATAGGACAGCAGCAGCGCCGCGAAGAACACGAACAGGCCCTTGAGCAGGCTGGCAGCCCGGGTGGTGCGCATCAGGGCCAGAATTTTATACAGGACGAACACCAGGATGGCGATGTCCAGAATGTCGGTGACCTGTACGGTCAGCAGATACCGCCCAATGCGGATCGGCAGCTCTGCCAATTCCGCCGACAGCTCCGCGAAGGTGATCGTGGGTCGCATGTTGACGTCATCATCCCTTTCAGGCCATGAATACAATACATTGTATTATATAAAATATACCTGTGGATTGCAAGGCGAACGGGGCGAAAATTCACGGTCTGTTCAGAAAATCAGCGGAGGATCTCCCCCATGGCGGACAGGAATCGGCCCACCTCCTCCGGGGTGTTCCAATGGGAAAAGCTGGCACGGACCGTGCCCGTATCCACGGTGCCGGCGGTCCGGTGGGCCAGGGGCGCGCAGTGGAGCCCCGCCCGGACGGCGATGTCCCGCTCCGCCAGGGCCGCGGCCAGGCTTTCCGGCTCTTGCCCCTCTGCCGTGAAGGAGACCACGCCGGTCTGATCCGCCAGGTCGGGCCGGGCATAGACGCGGACGCCGGGCAGCCGCCGCAGTCCCTCCGCCGCCGCCAGAGCCAGCAGCCGCTCATGGCGGCAGATGGCGCCCTCCCCCCGGCTGCGGACAAACCGAACCCCGGCCAGGAGCCCGGCTATGCCGGGCATGTTGTGGGTCCCGGCCTCCAGCCGGTCGGGCAGGAAGTCCGGCATGGCCTGCTGGAGGGACATGCTGCCGGTGCCGCCCTCCAGCAGCGTGGCAGTCTCCACGTCCTTTCCGCACAGCAGCACACCGGTGCCCTGGGGGCCGTAGAGCCCCTTGTGGCCGGGCATGGCGATGAAGGCGGCCCCCAGGGCCGCCATGTCCAGCGGCAGCACTCCGGCAGACTGGGAGGCGTCGATGACAAAGGGGATCCCGCGGCTGCGGCACAGTGCGGCGATGGCCTCCACCGGCTGGATGAAGCCAAAGACGTTGGAGACGTGGGAACAGATCACCGCGTCGGTCTGGGATGTGACGGCCCGGGCGAAGGCGGCCTCCACGGCCCCGGGGTCGAACAGGGGCCCGGCGGCCACCGCCGTCTCCGCCCGCAGGGCCGCCAGGGGGCGGGTGACGGCATTGTGCTCGTAGCCGGAGATCACGGCCCGCCCCCCCACCGGCACCAGGGACTTGATGGCGATGTTCAGTGCGTGGGTGGCGTTCATGGTGAACACCACCTGCTCCGGGCTCTCCAGGTGGTACAGCTCTGCCAGCTCCGACCGGCAGGCGAAGGCGGCGTCCGCCGCGGCCATAGCGGCGCCATAGCCGCCCCGGCCGGGAGAACTCATGGTGGCCAGGGCGTCCGTCATGGCCCCGGACACGGTCCGGGGCTTTTGAAACGTGGTGGCCGCGCTGTCAAAATAGATCATGGGGTCACCTCCCGAAAGGTACCCCGCTGGGACAGGAATATTTGAACGGGGTTCAGCGCTTCCCCGTGAAGGACCGGCAGTGCCGCGGACAGATCGCCTGCGGCGATCTCCACGGCATAGGCGCAGCCCAGGTCCGTCAGGTCCCTGGGGGCCCGGAAGATCCGGCACCGGATGCCCGAGCGGCTCAGAGCCCGCTGCATCCGCTGGGCGTAGGTGACGGAGCGGGCGATAATCAAATAGTGCTCCACAGACACTCCTCCTCTCTCCCCATTGTATGGGGGAGCGTGCGGAAGGTGCGTGTGGGGGCGCGCCAGCGGGCGGACCGGGAGCTATCCGGCTGTTCCGGAGGGTCTGGACGGGGCTGTTCATTTGCCCCGGCGGGGCGGGCTTCCCGAGGGGGATCCGCCCCCATTTTCTTTTGCTTGCGGCAAAAGAAAACGGCCGCGGCCGGTCAAAAGAAAACCGCTGGGACGGACAGGCGTCCTGCCTGCCCGTGGGACGGGGGGCGTGCGAATCGGTCCGGCGGACATCGATGACCCCGTCGTCCCTGCGCCGGACCGCTCCCTCGAAGAACTGCGTCCCCGCATAACAACTCCGGGCGGATAGACTAGGTGGTCATCGGGTTTGCCGGTACTCCGATCTCCGCGCGTTACGCGCTGTCCTGGCGGTTGCCGCAGGCTTTCCCTCCTGGCGGTAGGGGCTGATGAAAGATCCGCCCGCTGTACAGGCCCTCCCGGAACTGCCGCGCCCCAAAGCCTTCCACCATGGGGGGAAGGTGGCATTTGCGGAGCAAATGACGGATGAGGGGCCGCCTGCCGGCGAACTTGCGTGATCCGTCCCCTCATCAGCCGCGCCCCGGCGGGGCCCGCTGCCCCTGCCGCGCACCGGGGAGGCCGTGCCAGCGGCACGTCCTCCCCGGTGTCTCCTCATCCTATGCGTTTTTCTCCAGCAGCGCCACCGCATGGGCCGCCATGCCGGAGCCGTCGCCTGTGAAGCCCAGGCCCTCCTCGGTGGTGGCCTTGACGTTGATCCGCTCCGGCTCCACGCCCAGGGCCGCCGCTATGTTCGCTTCCATCTCCCGGCGGTAGGGGCCCACCTTGGGGGCCTGGGCCAGAAGCGTGGCGTCGATGTTCACCACGGCATAGCCCTTCTCCCCCAGGAGCCGCCCCACTTCCGACAGCAGCTTCAGACTGGAGATGCCCGCGTACTGCGGGTCCGTGTCGGGGAAGAGCTTGCCGATGTCCCCCAGCCGGGCCGCGCCGGTCAGGGCGTCCATGACGGCGTGGATCAGCACGTCGGCGTCGGAGTGACCCAGCAGGCCCAGGCGGTACGGGATCTCCACCCCGCCCAAGATCAGCTTCCGGCCCTCTGTCAGCCGGTGGACGTCATAGCCGTGTCCGATGCGCAGATTGGTCATAGCCGCTCCTCTCTGGCCCGCAGCAGGGCCTCCGCCAGGATCAGATCCGCAGGGGTGGTGATCTTCAGATTGGTCTCGTCTCCCTCGGTGAGGTACACGGTCTTGCCCAGCCGCTCCACGGCGCCGCAGTCGTCGGTGACCGCCGCGCCGCTCTCCAGAGCCGACTGAAGCGCCGCCTTCAGCAGGTCCGCCTGGAACACCTGGGGCGTCTGGACCGCCCGCAGGGCCGACCGGTCCAGAGTCCGCTCCACGGCGCCGTCGCTCCGGACCTGCTTGACCGTGTCCTTCACCGGCACCGCCGGGGCCGCCGCGCCGCAGCGCTCCGCCAGGGCGATGACTTCGTCGATCAGCTGCGGCGTGGTCAGGGGCCGGGCCCCGTCCTGGACCGCCAGCAGCTCCGCGTCGCCGGCCTCCAGAGCCGCCAGCAGAACCGAGTGGACCCGGTTCTCTCCGCCCCGGACCACCTTGGCGCACTTGGTGATGCCGTATTCCCTGCAAAGCCGGGAGATCTCTACCAGCTGGTCCTCCCGGGCGGCCACCACGATGGTGTCCACCCGGCGGGCGTTCTCCAGGGCCAGCAGGGTCCGCACCAGCACCGGCACGCCGTCCAGCTCCGTCAGCTGCTTATCCACGCCGCCCATCCGGCTGGCACTGCCGGCGGCAGCCACCAGCGCGGCGCAGCGGGGCCGCCTCGCCTCCCGGGCGCGTTTGAAAAAGGGGATCATCGCTTACCCTCCCTGTAGTTGCTCACTGGGCCTGGATGGAACTGAGGATGGCTCGGTCCACCCGGGCCTCCACCTCCGCGTATCCGGCCTCCTCGGACAGCACCAGCTCTGACAGCAGGATCTGCCGGGCGGTGTGGAGCATCTTCCGCTCCCCGGTGGAAAGGCCGCGGCGGCTGTCCCGGGTCATGAGGCACTTGATGACCCGGGCCACCTCGTAGAGGTCGCCGCTCTTCATACGGACCATGTTCTCCCGGTAGCGCTTGTTCCAGTTGCCGTTGTGCTCCACCTCCAGAGCCGGCAGCGCACCAATCAGCCGCTCCGCCTCCGGACGGGAGATCACGGACCGCAGGCCGACAGCCTGAGTACTGGCAATGGGGATCTTCAGCAGCAGCCCGCCCACGGGCATCTTGAAGACATAGTAGTCCTGTGTCACACCGGCCACCTTCTCCCGGACGATGCTGTCAATGACGCCGGCGCCGTGCATGGGATGTACCACCTGGTCCCCTACGCTGAACATAGAAGCTCCCTCCTTGGGCGCCTCCCGGGCGCCCCGCCCGTCTGTCCGCTCATACTCCATCTAGTTTATTATACCGGCTTTTCCATCGCTTGGCAAGCCGGTTTCCCCATCCTTCCGGCCTTTCAGGCGGTAAAAAAGGCGTCCGGCATGAGCCGGACGCCCTGAAAAATTGGAATCAGCGCTTGTTGGAGCGGCGCCAGATGTGCATTTTCTCCGCCTGCGCGATCAGTTCCTCGCGGAACTGGGGATGGGCGATGGCGATGAGGCCCTCGGCCCGCTCCCAGGTGGACTTGCCCTTGGCGTTGAACTTGCCGTACTCGGTGACCACATAGTGGAGGTTGGTGCGGGTGGCGGTGACCACGGAGCCCTCCAGCAGCGTGGGACGGATGCGGGACTTGAGCTGGCCGCTCTTCTTGTCCATGTAGGCGGAGGAGCAGCAGATGAAGCTCTTGCCGCCCTTGGCCAGATATGCGCCCATGACGAAGTCCTGCTGGCCGCCGGCACCGGAGATGTGGTGAATGCCGGAGGACTCGGAGCTGACCTGGCCGTACAGGTCCACGTCCACAGCGCCGTTGATGGAGATGAAGTTGTCGATCTGGGACACCCGGGCGATGTCGTTGACATAGCTGACGGGGGCGGCCATGCACTCGGGGTTGTTGTTGAGGAAGTCATAGAGCTTCTGGGTGCCGGCGGCGAAGGCGTAGGTCTGACGGCCCCGGTCAAAGGGCTTGCAGGCGCCGGTGATGCGGCCGGCCATGGACATATCCACGAAGGCGTCCACGTACATCTCGGTGTGCACGCCCAGGTCCTTCAGGTCGCTCTCGGCGATCATCTTGCCGATAGCGCTGGGCATGGAGCCGATGCCCAGCTGCAGGCAGGCACCGTTGGGGATCTCGGGCACCACCAGGTTGGCCACGGCCAGGTCGGTCTCGCTGGCCTCGCCGGAGCCGCCCAGGACCTCCATGGGAGGATTCTCGCCCTCCACGATCATGGTCACGTCGTCGATGTGGACGCAGTTTTCAAAGCCGCCCAGGCACACGGGCATGTTCTTGTTGACCTCCACGATGACGGTCTTGGCGCACTCACACACGGCCTTGAGGTGAGAGCCGCCGGGGCCGAAGTTGAACCAGCCGTGCTCGTCCATGGGGGCCACCTGGAACATGGCCACATCCAGGGTCTTGATGCAGTTGCGGTAGTAGCCGGGCAGCTCGGAATAGCGCAGAGGGATATAATAGGAGAAGCCCTCCGCCACAGCCTTGCGCTCGATACCGCTCATGTGCCAGGAGTTCCAGGCAAAGTGGTCGGCGGCGTTCGGCACGTCAAAAATAGCGGGGCGGTGGGTCAGGATGCCGCCGCGGATGTTGATGTCCGTCAGCTCCCCCATCCGTTTGGCCAAAGCCACGTCCAGCGCATTGGCGGAACATACGCTCCAGCCATAGTCCAGCCAGTCTCCGGACTTGACGACCTTCACCGCCTCATCGGCGGTGGCCAGCTTCTGCCGGTAAGCCTCCTGATAGTTCATCTTGATTTCCTCCCAATCAAATTCGTGCCCCGCTGCGCCGGGGCGTTGTATGGCAAAGTTGTATGATGTCTGTTGCGTGGTCAGATTTCATATCGTCAAGATTATAACATAGGGTTTCTGCCTTTGCAATCCTAACCGTGAAAAAAATCACAAAATTTTCAAAAATTTACGAAACCGCCTGTCCTTCCCTCTTTCGGCGCAAAAAAGGCGGGCCCGCAGACACGGGCCCGCCCTTGGCGGTTTGATTGGATTACTCCTCCACGGGGGCCTCGTCGGCCTCATCGGCGGCGGGGCTCAACAGAGCACGGATGGACAGGGAGATCTTCTTCTTCTCCTCGTCCACGGCGGTGATCTTCACGTCCACCATCTGACCCTCGGACAGCACGTCCTCAGGCTTGTCGATGCGGCGATCGGCGATCTGGGAAATGTGGATCAGGCCGTCCACACCGGGCACGACCTCGGCGAAGGCGCCAAAGGTCATCAGCTTGACGATGCGCACGTTGGCCACGTCGCCCACGGAGTACTTGTCCATGAACACCTGCCAGGGATCCACGCTGTGGTCCTTGACGCCCAGGGAGATCTTGTGCTTCTCGGGGTCGAAGGAGATGACATAGACCTCCAGCGTGTCGCCCACCTTGCAGACCTCAGAGGGGGTCTTGATGCGGCTCCAGCTCAGCTCGGAGATATGTACCATGCCGTCCACGCCGCCGATGTCCACGAACACGCCGTAGCTGGTCATGGACTTGACGGTGCCGGTGTAGTGCTTGCCGACCTCGATGTTGGCCCACAGCTCGGCCTGAGCGGCCTTGCGGGCCTCCTCGGACACGGAGCGGATGGAGCCGACGACCCGGCGGCGGGCGCGGTTGACCTCAGTGATGCGCAACTGGACCTTCTGGCCCTTCATGGCGGACAGATCCGCGCCGCGGGGCTGGCCGCTCTGGGAGGCGGGAACGAACACCCGCACGCCCTTGACGGACACCACGATGCCGCCCTTGTTCTCCTCGGTAACAGTGCCCTCCAGGACGGTCTTGTCCTCCACGGCCTGCTCGATGTTCTCCCAGACCTTGGCGGCGTCCAGACGCTTCTTGGACAGTTCAGCGTAGCCCTCCACGTCGTTGACGCGGACGACCCAGGTCTCGATCTCGTCGCCCACGTGGACCAGATCCTCAGGCTTGACGCTGGGATCGTCGCTCAGTTCGCTGAGCTTGATGTAAGCGGCCTGCTTGGCACCCACATCCACCTGGACCTCGGTGGGGGTGATGGCCGTGACAATGCCGGTCACCCGGTCACCGTTATTTAAAGTTTTGAAAGACTGATTCAGTAATTCCTCGAAGGACTCCTCTTTGCCCTCGGCCGCTTTGATTTCTTCACTCATGGCTGCATATACCTCCTTAATGATGCCCGCAGGCGTGGATGCGCCGGCCGTAAGACCCGCAACAGAGCAACCATTGAACAAATCCGGCGAGAGCTCGTCCGCGCGTTCGATCTGAACGACGCTTGGGCATCTCATCATGCAAATTTCCGTCAAATGTTTGGTGTTGGCGCTTTTACGGTCTCCCACCACAACCATCACGTCCGCCCTGGCGGCGATTTCGGCCGCTTCCGACTGGCGCTGATGCGTAGCATTGCATATTGTATCAAAAATTTTTACGTTTGTACACTCTTTTTTTAGGATTTTGCAGGAAGTTTCAAAAAGTTCACGAATGCAGGTGGTCTGAACCACTACCGTCAGAGGGATTTCCCGGTTTTTCGGATCGGCGGCCAGCCACATTTTTACTGCCTCGGGCCCGTCAAACACCACTGTGGCCCGGCCCCAGCTGGCAACGCCCTGGACCTCCGGATGGTTGGGATCTCCGATGACGGCGGCCTGCCGGCCCTCGGCCTCCGCCTGAGCCACCAGCCGCTGGATGCGCACCACGTTGGGGCAGGTGGCGCTGACGGTCCGGACGCCCCGGGCCTCCAGCTCCTCCAGCACGCTGCGCCGTTCCCCGTGAGAGCGCAGCACCACCGTCTCCCCGGCGGGGATCTCCTCCGGCCGGTCCGTCTTGCGGACGCCCCGGCGGCGCAGATCCTCCACCACGGCGGTATTGTGGATCAGGTCCCCCAGCATCCAGCACCCGCCGCTTTCCGCCGCGGTCTCCTCCGTCAGGGCCACCGCCCGGCGCACGCCGTAGCAAAAGCCCGCGCTCTTGGCCAGGATCACGGACACAGGGGCTCACCTCCCACACTCTGGCCGCCCAGAGCATAGGCGGCGGCCAGGATCTCATCGGCGGCCCGCTGCATCTCCTCCGCCGTGCCGTGACGGCCGGAGTAGACCGGCGTGTAGGGCTTGCCGAAGATGATGCGGGTGCGGTGGAAGGGGCGCTTCTTTCCATCTACGAATACCGGCACCATGGTGGCGCCGGCGCGGACGCCGATCACCGCCACGCCGCTCTTGGCCCGGGCGGGCTTGCCGTCCACAGTTCCAAGACCCTTTCGGATCACGGTCCCCTCCGGGAAGATCAGCAGATTGTCTCCGGAGCGGATGGACTGGATGGCGGTGCGGACCGACTCGATGTCCGTGCCGCCCCGCTTGACTGGGAAAGCGCCCACCTGCCGCAGTATCCAGCCGATGAACCGGTTGCGGAACAGCTGCTCCTTGGCCATGATGTGCAGCCGGTAGTTGACCGGCAGCTTCAGCGCCACCAGCACCGGGTCCCAGTTGCTGGAGTGGTTGGGGCACAGCAGCACGCCGCCGTCAGGCAGGTCCTCCAGTCCCTCCACGCGGACAGGATGCAGGATATCCAGCAAAAAGCCCACCACGTAATACGCCGCGTGGAACAGCGCGCTGAGGGGCTTTTTCTTCACTTCTCCAGTTTCTTCCGTATGATGCACAGCAGCGCCTCCTCGCTCTCCTGAAAATTCAAGTCCGTGGTGTCCAGCACCACGGCGTCCTCCGCCTGGCACAGGGGCGCCGCGGCCCGATGGGTGTCGTTGTAGTCCCGCTGGCGGATCTCCTCCAGGACCTGCGCATAGGGCTGCGGGGTGCCCCGCTGCTCCAGCTCCCGGACCCGGCGCTGCGCCCGGGCCTCCGCCGAGGCGGTGAGGAACACCTTCACCTGCGCCTCCGGCAGCACCACGGTGCCGATGTCCCGGCCGTCCATGATGACGCTGTGCTTCCGGGCCAGCTGCCGCTGCATCTCCAGGAGGTAGTCCCGCACCGCCGGGTGGGCCGACACGTCGGAGGCGTACCGGGACACCTCCGGCAGCCGGATGGCGTCGGTCACGTCCTCCCCGTTCAGATACATCCGCTGGAGGCCGTCGTCCCCGTAGCGCATCTCCACCCGCAGCTCCGGCAGCTCCGCCGCCACGGCGGCGCCGTTTTTCGGATCGATGCCCGCTTTTAAAATGTGGTAGCCGATGGTCCGGTAGATGGCGCCGGTGTCCACATATACATATCCCAGCCGCCCGGCCGCCGCCCGGGCCAGGGTGCTCTTCCCGGCGCCGGAGGGGCCGTCAATGGCCACGCTGATGATCTCGCTCATAGTCTGCGTTCTCTCCTTCATTCTTCTGTGCCCGCTGCGGCGCGGCCGGCCGCCCGGCCCGTGGCCCAGGCGATCTGCAGGTTGAAGCCGCCGGTGTAGGCGTCCACGTCGATCAGCTCGCCTGCAAAGTACAACCCCTTTACAATCTTTGACTCCATGGTTTTCGGGTCGATCTCCGACACCTTCACGCCGCCGGAGGTGACGATGGCCTGCTCCACCGGGCAGGGGCCCTGGACCTCCACGGTGAAGTGCTTGAGCAGGCGCAGCAAAGCCTGCCGCTGCTCCCGCTTGAGGTCGTGGACCTTCTGATGGGAAGGGATGCCGCTGCGCTCCACCACCGCGCCGATCAGCTTCTGGGGCAGCAGGTCGTTCAATGCGTTGCAGAAGTCGTGGTTGGCGTATTTGGTGAAGTCCGACACCAGGCGCTTATCCAGTGTGGACTCGTCCAGGGCGGGCTTGAGGTCGATCTCCAGCCGGTAGGTCTTTTTGTTAAAGTGGCGCATATGGGCAGAGGCGGACAGTACCAGCGGGCCGCTGACACCGAAGTGGGTGAACAGCAGCTCGCCGAAGTCCGTGTAGAGCTTTTTGTTGTTCTCGTAGACCGTCAGTCCCACGTTTCGAAGGCTCAGGCCCTGAAGGGGCGCGCAGTCCGGCGCCAGAAGCGGCACCAGGGAGCCCCGCAGCTCCGTCACCGTATGACCGGCCCGGGCCGCCAGACGGTGGCCGTCGCCGGTGGAGCCGGTGGCAGGATAGCTGACGCCGCCGGTGGCCAGGATCACGGCCTGGGCCGGATACGTCCCCTTCTCCCCCGTCACGCCGGTGACGGCGCCGTCCGCTGTGGTCAGGTCCGCCGCCCGGTCCCGGACCAGCTGCACGCGCAGCCGCCGCAGCCGCCGCTCCAGAGCGCCGCTGACGTCGAAGGCCCGGTCGCTGACCGGGAACACCCGGTTGCCCCGCTCGGTCTTGACGGGCACGCCCAGCTCCTCGAAAAAAGCCATGGCGGCCCGGCCGTCGAACCGGGAAAAGGCACTGTACAGGAACTTGCCGTTCCGGGGGACGTTGGCCAGCAGCGTCTCAAGGTCTGCATTGTTGGTGATATTGCACCGGCCCTTGCCGGTGATGTTCAACTTCTTGCCCAGCCGCTCGTTGGGCTCCAGCAGCGTCACGGCGGCGCCGCTCTCCGACGCGCAGATGGCGGCCATCATCCCGGCGGCTCCGCCGCCGATCACCACGATCCGCTTACTCATCGTCCATCTTCCCAAACACGCCGTACTCGTTCCAGATGTCCTCCAGATCCGCGAAGGTGCGGGACACGTCGGAGCGCATCCGGTAGCCGATGGCGATGAGCAGCGCGTTGATCAGGGACATGGGCGCCACCATGGAGTCCACGAAGGAGATCATCTCGCTGGGGGCCAGCAGGGCGTCGTCCGCCATCTGGTACACCGGGGAGAGCTCGTTGTCGGTGACGGCGATGACGGAGGCGCCCCGGTCCTTTGCAAATTTCACGGTGTTCATGGTCACCTTGGAGTACCGGGGGAAACTGATGGCGATCATCACATCCTCCGGCCCCACCCGGAACAGCTGCTCGAAGATCTCCCCGGCGGCGTTGGACTGGACCAGGGTGACATTCTCGAAGAGCAGGTGGAGGTAGAAGTTCAGATAGCCCGCCACGAAGGTGGACGAGCGCACGCCCAGGATGTAGATGTGGCGGGCGGCCATGATCCGGTCCACCACCCGGTCGAACTCCGCCCGGTCGGCCTCGTCGGTGACCACCCGGAGCTTGTCCATGTCGGACTGGATGACTGCGGACAGGATGTTCTGGTTGCTGAACAGGTCCCCGGCGGCCTGGATCCGCTGGGTGGAGGTCAGCCGGGAGCGGATCATCTCCTGGAGAGCCCGCTGCATGCTGGGATAGCCGTCGTAGCCCAGCTCCGAGGCGAAGCGGACCACCGTGGACTCGCTGACGCCCACCAGACGGCCCAGCTTGCTGGCAGTCATGAAGGCCGCCTTGTCGTAATTTTGCAGGATGTATTCGGCGATGCGCTTCTGGCCCTTGGAAAAGCCCCGCATGCCGCTCTCGATGATATGTAAGATACTCTTTGCCACGGTCCCATCCTCCGTCTCCTGACCCCGTTCCGGGGGTGCCGCGCCGGGCGCGGCCGTTCCAGCGTATTGTACCACAAATCCCCGTGAATTCAAACCCTGTTTTGCAGGATTTCTTTCACGCTCCTGCAAAATACCCTCTGCGGCCGTGAAAAGCAACGGAGCCGGAGGGCCTTCACAGGCCCTTCAGCTCCGCGATCTCCTCTTCCATTAAGTACCGCCACTTCCCCGGCGGCAGGTCTCCCAGGGTCAGGGTGTGCTCCCGGACCCGGCGCAGCCGCTTGACCCCCAGGTCGCACCGGGCGCACATCCGCCGGATCTGCCGGTTTTTCCCCTCGTGAATGGTGATCTCCAGCTCCGCCGTCCGCTCCCCCTGCCACAGGCATTTCACTCGGGCAGGGCGGATGGGCTCCCCCCGCAGGTCCCGGATGGCGGCAAGTTTTTCCGCCGCCCCGGCCACCGGGCCGTAGACCTGGACGTGGTAGGTCTTGTTCACCTTGTGGCTGGGGTGCAGCAGCCGCGCCGTCAGGGCGCCGTCGTTGGTCAGCAGCAGCAGTCCCTCGGAGTCCAGGTCCAGCCGCCCCACCGGGTACACCCGGACACCCACATCCGCCGTCAGCTCCGCCACCGTGGGGCGGCCCTGCTCGTCGGAGAGGGTGGTGACATACCCTCTGGGCTTGTTCAGCATCAGGTAGACCATCTGCTCCGGCCGCCGCAGGGGCGCGCCGTCCACCAGGATCTCATCCCGGTCCGGGTCCGCCTTCTGGCCCAGCCGGGCGGTCTCGCCGTTGACCGTCACCCGTCCGGCGTTGAGGTAGTCCTCCGCCGCCCGCCGGGAGCAGACCCCGGCGGCGGAGAGCAGCTTTTGCAGCCGTTCTTCCATCGTTTTCTCTCTTTCTCTGTCACTGGGGGAAGCCCCGCTGCAGCAGCGCCATGGCGCTCTCCACGGCCGGAGGCACGTCAGCCCCGCACACCAGGGCCACCCGGCCCACCTCTTCGCCGTTCACGGAGAACACCGCCTCCCCCGCCGCCGTCCCGGCGGTCACCGGGGCCGTCAGAGGGCCGGTCAGCGCCAGCTCCGTCTCCAGGGTCTCCCCCTCCGCCAAGGGCCAGGCAAAGCCCGCCGCCGCGGCCAGGGGCACCGTGTCCGCCGCGCCGCCCAGCACCGGCGCCGTGTCCAGGATCTGGCCCGGCACGGCGGCCCGGCAGGCCGGGTAGGCGGAAAAGCCGTATTCCAGCAGGGCCTCGTGGTCCGCCCAGTCGTTGCCGTCCTGAAGCGTCACCGCCACCAGCCGCTGGCCCGCCCGCTCCGCGCAGCTGACCAGGGTCCGGCCCGCCGCCTGGGTGTAGCCGGTCTTGAGGCCGATGCAGCCCTCCACCAGGTTCAGCAGCTTGTTGTGGTTGGACATGGTCCGTCCGCCGATGGTGACGCTTTTGGTGGAGGCGATGCGGACCAGGGTCTCATTCTCCACCGCCGCGCAGGCCAGGCGCGCCATATCCCGGGCGGTGGAGTAGTGCAGCTCGTCGTCCAGGCCGTTGGGGTTGGCGAAGGAGGAGCCGGTCATGCCCAGCTCCTCCGCCTTTTCGTTCATGAGCCGGGCAAAGCCCGCCTCGCTGCCGGCGATGTGCTCCGCGATGGCCACCGCCGCGTCGTTCCCTGAGCACATCAGAAGGCCGTAGAGCAGCGTCTCCAGCGTCAGCTCCTCCCCCTCCTTGAGGTACATGGACGAGCCCTCGGTCCAGGCGGCCGCCCGGCTCACCGTCACCGTGTCGCTCAGCTCCCCCTCCTCGATGGCCACCAGGGCCGTAAGGATCTTGGTGGTGGAGGCGATGAGCATTTTCGCGTCGGCGTTGTGCTCGTAGAGCACCCGGCCGCTGTCCACGTCCATCAGGATCGCGGACGAGGCGGAAGTGCTCACCGCCAAGGACTGACAAGGAAATATACTGCACAGGACAAGCACTGCCGTCAGGCAGGCCGCCCACTGTCGGAAAGGGGTACGCAAACGCCATCACCTCGCGCAAAATCAGTGATGGTAGTATACCCCCGTCAGCAGGTCTGATCTTCCTTCTTTTTGTCGAAATATTTTTCCACTTTCTCCATCAGGTCCGGCACCATCTCCACCACACGGTCCAGGGTGGTGGACGCAGGCACCGCCACCGGCAGCACCCGGGTGGTGCCCTCCTTGATGACCAGGAAGGCCACCGGATCGATCTTCACGCCCGCGCCGGCGGCGCCGCCGAAGTCCTTGGGCTGGACCTTGCCGTAGTCCGCGCCGCCGCTGCCGAAGCCGAAGCTGACCTTGGAAATGGGGATCAACGTCACGCCGTCCGGCGTGGTGATGGGCTGGCCGACGATGGTGTTGGTGTCCACCATCTCATGGATCTTCTCCATGGTGGAGCGCATCAGATCGTTGAGAGGGGCCTTTTTTTCCATATTGTCCATTTAAAACCATCCTTTCTTGCGCCGCGCTCAGGCGGCATCGGTATGCGCACGTTCCCGCTTTTCCTCAGCGGGCGTCTGTTTCTTCTTCAGGGCCGACAGCCACCGCAGGGCCGGAACGGCCACCCCGAAGGCCACGGCGATCGCCGTCCCGATCCGCACCGAGACGCCGATCTCACCGGCCCAGCGGGTGGCGGGACTGTCGAAATCCAGTCCGATGTGGACGCTGGGGTCCGGGACGCGGACCAGCTCCTCCAGGGCGGGCATGATATTGTACATGGCCCCGCTGGCCCAGCCGTAGACTTCCGCCCCGGCGGCGGGGTCCTCCGCGGCGCCGATGGTGACGGAGACCGTCATGGGGTCCAGGCGGACACTGCGCCGGGTGCGGCCCAGGGCCTTTTTCAGCGGCGGCCACATGGTCTGCGCCGCCTCTTTCACATCCGCCGCCGTCACCTTGGGAAAGGCGGGCTTTTTCTCCTCTTTTTCCGATTTTTTCGGACGTTTCTCCCGCTTTTTTGCCCGTTGGGGCTTTTGTCGGGGTTCTTTTTCCGGCTCCCCGGTCAGAGGGATGCGGAAGGGGCCCAAGGTCAGCACCGCCGCCGGCGGCGCCTCCCCGAAGCGTACCCGGACGCCGATCCGGGTACGGCAGATCAGCACCGCCAGTACGATCAGGATGCCCAAAATCCACAGCCAAATCACAGCGGCGCCTCCTTTCCATCGCCGTGCCGCCGCTCAGGGCAGCTGCGGCTCTCCGGTCTCCTCTGCGGCGGGACCCGCGGTCTCCGGCGTATCGGCGCCGGTGATCTCCGCCAGCTCGGCGGGGTCCACGATCTCGCCGTTTTCGCTAATGCGCATCTGTCCCTCGCCGCCCAGGTCCGGCATCTCCGGCAGGTCGTCCAGGCTGTTCAAATGGAAGGCCCGCAGGAAGTTCCGGGTAGTCCGGTACAGGTGGGGCCGGCCCGGCACCTGGAGTCTGCCGCACTCCTCGATGAGTTTGCGCTCCAGCAGCAGTCCGATGGTATACGCGCTGTCCACGCCCCGGATCTGGTCCACGTAGGCCCGGGTGGTAGGCTGGTAGTAGGCGATGATGGTCAGCACCTCCAGCGCCGGCTGGCTCAGCCGGGCGGGCTTGCGGATCTCAAAGGCCTTGCGGATCACGTCGGCGTAGTCCGGGGCCGAGCACATCTGCCAGCTGTCCTCCATCCGCACCAGGCGCAGCCCGCGGCGCTCGTAGGCATAGGTGTCCATCAGCTTCTGGAGCACCTGCTCCACCGTGGGCCGGTCCAGGTCCAGGGCCACGCAGACCCGGTCCGTCTGTACCGGCTCGCCGGAGGCAAACAGGATGCCCTCGATGGCGGACTCCACTTCTCTCATTTCCACGGGGCGTCTCCCCTCCTCGTCAGAATTTCAGGTCCTCGGGCGCATCGCCGGCCTGGCGGACGGTGCAGTCCGTCTCGGACCCGGCCAGGTGCAGCACGTGGGCCCGGCACAGCTCCAGCACCGCCAGGAAGGTGGCCACTACCTCGCTGCGGCTCCGGTTGCCCCGGAACAGCAGCAAAAAGCGGGTGACGCCGTGGCGTTTGAGCCTTTGCAGGATCTCTTTCGCCTTGCTCTCCACGGGATAGGGCTCGTGGCGGACGATGGCCTGGAAGGCGGACTGGGGCGGCGGCAGGCGCCGCTCCGCCCGGTTCTGGATCTCCGCCATGGCCAGCACCAGGTCCGCCGGCTGCTGGTGGTATTCATAGATCTTGCCCCGCTCCACCGGCTCGGGGTCCCGGGTGAGGATGTTGCGGCCAAACTCCCCCATGGGAGCCAGGCGCGCGGCCATGGCCTTGATGCGGCCGTAGCTCTCGCTGCGGCGGCGCTCCTCCAGGGACTGGATCAGGGCGTCCATTTCGCTCTGGGCCTCCTGGTCCTCAATGGAGAGGAGCATCCGCGTCTTGATGTACACCAGATGGGAGGCCATGGTGACGAATTCGCTGGCCACCTCCAGGTCCATCTTCTGCCGCTGCTCCAGCCATTGGAGGTACTGGTCGCAGATCAGGGAGATGGAGATGTCCTGGATCTCCATTTTGTTCTTGCCCAACAGGAACAAAATCAGATCCAGGGGGCCCTCAAAGTCCTGCATCTCCTCTTCCCGGCCCCGGACCACTTTTTCCAGTTTGAATACGGGGTTTTCCAATCCAGTCACCTCAGCCAAAGATCAGCGTGACGAACACGCCGTAAACCGCCATCATGCCCCGGCTGATGATGCCGCCTCCCACGCCCAGGAAGGACAGCACCAGCAGCAACGCGAAGCCGTACCGCTCGTAGCGCAGCTGGACCCAGTACAGCCGGTCCGGCAGCAGCGCCCCCAGCACCTTGGACCCGTCCAGAGGCGGAATGGGGATCAGGTTGAACACCCCCAGGCCGATGGAAAGCGGCGCCAGGGTGTACAGCAGAAATTGCAGCAGCTGGTTCCAGCCTGCGGTGTCCGGAGAGTAAAGGTAGACCGCTTTTGCGGCCAGAAGAGCCAAAAACGCCAGCAGCAGATTGCTGACAGGCCCCGCCAGGGCGGTCAGCGCCATACCCCGCTTGGGGTGCTTGAAGTAACGGGGGGCCACCGGAACGGGCTTGGCCCAGCCGAAGCCCGCCATGAACATGAACAGCAGGCCGAACCAGTCGATATGGCGCAGCGGGTTCAGGCTGATCCGGTGGCGGCTCTTGGCAGTGGGATCCCCCAGAGCCAGGGCCGCCAGGCCGTGGCAGGTCTCATGGACCGTCAGACAAAGAAAAACCGCGGCCACCCGCAAGACCGCGTCCCACATAGAGGAAAAGTCCAGGGCCTGGAACAGTTGATGTAAATAATGCGACATGGCAGCTCCTGTCATCATAGCCTAAAAGATACGGTTATTATACCAGCTTCTCCCCTGCAATACAAGGAAAATCCCCGGATTTCTCCCCCTTCGCGGACTTCCGGCGGGCGGGACCTGCATCCGGCATTTGCCGTCCTCCCCCTGGGCCAAGGGCCCG